>Ga0172372_10009986_pt1 | contig 12245 bp, 12 predicted proteins | sample LakKiv5m_2_FD_114544 | JGI IMG/M metagenome (GOLD analysis project Ga0172372, IMG submission 114544) | Freshwater microbial communities from Kabuno Bay, South-Kivu, Congo - kab_092012_9.5m | ecosystem: Environmental > Aquatic > Freshwater > Lake | place: Democratic Republic of the Congo...
AATTAATAAAATTCTTGTTTTTTAAAATAATTTGAAAGTTTATTTAAACCCGTGTTTAGTATTTTTTTTGTTTTTTTTTTTTTTTTTTTTTTAAAAATTTTTTTTTTTTTTTTTTTTTAATCTTAATATTGTCAAGTTTTTTTTTTGTTAGAATTCTTGGATCATTTTCTTGATTATATTGTCCATTTTTAAAATAAGAAATTTGAAAATCTTTTAGATACAAAATATCTATTCTTAATTTTTTTGCTAATTTAAAAATAATTGAATAATTATTCGCATAACTATGTGTATTAACTAAAACAAATTCAAACTTATTTTTTACTAAAAATTTTTCTAAAAAGTGTATTTTATATATCGTAACAAATAAATATTTAATAAATGAACAATCTTTAAAATTAGGTTTAAGGTATTGTTTATTATCTCTTATATATCTATCATAAATAATATCGCCAACTTTAATATTTGATATTTCAAATTCATAAATGAAATTATGAAAATTAGGTTTTACAAAAAATTTGAATAACTTAAAAAAACTTAATATGGATTTTATTAAACTAAGAATTGTAAGTAAAAAATTTTCTTTTAGATCAAAAGTTTTAATAAATTTTTTAAAACCTAAGTTTTTATAAAGAGTGTTTATTTTATCATTAAAAGATTTATGAGTTAATATTGTTGGATTAACATCGTATTTGTCTGAAATAATCTTAATAGCACAATAATTTCTTACTAAAGTTTCGATTCTTCCTCTATCAGCAATTAGTATTTTTTTACCTTTTGTAGTTGCGTTGATTGATACTACGTTAATTAGTGTAAATATTCTTTTCATTTTTTTTAAGTATTATATTAAGTCATACATGTCTGTTAAAAAATATTATTTTTTAGGAAAAAATGAATTATTTCATATATGTAGAAGCATCACTGGCAAAGGTATTAGAAAATCTCTTAAAATTATAAAAAGACATTTTCCAAAACTTAAAATTTTTAATACAAAAGTAGGAAAAAAGGTATTTGACTGGAAAATCCCTGATGAATGGAATATCAATTCTGCCTATATTAAAGATAAGAACAATAAAATTTTAGTAAATTTTAAGGATAATAACTTACATGTAGTAGGTTATTCTAAACCTGTAAAAAAAATTTTAAAAAAGAAAGATCTTTTAAGAAAATTATACTCATTAAAAGATAAACCAGATGCGATTCCATATATTACATCTTATTACAAAAAATCATGGGGTTTTTGTGTAACTGAAAATCAAAAAAAAAAAATTATCATCAATTACAAAAATAATGATAAATTTAAATTATCCATTAACTCATCATTTAACAATAAAGGTTTTCTTAATTATGGTGAATATTACATTAAAGGTATTAGTGAAAAAGAAATATTAATATCCACCTATCTATGCCATCCCTCGATGGCTAACAATGAATTGTCTGGTCCAATTGTTGCAATGAGTTTAATTAATTTTTTTAAAAAAAAAAAGTTAAATAAAAGTATAAGATTTATTTTTATACCTGAAACTATTGGATCAATTGTTTATTTAAAAAAAAACATAAAATATCTGAAAAAAAATGTCATAGCTGGTTATAATCTAACATGTATAGGTGACGAAAAAAATCATGGTTGCATGTTTACAAAATATGGCAATACTATTTCTGATAAATCTTTGATTGAAGCTTATAAAAATCTTGGAATAAAATATAAAAAATTTCCTTTTATCGAAAATGGTTCAGATGAAAGACAATTTAATTCACCTGGCATTGATCTTCCAATAGCATCAATTTTTAGAAGTAAATATGGAACATATTCAGAATACCATACTTCTTTGGATAATTTCAGCTTAGTAACTTTAAAAGGTTTAAGTGGAGGTTTTAAAGTTGCAAAAAAAGCAATTGAAATTATTCAGAATAAAATCGTACCTATAACTAAAATTTTATGTGAACCACAAATGGGAAAAAGAGGTTTATATCCAACATTAAGCACAATTGCTAATATGAAAAAAACAAAAAAAATGATGAACTTCATACAATATTCTGATGGTAAAAATTGTTTACACGAGATAGCAAAATTAATTGGCTTGTCTTATAAGGATACTTTTAAAATTTATCTAATTTTAATAAAAAATAAAATCATAGAATAATATGGAAGAGAAATTAAAATGTGATGTTTGCAAATCAAATTCAGAATGGGATGACTTTATTCTCAAATCAGAAAATAAAAATATATTTTCAATATCAACCTTTTTAAATGATACTGAATTTAAAAGTGAAAAAGTGTTTATAAAAAAAAATAATGAAGTTTTAGGTTCTTTTAATATATATATAAAAAATAAAAAAATTTGTGAAGGCAATAGAATTTACAGTCCAATAAATTTTAAGTTTTTTGAAAAAAAAAATAGTTCAAGTATTTATTATAAAAAATTTAACATAATTAAATCATTTATAAACTACATCACAAGTAAGTTCACAGAGGGATTGTTTACATTTGATTGCTACACTCAGGATTTAAGACCTTTTTTTTGGTATAATTTTGATAAACAAAAAGAAATTTTCTCAGTTAAGGAAGTTCGCTATACTTCTATTTTAAATATTGACTATAATTTTAAAAAACTTAACTTAGATGAGCTTATTAACAGTAAGATGTTTGAAAAATTCTCAAGAAGTGTTAAGCAACAAATTAAGTCTTCCAAAAAATATAATTTTGAAATTAAAGAGTCAGTTAACCTAGATACTGCATTTTCAATTATAAAAGAAACATTTGCAAAACAAAATAAAGCAGTTGATTTCGATGAAGTAAAATATATGGAAATTTATAAAAAACTAATCGATGAAAAAAAATTAAAGATGTATGTGGTTGAAAGAAATCAAAAAATTATTTCTTTTTGCATATTTGGAATTATTAAAGATTATGCTGTATACCTTAATGGTGGCAGAAATGGAAATTCAAATGAAGATTACTCTTTAACTTATTGTCTAGGAATGAGTGCAATTAATTTATCGATATTAGGGGTCAAAAAAATAGATCTGGAGGGGTTAAATAGCCCTAAAAGAGCTTTTTGGAAACAAGGATTTGGAGGAACATTGACACCGTACTATAAGTTGTCAATGAAAAATTCTTAAAAATTTTGTAGATTATAAAAAATTTTTTCTTTTTTTAGAATATCAAAAAAAAAATTTATTTTATTAGAATTCTTTTCATTAATTTTATATCCATTTCTTTCTTCACTGCTTGAATTTTTAAGAACATAATTAATATAATTTTCTGAGTTTACACTTTTTGGGGCATATCTAGCCATTATAGCTTGCCTTGGTGTGTTTGAGTTTACTATTTTATGAAACAGTGTTGTATAAAATACAATACAGTCTCCTGACTCCAATTTACAATTTTTACCTAACAATTTTTCAATAAAATTTCTAATAAAATAGTACTTTTTATTGTTTTTAGTTCTCCAATGAAAGATTCTTAATAAATTTTTAAAACTTAACCTGAAATTTTTATTATGAGATTTGGGAATTATATTCAAAGACCCACCATTATTATTTGGTGATACATAAGTTATGGCTGTAAATACATTATAATATTTTGAATTTTTACAATAAGGGACAACATCTTTTATACTAGGCGCTGAGTCTGTATCTCTATGCCATGATATTGAATTTTTATTATCTTTAAGAATGTCTTCTTCATAATGGCTTACGCCAGAGTCATGCATATAGAAAATTTCATTCGAAATATTTTTTCTTAATTCATCTAGAAGTTTTTTATTAATTATATAATCCCAAGTTTCTTGATAATTATATAAATCATCAACTCTTTTAACTTTTTTTTGCTCGCATATTTTTTTTATAATTTCACTAAATTTATTTACTTCATCTTTATTAAGAAGACTTTTGATTATTATATAACCATTTTTATTAAGATTTTTTTTTAATTTGCTCATATTTATTATTTTTTAATTCATTTCATAAATTTGATCACATATATTTTTTAATCTCAAATCATGTGTAATTAATATTACTATTTTGTCTTTTTTAATATTGTTAATTATTTTGACTATTTGGTCTTCTGATTTGCTATCTAAAGCAGATGTTGCTTCATCAAATATAATCAATTTTGGGTCAAAATAAAGCGCTCTAGCAATTGCAATTCTCTGTTTTTGTCCTCCTGAGAATTTGGTTCCTGACTCCCCGATAGTAGTATTCAAGCCATCCGTTAAATTCACAACTAAATCATCCAAGCCAACTATTTTAATAATATCTTCAAGTTTATTTTTGTTTATTTCTTTATCATTCAGTCCTAAACAAATATTGTTTTTTAAGGTATCGTTCATTAACAAGTTTTCTTGAGGAACATATCCAATAACACTTTGCCAAGTTTTAATTATTTCAAAAATTTCATACTCATTATTAACCAATATTTTTCCACTATTGGGCTGAATTAAGCCAGTGATTATATCAACTAAGGTTGATTTTCCTGATCCAGATTTTCCAAAAATGCCAAAAATTTTTCCCTTTTGAATTTCTAAATTAAGATTAGTGATTAATGTATTTTTATCATATGAAAAATTTAAATTACTAATATATATTGTTTTTAAGTCGTCTATATCAATATGCTTCATATCCGTTTCTATTATTAAGCTGTGATTTTTTTTTAAGTTTTCTAAAGTGCTTAAATGGTTATAAAAACTATGATCTGAAAATTTTAAACTTGAAAGCATCGAATTTAAGTTAAAAAAAATTGGCAACAATCTTATGCTAATCAAAACTAAAGCAGATAAAAATGGAAGCAATTCTTTGGTACCTCCGGTTGAATTGCTTGCTGTAAATAAAACCAAACAAATCAAAGCTATTAAAATAGTTTCAAATAAATATCTTGGTATTTGCTTTACTAATTCTTGTTTAATGAAATTTCTTGTTCTTGAATTTATATTTTTACTAAATTTTTCAAAAAAAAATAATCTTTTTTGCCTTAATATAATCATTTTAAATAAATTTTGAGTTTCATTAATAACACTTAATAAATCTTCAGTCACAATTCTTAATGCTTTACCTATATTTAAGAATTTTTTATTAAATAAAATATACAAAATAAAACTTACAACTAATAGTACAAAAAATATTAAACTTGCGTAAAATTTATCTAAGAAAAAAACTACAACAAAAATAGATAAAGCCATAAATATCTCTCTTACAATCCTTATAAAACCAAAAATATATTGAATTACCCTTCCGCTCTCAATTATAACATCGTTAAATACTTTAGATTTACTTAACGATTTAAAATAAATATAATCTGAATTAAAATAATGGTTAAAAATATTTTGACTTTTATTTGCTAAAACATTGTATCGTAATTTAATTTCAATGTAATAGTAAAAAGTTAAAAATATATTTTTTATTGCAAATAGCAAAACTACACAAAGTAGAATTATGTTAATATCTCCAATTCTTAAAAAATCTATTTGAGAAAAATTATCTCCAAAAATTTTAATAAATTTATTCTCATCTAGTAAAAAATAAATCAATGCTACTAAAGAACCTAAGCTTAAAAGCTCAACTATCGGGGCAATAATTGTTAATACAAAAAATATAAATAATTTTACTTTTTCTTTAGTCGAAAAAAAAATATTTAACAGTAAAAAAAATTTCATTGGATTAATTAAAATAGCTATATCTTCTGAACTAATATTGATATATACATAGATAAATTATGCTAAAAAAGCTTTATACAACAGTCTTTTAATAAATTATTAACTTCTAAGCTTTAAATGAAAAATATTTTACAAATTCCAATAGATAAAGGCAACTATTCTATGGATACTGATGAAAGATTTCAAAAATTTGAAAAGAATCGAGGATCAGACTGGCCAAATGAATATTTAGAATACAGAAATAATTGGATCAAGTTTGCTAAAGATAAAATTATTTCGGAATATCCATTATTGGTTGATCTAGAGTTAGCATCCATTTGTAATCTAAAATGCCCAATGTGTTATACAATCTCAGACAATTTTAAAAAATTAGTAAATACTAAAAATATGGATTTTAACTTATATAAGAAAATAATTGATGAAATTGCATTTAAAGTTCCCTCAATAAGGTTAAGTTTAAGAGGAGAGGCAACTTTAAATAAAAATTTCGCTGAGGCTATAAAATATGCGAAAGATAATGGAATAAAAGAAGTATCTACTCTTACTCATGGATTTAAACTTACTTTACCATTTTTTAAAAAAATTGTAGAAGCGGGAATTGATTGGATTACTATTTCAATTGATGGTGTTGGTGAAAAATATAATAGCATAAGAAAACCTCTTAAATTTGATGATCTACTTCAAAAAGTAAAAGATATAAAAAAATTCAAAGAAGAAAATAAATTAAAAAAACCAGTTATTAAAGTTCAGGGTATATGGCCAGCTATAAGTGAGAATCCTACAGTTTACTACGAAACATTTTCTCCTTATGTTGATTTGGTTGCTTTTAATCCTTTAATTGATGAATTTGATAAAGAAGATAATCCAAAATATATTGAAAATTTTAGTTGCCCTCAGCAATATCAAAGGCTTACTGTTGGTGCAGATGGTTTAGTAATGAAATGTGCTAATGATGAAAACAATAAAGAAATTATAGGTGATGCAAATAAAGAGACGATTTACAATATCTGGCATGGTGAAGAAATGAAAAAAGTTAGAGAAATGCACAATGAAAAAAATGGGTTTTTAAAAAGTGAAGTTTGCAGAAGTTGTTACTTACCTCGCGAAACGTACGAGGAAGAAGCAAAAGTAAATAATAGAAAAATAATAGTTCACAATTACTGCGGTGTTGATCAAAAAATTGGTGAGTCAAAATTTTAACAAAAATTTTTAATTATTTTAATTATACGATTTAATTGCTTTTTTTTTAGTCCAGGATACACTGGTAAACTAATAGCTCTTTGATAGTAGTTCATTGAATTGGGAAAAAGTTTATGATCAAACTTCTTTAAGTAGATTGGATGTAAAAATAAAGGAATATAATGCAAATTAACAAAAAATAGACATTTTCTTAGTTTTTTGAATATTATTTCATGTTTTTCTTTTGGAACTAAAATTATATACAGATGATAACTTGAATAATGATTATTAATTATTTTTTGTTTTACTAAATTAGAATATTTGAATTCATTATTATAAAAATCTGCAATTTTATTTCTTATTTTTAAAAATTGATTCACTCTTGATAATTGGCTAATTCCAAGAGCAGCTTGAAAATCAGTCATTCTATAGTTAAAACCTAAAAATTGCTGCTCATAATACCAAGGTTTGCTTGGCCTTAATTTGATTTTAGATTGATCTCTCGTTATTCCATGTTCTCTTAAAATTTTAATTTTAGAATACAGTTTTTTATTATTTGTTAATGCTGCGCCCCCCTCTCCTGTCGTGATGATTTTTACTGGGTGAAAACTAAAAACAGTTATATCTGAATATTTTGAATTACCAATTTTACTTAGCTGTATTTTGCTACCTATTGCATGAGATGCATCTTCTAAAATTTTAAATTTATATTTTTTTGATAATTGCTTAATAGATTTCATATCACATGGATTGCCCCCTAAATGTACTGGGATAAGCAGTTTTGGAAGTTTATTATTTTTTTTAGCCAGAATTAACTTTGTCGTAAGCGCCTCTATACTTAAATTAAAAGTTTCTTTATCTATGTCTACAAAATCAATTTCAGCTCCACAATGTAGCGCTGAACTTGCTGTCGACGCAAATGTGATAGGTGTGGTCCATACAATATCATTTTTTCGAATACCCAAAGCAAGACAGGAAATATGAAGTGCTGCCGATGCACTACTGACAACGACAGAATATTTCGAATTAAAGTATTTATTTATTTTTTTTTCAAAACTTTCAACTTCTGGCCCAGTAGTTAAAAAATCTGATTTCAATACTTTTATTACCTTTTTGATATCTGAATTACTTATACTTTGCCTGCTATACGGAATCATTTAATAAATTGATAAAAAATTTTTTTTGTAGTCTTTAATAATTAATTCTAGATCAAATTTATTTAAATACTTTTTAGCACTTCCGCTACAATAATTATTAAATTTGATTTTTTTATATTTTCTTTTTTTTAATTTTATTAATATTTTAGGAGGGGGGTTGTTAAAAATTACATAATATTTTCCAAGGTCATACGTATGAGGAATTTCTAATTGAGAAATAAGTTCTTCATGAATTTTTTCTCCTGGTCGAATTCCTATTATTTTTAATTTATTTTTGGGATTGATTATTTTGGCTAAATCCACAATCTTATAGCTTGACAATTTTGGTACAAAAATTTCACCTCCAATATTGTTTTTTAAAGACCACAAAACAAAGTTTACAGAATCTGATAAGGACATATTGAATCTGGTCATATTTGTATCTGTTATGGGAAAATATTTTTTATTCTTTAAGCTATCAAAAAAAGGATAAACCGAGCCTCTGCTTCCAAAAACGTTACCATATCTAACAACACTAAATTTTATATTTTTATTACCAGAAATATTATTGGCTAGAATAAAAAGTTTTTCTGAGCATAATTTTGTAGCACCATATAAATTTATAGGTGCTACAGCCTTATCAGTGGATAAAGCCACGACATTACTAACTTTATTATTTAAAGCTGCATCAATTATATTTTGTGAACCTAGGATATTTGTTTTTATAAACTCAAATGGATTATATTCAGCTGCGGGTACTTGTTTTAATGCTGCAGCATGCACTACCATATCAACATTTTCAAATGCCCTATTAAGCCTTTCTTTATCCCGTATATCTCCTAAAAAAAAACGCAGTTGAATTATATATTTTTTTTCTATCTCATTTTTCATTTCAAATTGTTTAAGTTCATCCCTGCTAAATATAATTATTTTTTTTATATTGTTATGATACTTGAGGACATGATTTACAAAAGCTTTACCGAATGATCCTGTGCCACCCGTAATTAAAATTGTTTTATTTTTTAGATTTATTTTCATTTATATTTTTTTCTCTTAATTTGAACAAAATTTTTGCTAATTCAAGATCTTCTTTAACATTAATGTCAACTGCTTCATACCTCTCAAGAGGATATATGACTGAGTTTTTTTGAAAAATAGAATTATTTTTCAACCATTGTTCTGGGCACCCCCAATAAAACTGTCCAGCATCATGGTAATATGTTGGTAGATTATTTGACTGAGTATTTAAAAAAAATTTATTAAAAAATTTAATTCCTCTCTTTTTACGAATTATTGCTCTTTGAATAGGATGATCAAATTTTTGTGCAGAAAATAAAAATCTTTTTTTATTTTTTTTAAAAATATAGAATGATTTTTTTATGTGCTGCGACGTTAGCAATATTGCTGTTGGATATATGCAGCACAAATTATTAATTTTTATATTTTTAGATTGAAGATATTTAATACTGTGATTAATGATTTCAGATGTAGTACTTTGATCTGAACAAAGTTTTTTTGGTCTTTTAAAATATATTTTTGCTCCGCTTTTAATAGAAATATCCTTAATTATTTTACTATCTGTGGAAACAATTATTTCATCAAAAATTTTAGATTTTTGTATTTCAGCAATAACATGTGAAATTAATGGTTTTCCATAAAAGTTGATGATATTTTTTTTTTTAAGTCTTTTACTTCCAATTCTAGCTGGTATTAAGCAGATATTCATTTTTTTTTAAATTTAAAAATTTTTTTATTAATAGGTGTGTTTATTTTTAATTTACCAGGATTTTTTTTTCCTATTAAATCTTCATAATACTCTGCACCCAAACCAAGCAAGGGTCTTAGCGTTTTTATATTTTTATTTGTAAATAATTCTCCTTTGTCAATATTTGCAACGGCATAAATAGATCTTCTAAAAAATTTATTTTTAATTTCTTCTTTGGATCTAAAAAAATAATTTTTTTGAACAAGTTTATAAATATCATTTATATCTTTTTTGTAGTTTTTAATCTCATTTCCTTTTAGTGAAAATTCAAGATCAAAACCCTTTTTTTGATTTTTTAAAGCAATATGTTTTTCAAATATTCTAGCACCTAAAGCACAGGCTCCAATCGCAATTTTATTATCTTTTGAGTGATCGGATAAACCAACTGTGCATTTAAAAAAATTTTTTAGTATCAAAATATTATTTAAATTAAAATCAGAATTGTTAGCAGGATAGCTACTAACACAATAAAGTAGGGATATATTTTTTGCTCCATTATCTTTTGCACATTTGTAAGTTCTTTCAATTTCATTTAGGGAGGCAAGTCCTGTAGAAATTATGATTGGTTTTTTTGTTTTAGCAACTTTTTTAATTAAATTTAGATCCGTCATTTCAAATGAAGAAATTTTATAAATTGGACAATTTAATTGTTCTAAAAAATCAACAGATAAAACATCAAATGGTGTGCTAAAAATTGTTATTTTTATTTTTTTTGCATATGAAAATATTTCCTTATGCCAACTCCATGGTGTTTGCGCTTTTTTGTATAAGTTCCATAGAGTCTCCCCCTTCCATAGCCCCTTTGAAATTTTAAATTTTCCTGAGTTTGAATCAATGGTCATCGTCTCAGGTTTGTATGTTTGTATTTTTACAGCATCAGCTCCTTGTGTTTTTGCAAGCTTAATTAATTTTTTTGCCTGATTTAATGAGCCGTTATGATTAGCTGATATTTCCGCGACAATGAACGGGTATTTCATTAGATATTTATAATTTAATATTTTGTAAGTTTTCTGACAAGATCACCAATCCTTTTATCTTGTTTGTAAATTGAGCTTAATATTTTTGATGCTGATTTGGGATTTGAGGCAAACGCAAGTTTTAAAATATCCATCCAATTTTTATTATTTTTACTTCTTACTTTTTGGATACTATCAATTATGCTTGAATACCCAATGAATTTTCTATTAATTTTTTTTTTATTTTTTTCCATTTTTCTTTTTTTAATAATAACTTAACATTCTTATGATTTTTTTTATTAATTACTTCTTCACAACCCCACTTAATATGCCAATTTTTTAGCCATTCTAAATCCGAAAGAACATCGCATTTTAAATTATCAATATTTTTTATATTAAATAAAGTTTCGTACAATAAAAATTTAATAATACTTCCAATTTTTAAATTACCTTCATCGTATGTTAAATTAGTATATAATCCCCAGTAGCATGATTTCTCCTCAAAATTATTACCATATCCAATCCCTAAAATTTTATTTTTACAGTGTAGTTTGTAATAATGATTTTGATTATTAATAATATCTTGAAAATATTGATAATGTTCGACTTTGGTAATAATTCTATTGTTTAAAGATGCTAGTCTGACTTTTTCTTGATTTCTCAAAACTAAAATTTCGTCTAAGTCCTCAAATTGTATCTTAGAAAAATAGAGATCATATTTTTTTTTTAAAAAATTTTTTAGCGTATGTAAATCCATCTTAATTATCTATATCAACATTCTCATACATCTTTTGTAAATATCAAGTCATAAAATTTAGTAAATATAACTATATTTTCTTTGTTAATTAAATGTCATTAAAAGCTATACGAGTCGTATTCGAATTTTAAAAAACTATTTCACTAATTATTAAACAAAATTTTTACAAAAAATATATTTGTAGATATTTTTTTTCTGCATGTTATAAACTTTGAAAAAAAAAATATATTATTTTAAATTTAAAATAGCGTTACAACTTAAGATATTTTTAAAAATTTTGATACTTCAACTTAAATAATTAGTAAGTTTTATAATGCTAACGTACAGACTAAAGGATTAATTGATCAATCAACAAAAATTAATAGAAATAATATAAAGTTATTATTGTAGATGAGCTTAAATTATAGACCTGAAATAAATGGCCTAAGAGCACTAGCTATCATCCCAGTAATTCTATTTCATGCAGATTTTGAGATATTCAAAAAAGGTTTTTTAGGTGTAGATATATTTTTTGTAATAAGTGGATATTTAATCACAACATTAATTTTACAAGATTTAATCAATAATAATTTTTCAATAAAATTTTTTTTTGAAAGAAGAGCGAGAAGAATTTTACCTGCATTATATTTTATTGTGTTGATTACTTTACCCTTTGCATGGATTTTATTGAGTAGAAATGAACTAGGAAGTTATTTAAAAAGCATAACTGCTACAATATTTTTTTTATCAAATTTTTTTTTTTGGAGCGAAATACCTTATTTTGCAAATGAAGCTAATTTAAAACCGTTATTACATACTTGG
>Ga0172372_10009990_pt1 | contig 12241 bp, 9 predicted proteins | sample LakKiv5m_2_FD_114544 | JGI IMG/M metagenome (GOLD analysis project Ga0172372, IMG submission 114544) | Freshwater microbial communities from Kabuno Bay, South-Kivu, Congo - kab_092012_9.5m | ecosystem: Environmental > Aquatic > Freshwater > Lake | place: Democratic Republic of the Congo...
AGACTCAGGATATCTTTCACGTGCTGCGTTTCTGCTCGATAACTTTATGCGTAACGTGGGGCTTCAGGGGCGCGCCTTTATTCCGCTTCTCTCTTCGTTTGCGTGTGCAGTCCCAGGAATCCTTTCGACTCGCACGATACCAACACGGCTCGATCGTCTTACGACGATTATGATTGCTCCGCTTATGAGCTGTAGCGCTCGGCTGCCGGTGTATACGGTGCTGATCGCTGTGGCGGTACCAGCGATAACTGTCGGTGGTATTGTCTCGCTACAAGGGCTTGTACTGCTTTCGATGTACTTTCTAGGTATAGCAGGAGCGTGTCTTGTTGCCGCCGTGATGCAGCGTGTCTCGGGACGCAAGGAGAGCTGCTTTTTCGTGATGGAGATGCCGCCGCTTCGACTCCCGGTGCTACGAGTTGCTCTGCGTGGAGTGTACGACAGCGTCCGCTCGTTTATCGTAAACGCGACGACCATTATCCTCGCCTGCTCGATCGTAATCTGGTTCCTCGCCTCATACCCTAAACCTGAAGCTGGATACGCTGGCAACCCAGTCCAAGTGAGTTACGCCGGCCGACTCGGCACGTTTATCGAACCGGCAATTAAACCCCTTGGATTTAACTGGGAGATCGGATTTGGAATTATCGCGTCATTTCCGGCTCGAGAGGTGTTCATCACCGGGCTCTCCACTGTGCTCAACGTTCAAAACAGCGAAGACGAGAGTGAGGCGAGTCTGATCAAGCGCTTGCAGGAAAAGCGCTCTGAAGGAACTTTTTCCACAGCGACTGCGATATCGCTTATGGTATTCTATGTGTTCGCCTGTCAGTGTATGTCCACATTAGCGGTCTGTCGCCGTGAGACGGGGTCGTGGCTGTGGACTGCGGCGATGTTCACGTACATGACGACACTTGCCTACCTGGCTGCGTTCGTTACGTACCAAATCGGGGTGCGTCTGTAACAAACTAAGAAGACTATGCAAAAGATCTTCGCCCTTGCCTTGCTTGCCTGTGCCGTCTTAGTGTTATTACGCCGATTACGCCGGACATTTGTGAAGCGAGCCCCAAATGATGGTCGTGGCGGTAGCTGTGGTGGGGGGTGTGGGTGTCGTTAGCATCCCCGATTTTTACCCGATAACTGTACTTCAAGGAGAATCCTATGCACTACCGCCGCCTCGGAAACGCCGGACTTAAAGTAAGCGAGCTCTCGTTTGGTTCATGGGTAACCTTCAAAACACAGCTCGATGATGCGCAGTCCATTCGGATGATGGAGTATGCGTACGAACGAGGAGTAAACTTCTTCGATAATGCGGAAGTCTACGCAGGCGGTGAAGCGGAACGTATCATGGGGCGAGTACTTAAAAAGCTCCAGTGGCGTAGGGCTTCGTACGTTATCTCGACTAAGTTCTACTGGGGTCTGCACGAGGGCCCAAACGAAAAAGATACCCTTAATCGAAAGTACCTGATGCAGGCAATCGATGGGTCGCTTGAGCGACTCCAACTTGACCATATCGACCTCATCTTCTGCCACCGCCCCGACCCACACACACCGATGGAAGAGATCGTTCGTGCAATAAGTGACATTATCACGCAGGGCAAGGCTCTCTATTGGGGCACGTCTGAGTGGTCAGCAGACCAGATTATGCAGGCGTGGCAGATAGCCGAAAGACACCACTTGCACAAGCCGCAGATGGAGCAGCCGCAGTACAATCTTGTTGTGCGCGAGAGAGTCGAGCGGGAGTACGCACGCCTCTACGCCGATATTGGCCTTGGCCTCACCACCTGGAGCCCGCTTTGCTCAGGACTACTCACTGGTAAGTACCAGAACGGAATACCAACCGGGAGCCGCGCCTCGTTGCAGGGCTATGAGTGGCTCGCAGAACGCTGGACCGCACACGACCGAAACGTATTTGTTCCGGCACTTGTATCGCTCGCGCGCTCGCTCGATTGCACTCCGGGGCAGCTTGCGATCGCTTGGTGCCTAAAGAATCCAAACGTAAGCACGGTAATCCTCGGGGCGAGCACCCTGCCGCAACTTCAAGAGAACCTCGATGCACTCAAGGTGGTGCCACAGCTCTCTGACGAGGTGATGAGCTCAATAGCCCGAAGTCGGGAGACGTAGGACTAGCCCGCATATTTAATGAAGCCTGCTACTGCGAGCGTCGATAATGGCGCTCTCGCGACGCAGTTTCATGACAAATGCGGGCCAGAAAAAAAGCGCCTCAATACTTACGCATCGACGGATCAACATCGTCAGACCAACGCAACATACCACCAGCAAGGTTGCTTACGTTCTGAAAGCCATGCTTTGTCTTTAGTTCTTGCGCTACCGCTTGACTGCGACCACCGCTGCGGCAATAGACGACGATTTCTCTATCACGCGGAAGGCGATCGATATGTTGCGAAACCGTATCTTTGGGAATCAGCTCACCCCCGATGTTGCAGATCTCTCGCTCGACATACTCGCGTACATCGAGCAAAAAAAGATCATCTCCGCGGTCAAGACGCTGCTTTAATTCAGTCGGTGTAATTTGTAGAATCATGCTCAGCACCTCTCGTCCTGTCACAATAGTATCTGACCGCTACCTGCCGCAACCCCTGACGCCAGCGACCTCGCCTCATTCGCGTACACACCTTGATTCTTTAAAAAGAATTAGTGTTCACTTTTTACCAGGTTTTTCGGTCGTTAGCGTAAACACCTAAACTTCTCAGTCAGGAGCACGCAACTATTTCTGATTTTTTTCGAACTAAATCCTGCGCGAGTGATTTAAAAAAAAATCACTCGCGCAGGGTTTATCTCCAGATGGAACAAAGGTGCTCGCTACCGGTATACGCTCCGGTTCTACCGTTGACGGGCGACCGATCTACAAGTTCGATAAGCCAGGAGCATCGTTTCCCGATGGCTCAACAGTCCTGATGACCTTCAAAAATGGAGAGGGCCACCGAAAGTTAAAAATAAACGAGACCTCACAGAGGTACACGCATGGTACTCCGCAAGCAACCAGTGGAGGCTCGAACGGTGGCGCATCCAATACCGGTGGGGCAGGCTCTACTGGTGGCGGCTCAGCTGGTGGAAGTAGTAGCACAGTCGGCGGATCGAGCGGCGCTGGATCAAGTAGCAGCGCAAACAACCCAACGCCAAAGTCCCTCATTCCAGCTAATGCCACGGAATTTGAGGCTACTGGAAAGATCGAGTGGAGACCTCGGCTTAACAACAACAAGCTGTCTATCATATTCCGAACAGCCCACCTAGAGACGGCCGAGTCAGTAAAGATCTACTCGCCTGATGGTACTACGCTCCTCGCCACGGGCACCTATGGCGGCAAGACCTCAGATGGAAGGCCGATCTACAACTTTGATAAAGCTGGTGGAGAGTTCCCGGCTAATGCGGTTGTCGTGATGACCTTTAAGAACAACGGTGGCGCTCGCAGGATGACGATACCTACTCCGGCGGATAAGGTCGTTCGGTAGAAATTTACTTGGCGCACAATAGGCTCCCGGGGCAGCCGGGGCGATCGGGACGGTAGCACTACTCACATGAGTAGTGCGGGATTAACTGCTAGTTGCCTCTCGATACAACCCCCTCTGGATGCAGTAGTCCCTGACCACCTCAGGCAGCAACCCTTCACATCGCTCCCCTTGCGCCAGCTTTTTACGTAACTCAGTACTTGAAACCTCAACTGCCTCCGCACCAAACGTCGGCAAGAACTCAACGTGCCACCCTGTAGGAGGAGTCGCTGCTATCGCCCCTGGCCGCTCTAGCACAAGAAATTTCGCCTGCTGCCGTAGCTCCTCTGCGCGGTGCCACATCGGCAATTCTTTCAAAAGCTCGCTCCCTATCACCACACCGGCTTGCTTGCCAAAGTGCTTTTGAACATAGGTCACAAGATCTATAGAAGAAAACCCCACCTCGCCCCGACTTTGCACATCACTTACGATAACTCTGGGCTCGTGCGCGAATACGGCCCCTATACCACGTCGAGTCATTTCGAAACGATCCGCTGCCGGCGATACACCCTGTTTATCGGGGCGATCTCCACTTGGCACCACTAGCACGCGATCGATAGTGGGCACTGTGAGGAGGAGCTTGATGGCCGCAACGTGCCCGTTATGAAACGGATCGAAAGCTCCACCAAACACGGCTATGCACGTTGCTGCTTTGCTCATGCACCCTTACTGCGAGCTTTTTTGCCGACTTTTTTGCCAGCCTTTCCATGAGCTTTCCTACGAAGCTGTTCAAGCTCCCTACGAAATCCTCCCGAGAGGATCGGAAACCGACACCACGTCTTTGGATCAACATTTTCATCATCGAGGTGAAACGACGGTGCGTAGCGCTCGCGCTTCCACTGATTCTGGCTCCAGAGGGTAAAAAATCGCTCAACCCATCCGGCAAGTTCAAGTGACGAGTATGCGCCTTGGTACTCCTGGCACACCTGCTCCCACACCTGTACCGGGAGGAGCTTATCGCGCACAGCTCTTCGCTCGATACTATCAAGCACCGTGTACGGCATCAGATCACCTTCATCTGTTTGCTTGGCTTTACGTGGCCTAAGCTCTGCTGTCGGAGCCTGCACATTTACCCGTCTCAGCGACGGAAAGGTACGTAACCCTTGTGGCCCCTCAACCTCAAGCCAGCGAAGCCACTCACGGAGGTAGGCCTTATCGATACCACCAAGCGGCGCGAGCCCTCCGCTACTATCGCCATCCATCGTCGTGTAGCCAACAGCCGCCTCACTGCGGTTGCTCGTGGTGAGCAGAAGCGCCCTACGGAGATTAGCGATAAGCCACACCGACGGCGAACGCACACGGGCTTGAATATTTTGAAGTGTCACGTCGTGCTCACTCCACGACAATTTTGTTTTTGTTTCCTTCTCAATCAGCGTACGGTACCCCACAACAAGCGGCTCGATATCGAGATCGAAAGTAGTTGCGCCGATTTCGCGCGAAAGCTCAAGCGCTGCGGTGTGCGTAATGCTTGAGCTATTCTGGGTTGATTGGTAGACGCACGCTACAATCTCCTGAATAAGCTCTCTCTCACTACGAACCTTTGACATCCACGGAATATACGCCAAACGCTCCTTTACTGCCTTGAGACCGAGTTCAAGAACTGCCGCTTGAACCATTAAAGCCACAAGACAGCTTACCGCACTCGAATCAACTCCGCCGCTAAGAGACACAACAAAACCGTGACTTCGGCTCTTTCGTAAGTAATCAAAGAGCCCCAAAGACACCGCTCGGGTAAATTCCTCGTGCTTTACTGTGGGGCTCTCTTCCCAACCCTTAAGTCCCTGCGGCTTCTCCGCTGCTACGCTACTGAATGAAACATCCGAAACTGAAACGCAATGCTCACCGGCATCAAAGCGTGGACGAAAGCCGGTTCGGCGGCGGCGAAGCAATCGTGAACGCTCGATATCAACAACTCCTGCCGTGAACTTACATTCACCAAACGAGAATCGGCTCCCCTGTGCAACGATCTCTCCGTGAGAGGCGATAATCGTGTCACCGTCGTAGATCGCCCGACCGGCCTCACACCCAAGCAGGTTTGCGTAAAGGTACGCCGCACCACAGGCACGCGACCCCTCAAGGATAAACCGCTTTCGTATCTCTTGCTTTTCAAAAGCAAAGTGGCTCGCACTAGGATTGAGAATGAGAACAACACCGTGCTGCGCGAGGGCAAATCCCGGACGCTCTGCCACCCAGGCATCTTCACAAATCTCAAACCCCAACCGAACACCTGAGACATCAAAGAAGAGATCGCCAACAGGAAGCGATTTTTTGCCAACCTGTATCGAGGTCACAACACCAGCAGGCCACGGCTTAAACCACCGCGGTTCATAGTGTAGCCCATCACCTGCCAGGTGCTGCTTAGCGACAAAACCTCGCAAGCTACCATCGATCGCCACCGCCACTACGTTATACACCACCCCTTGAACGAGAAGCGGCAAGCCGAAATTTACAACTAATCCCTTTGTGTCTTTAGCAAGCTCTTCAGCACAGGCAAGCGCCTCAAGCGCGATCCCTTCGCTGTGAAACGCATCCTCACAACCGTACCCCGAGATACACAGCTCAGGCAGGCACAGCACCTGTGCACGCGCGTTACGCGCGGCGCGAATCGCTTCGCGAATTGTCCGTAGATTATCATCCCACGCCAGTGGGGTCTGATTGAGGGCCGCTACCGCGACTCGCACCTGGCTCATGAACCTTGATTGTACCAAATAACGAGGGAAGTCTCTTTAGAGAACGGTGTTATTACTGCAACACACTGAGATCAATGCAAAAAATCGGCTCACTCAGGCCTTCAAGGCGCCTCCTAGAAGAATGTCATTTACTCACCCCAGAAAAGTGCAGTACCCTCCGTCGAATATGGAAACACTTGCTACTATCAAAAATTTCGAGCTCACTGCACTCATCAACCGCGCAAAGCTCGTAATCCTCTCTCCAAAGGAGTGCTGGCAGACAATCTCGCAAGAAACGCACACGCCTAAAGAGCTGCTCCGTTCAACGGTAGTGCCGCTTACGCTAGCCGGCATCCTCTGCTCGACCATCGGTATGCAGATTTTTGGAATGAACATGGGCCCACTTGGAACGTGGCGACCACCCCTTGTGCAGTACCTACTCTCGCAGATCGTCTTTGGTATAGTCGGCGTGTGCATGATCTTTGTTGGATCATTTATTCTGCAGAAACTGGCCGAATTCTTTCAGGGAACAGTGAGCTCGGATCGAGCATTTAGCCTCCTCGCGCACGCAATGCTACCTGTACTTATCGGTAATTTACTAGCGATCTATCCGCTACTTGGAATCTTTGGCATCGTCTTTGGTATTATTGGTTTGTGTGCGCTGTACTGGGGTACCCCAGCGATGACGACAGTAGCGAGCAACAAAGCACTCGGATTCGTCGCAGCATTTGTTGTAACGATGATGCTAACATCGATAGTCGTCTACGGTGTGTCGGCGCTGTTTATCGCGCTGCCACAGCCGCCGCTTCCGGCGTTGCAGTAGGAGATTTTTCACAAATTTGGAAATTCTCCATTTCTACAGTCGGACTTCAAAAAACAGCACGGAGATTTAGCGAGACAATACTTCTCTCCACACCTGCCAGCTTCCAACTTTGACCTCCATTGTAACCTCCTCTACTTTCTCAGCAAAGTTACGCCAGTATCCCTCAGGTGGCCTGCCTTGAATAATAAAAAGAGCAGGCTTCTTTGCTACCTCATCAGCCCTCTTTGCGGCTGCGATTGCCCCTACATCTCCGACATCCGCGTAGATAAGACTTTGTTCAGTCGGTCCATACACGAGCTTTGTGTAGTAAATCCCCCAAGATCCAATGATCATAAAGTGAGACTTGGCAAATCTCCTGTTAATCTCTTCATTAAAATCGATAAGGCGTCTATCAAAACTCTCGTTAGCGGGATTCAGGTGTGCGAGCAGCTTGTACAGCCTTAGGTTGATGATTGCAAAGCACAGTAGTAGGAATATTTGAAGCGATCCCATCCCCTTCCTTCGAATCTGCGAGAATAGAGCCAGAATAAGCAGAGGAAAGACCGGGATAAGGTGATGCATCCCCCAGCTTTTCGAAACGCTCGAAATTGACGTAGTACCCACTATAAAGGCGCAGATACCTACGACACTAAACAAAATGTAGCGCCTGGTCCTTCGAGTACTCCAGCATGATATCAAAAAAGTTGCTAGCACAGCGCAAAGCCCAAGCCCTTCCACACTAGAATCGAGATTTACATCATGTTCAACGTGCGCTGCTAAAAGAGGATTAACAAAATACTTAGATAAGTCGTGATAAAAATGATCCCATGTCTCTACAAGAAATGTGCTCTGCCCAGCTGCCGACCTACTCGCAGAATCAAGGATGGTATGATAGAGGGGGATTCCACTCCGGTCGATTGCAGAGAACCAAATAAATGCCCCGATTACAAAAATGCCTAGGATCCATGCGCCCTGCCGGATAAGTGTCCAACGCCGAAGTCTCCACGCAATACGCAATCCAAACACACTCATACATGCGGCCTGCATCAGAAGATATGCCGGCAAGTATGCCACGTTGTTTAAGCGAAACCAGAGAATTGCTACGTTGGTGATGCCAACTACTATAGCGATTAACCATGAATATTGCCGATTAGATATAAGCTCTTCCATCCAACGCTTGTGCAAGAAAACTAGGAGAAAGATTGCGGTAGTGCACAGACTTAGCTGACCAACATCCAATAGATGCTGAAGAACATACGGCATAAACAGCAAAAGTAGCGGTAGAACTAAAAACAAAGATTGCCCAAAGATTCGGCATATTAAGATACCTTGTACGCCGATCAGAAAAACGCCAAAGAATCGTGACGAGCTCGGAGAATTCCATATCCAGTACAGCGGTGCGTAAAATAGCCCCTGTATGCTGCCGACGTATTGGTACGTTCGTAACGGAAGAAAGAGTGGTTCGGGCGTAAGCCACGGAAGGAGCGCAAGGTCGTACCCTCCACAAGCCTCCCTCCCGCGATTCCACATATTGGAAAAAGGCTGGGTCGAGCAGGCAAGGGCGTGATAGACGAGGAATTCGTCCATGGTATACGAAACAAAAGACGAGAGCAGCAAAGAGAGTGGCAGTGTCACCACGACGACAACACTCAGAGCGAACGGCAGTGACACACTGATTGGCTTTTTTAGTAGGATCATGTGACCAATTTTTTCTTATATTGGCGCCGGCGAGACGCCATCTGTACCAGCTATCTTGATCAACTCGTGCAGCCGTTACATCTGCCTCTCACTTCCACCAGTACTTCTAATTGGAGGTTTTCAAGACATCAGCAAAAGAATATGCTCTCCGTAGACCATTACGCTAGCAAAAATGTCGACATCATATTCTCCTGACGCTGAAGCAATTGAAAGAGATCGGCTTAAAGGTCACATTCGTGCAAACCTCGAGGCCGCTAAAGATCTGTATGCCTCGTTCGAACTTCTCAGAAAACAGGATTTGCAGAGCGGAGTGGTCTGCCTAAGCCGGCCACTGCTTAATGCGCTACGCTCATTACTTAATCTGGTTGCATCGCCGCTTCCAGCTCCTGAGACGCTACCACCTCGAAATGGCGAGTCGGCTCCTCAGGGCATGAAAAAAGACTCACAGGCACACAAGTTGCAACGTCAAGCTTCGGAGTATTTAGAGAAGATGTCTCTCGAAGATTGCTCAAGTGTGGCCTCTTCGAAGAAATTCGCGGAGGATGCGTGGTGTGTCATTCGACTTGCGTCTCTACTCCTCAAACAAAAATGCCGAACTGAGCTTTGGACGCCTACCGATAGCGCCAGAACAACTCGGCGAATATTGCGCGGATTTATGCTGACAGCTATCGCCGTCTCCGTATGTGTGGGCGCTCGGACCGGCTATCGTCAGTGGCTGTTTTCGAACTTCCCCCCTCACACCATTCAGCGAGTGCAAGAACTTAAAAAGCTAGAAGCGGCTCTGTTGAACTTTGCGAAAGATAACAAATACTATCCACCAACCAACGGACGCTGGGATGGCTTGTATTCATCGTTTGGACAGAGTGGGGCAGATTGGATACCCGGCTTAGTACCCAAATATATTGATGCATTACCCCGAGATCCAAGAAATCACGCCAATGGTGCTGAGCAGTACCTATACTGGTCTGACGGTAAAACCTTTAAGGTAATTGCTCATAATACGCCGGACGCGCTTGTGGTGAGAGAGTTTTTCCCTCAGATGTACGACACAGCACGTCCGGGCCGCTCTATAGGTGTATGGTCAGACGGAGCGGCGAACAGGTAGCGCGGGGATACTCACCGCTTGCCTACCCCCGAATCTGGCATCTCTGACTTGGGATTGAGGACCAACGTCGGATGGCACTACACTATCATCCCTGTGGCGCCCCCCTCTCCCCCACAACCTCACTCCACCCCCCACCAAGCGCCTTAAACAGCGCCACGAGCGAGGTCAGGAGCTCCGTCTGACTCTGGGCCAACTCTAACTGGGTCGTGAGCGCAACTCGTTGCGCATCAAGCACTGGAAGAAGATCAACTAGGCCGTTCTCATACTGCGTGCGCGCTATCTGCACGGCTCGTGTGCTGTTTGTAACGCTGTCTACTAGTAAATCTCGTCGCTGCCTGGCTGCAGAAAACTGTGCGAGCGACGACTCGGTGTCCTCAAGCGCTTGCAATACTGACTGCTCGTACTGCGCGAGCGCTCCGTCTCGTAACGCTTCTGCTTGGTCGATATTCGCAAACACTCGGCCTAGATTAAATGCGGGCCACGAGATACTTGGTAGGATTCGGTAAAAGTCGTTGTCTCCCGATGAGAGGTCTCCTACCGTTGGTGCTTGGTAGCCGATAGATCCACTAAATACTACCTTTGGAAAGAGGTCACCTTGGGCTACTCCGATCCCGGCAGTCGCTGCTGCGAGTCGCATCTCTGCTGCGCGTATATCGGGGCGCCGCTTGAGTAACCCTGCCGGGTCGCCGATTCGAACTGGGCCTGCGTAGACGGGGAGCGGCTTCTTTATCGCAAGCTCGGCAGGGATCTCCGACGGTTGTTTTCCACACAGCACCGCCAATCGATACAACGCCCCTTGAGCGCGTGCCTCAAGGCTTGGCACGGCTGCGAGGGTGTTTGAGAGCTGTGCTTTTGAACGCACGACGTCAAACTCTGTCGACTGGCCCCCTTTAAACAGCGCTTGCGCTATCTTTACCACCTGCTCTTGGGTCTTGGCGTTCTGTTTGGCTACGTCGATCTGCTCCTGCGTGCCGCGCAGGATAAAGTAATTTCTCGCTACCTCGCTCACTACGATTCGGATCGCATCGTGAAGCCCAGCAACCGAGGCTGCGCTCTCGGCGTCTCTGGCTTCAACTCCACGACGCACCCGGCCAAAGAGGTCGAGCTCCCAGAAGGCATCAAAGCCTGCGCCCCAAAACTCGTTAGTAATGTGCGTCCGTGATGCCTGAAAGGCGTTTCCAGCAAAGGTCGATGTGGGGATCCTCGTACGAGCGTAGTCCCCCTCGGCGGTCACGGTCGGGAAGAGATCGAGAAACGCTTCTTTGCGTACGGCTCGCGCTTGATTCACTCGGGCGAGAGCGCTGTCGAGATCGCGATTGGCTTGCACTGCTTGAACTATGAGCGCCTGTAGCTCCTGATCGTTAAAGCTACGCCACCACGCATCGGCTACCTCGGTTTGAACTCCCTCAGTTTGGGCTACCTCAGTACCTGCTGGTGCAACTCCAGGGTCGCTCGTTACTACTCCTGATGCGAGCGCTTTATCCGATTCAATAAATTTCTTAGGAACCTTGGTCTCTGGTGGCACAAAATCAGGACCAACCGCGCACCCAACGAGCCACGAAGCTATCAAACAAGCGGGAATACAACGTCTCATAGCTACTACAATCCTGTAAAAACCGCTCCGTAAGCGATTTATCTGAGCGCTATCGCTCAGCGACACCTACGACTCGTCGATACGGGTCGGTTATAACCTCGTAGTGCGGACCCTCATGGTACGCCCCCTCGTGGTGCGCTCTCTCGTGGTGCATCACCCTCTGCGCCTTTGGCTTCGATATGCACACGTAGAGTACTGGTACCACAAAAAGGGTAAAGACGGTACCGATGATCATCCCCGTAACGAGCGTAATGCCGATACTGTTTCGTGCTGCGGCACCGGCGCCGGTGGCAAGAATTAGCGGAAAGTGCCCCACGACCGTCGCCACTGAGGTCATAATAATCGGCCGTAGCCGAGTAATACACGCCTGCACCACAGCTTCGCTCTTAGGTGTGCCGTAGTGCTCCTGCTGGGTGTTGGCGAACTCAACTATAAGGATAGCGTTCTTGGCTATCAGCCCGACTAGGGTCACAAGCCCCACCTGCGAGTAGATATTAAGCGAGGTTGTTCCGAGAAACACAAACACAAGCGCTCCGGCGAGAGCCAGCGGCACTGAGCCAGCCAAGATAACTAACGGATCAATAAAGCTCTCAAACTGCGCTGCGAGCACCAGAAAAATAACGATTAGGGCGAGCATAAGTGTGCCGGTCATACTCTTGGCTTCGCGCCGTAGCTGTCGTGACTCGCCTGCGTAATCAACGAGGTAGTTTGGTGGCAGGATCTCCTTTGCTTTCTGTTCAAGAACAGAGAGCGCCTCATTAAGCGACACTCCTGGGACGATCGCACCTTGAATTTTTGCTGAGTTTAGCTGCTGAAAGCGATTAAGCTGCCGCGGCTGCACAGAGTTTTCAATCGCTGCAACGGTTGATAGCG
>Ga0172372_10009995_pt1 | contig 12236 bp, 9 predicted proteins | sample LakKiv5m_2_FD_114544 | JGI IMG/M metagenome (GOLD analysis project Ga0172372, IMG submission 114544) | Freshwater microbial communities from Kabuno Bay, South-Kivu, Congo - kab_092012_9.5m | ecosystem: Environmental > Aquatic > Freshwater > Lake | place: Democratic Republic of the Congo...
GGACCGACAGGGGGCACTCCAGCGCCGTGACAGCGCGTATCCGGGCCCGTCAACCCCAAAACCGGCCGTTGATCAGCGTTTCCTTAGGGTCGCCTAAGAAAATTACGCTCTAGGAGGGGGGGTCGTGGGCCTGACGAGTAGCGTCCGGGTCAATCGCGGACCCAGCGACGGGGTCCGCATGCGCCGCGTCATGGTGCCGACCAGGGACGGGATCAACCTCAACGGCACCCTGTACCTGCCGCGGTCGGGCTCGGGGCGCGTGCCGGTCTGCCTGGAGATCACCCCCTACACCGTCGACATGATGCATGACGTCGGCCAGGACCTCGCCCGACGTGGACTGGGCTACCTGGTGGCCGATGTACGCGGTCGGGGGGACTCCGAGGGGATCTTCCGGCAGTTCGTCCATGACGCTCACGATGGAGTCGACGTCATCGATTGGCTCGTCGAGCAACCGTGGTGCGATGGCCGAGTCGTCCTCGTGGGCGGCTCCTACACCGGGCTCAATCAGTGGCTGATCATGGGAGAAGGTCATCCCGCCATCGTCGCGGCCATGCCAGGAGTCGCCGTTGCCGTCGGCATCGACTTTCCCCGCGGAGGGGTCGCGACGCTGCATAACGCCACCTGGGAAAGCCTGGTCTGGGGACACACACTCAACGGAATGTCCGGAACGGATCGAGGCCTGTGGCTGCAGGAGATCCGCGAGGCCCTGGACGGTGGCCTGGGCACCGATGCCGTGGGGGACCTGAAGTTCGGGGAGGCCGCCCGAGTCGATCTGGCGGGCGTGCGCGGTGACTGGTGCCGGCACATCCTCTTCGACGAGCCCACGCCAGACCTCCTGGCGGATCGATTCGTGTACTACGTGGCCGGCGCTGAGGAATGGCGCTCCGCGCCGAGCTTGGCAGCGGCCACCTCCGGTCATCGCACCATGGGGCTGGTGGGAACCCCGGGGCCTCGGGACGCCTTCCATTCCGGTTGGCTCAGCGAAGGTGAGGGCAGTGGGCCCGACTACGGGCTGACCTTCTATCCACGAGATCGTGGAATCCTCGATATCGAGAGCGCGATGCGAGCCGCCGAGGGCCTGGGTGACCCGTCCTTCCCGGTCAACTTCCACAGCCTCCTGGCCGTCGCTCAGGGAGCGGATCCCACGAACCAGATCTTCTCCGTCACCGTCGACCGTGACGGCGTGCTCTACCACTCCCGTCCCCTGGGCACCCCGCTCACCCTGGTGGGTACGCCGTCCCTGCGGTTGAACATCGTCCCCGATCAACCCCAGACTGACCTGTGCGCCTTCCTGCACGAGGTGCGCACGGACGGATCGGCGATCCTGCTGTCCACTGACCTTGTGCGGATGAGCCGATGCTCTGCTGGTGGTGCTCCCATCCGTGTCGGTGAGGAGAACCTCCTCGAGCTGACCGGCTTCCGATTCGTCTCACGCACGCTGGCGCCTGGCTCGCGCCTTCGCCTGACCCTGCGCTCGGCCTGGTCGTCCATGACCTACCCGTCAGGAGATCTCGCCCAGACCCCGGTGACCCTGATCGTGCGCCACGGGCCTGACACGATGCTCACGTTGCCGCTGGGAGGGACTGACTGAGATGCGCCGAGATCTTCCGTCAGGTTTCATCGACGAGTTGCAGGCGGCCCTACCGGGTCGGGTCACGGTCAATCCGACCGAGCTCGCCCGCCATGGTCGGGACGAGTCATCCCTTCCCGAAGTCTTGCCGGACGTCGTCGTCATGGCCCGATCGACCGAGGATGTGAGCGAGCTCCTGCGTCTGTGCCATGCGGCCGAGGTCCCGGTGGTGCCCTTCGGAATGGGATCATCCCTGGAGGGGCATGTGCTGCCGATCGACGGCGGAGTCAGCCTTGACCTGTCAGAGATGAACGCGATCCTCGACGTTCGGCCGGATGACCTGCTGGTGACGGTGCAAGCCGGGGTATGCCGCGTTCCACTCAATGAGCGACTGGCACGCGACGGCCTGTTCTTCTCCGTCGATCCGGGTGCGGACGCCACCCTGGGCGGTATGGCCGCGACGGGAGCCTCGGGTACCACCACCGTGCGGTACGGATCGATGCGCGACAACGTCCTGGCACTGACCGCGGTTCTGGCTGACGGCACCGTGATCCATACCGGGCGCCCAACTCGCAAGGACAGTGCAGGCTACGACCTGACGCGGCTGATCGTGGGATCCGAGGGCACGCTTGCGGTCATCACCGAACTCACCCTGCGGGTGTTCGGTACGCCTGAGCGCATTTCCGCAGCGCGCTGCACCTTCACCGAGTTCACCGACGGGGTCGGGGCAGCCACCGCCATCGTCCGGATGGGGATCCCGGTCGCCCGATGTGAGTTCCTCGATGCGGCCAGCGTACGGGCGGTCAACGCCTACGAGGGCACCGATCTCCCGGAGGCACCATCCCTGTTCTTCGAGTTCCACGGCACGCCTGCCTCGGTCCAGGAGCAGGCCCAGGAGGCCCACGCTGTGGTGGCCGACTTCGGTGGATCAGATTTCACCTGGACCGCCGACGAGGGAGAGCGTCGTCGGCTGTGGCATGCACGGCACAACGCCTATCCCGCCGGCATGGCGGTGATGCCGGGGGGTCGAGCGCTCACCACCGATGCGGCAGTGCCCCTGTCACTCCTGCCGGAAGCCGTCAGGCGTGCGCAGGAGATCTTCACCGGTCAGCCCTTCGTGTGGTCGATGCTCGGGCATGTCGCGGATGGGAACTTCCACGCGATGCTGCTCTTCGATCCTGCTGATGCAGCAGCCAGTGATGCCGCGCACAAGGCAGCCAAGGAGCTCACTCGACAGGTCATCGCCCTGGGTGGCACCTGTACGGGTGAGCATGGAATCGGCCTGGGCAAACGGGAAGCCCTGGTCGATCAGGCGGGGGAGTCGACGGTGGCCGTGATGCGGTCGATCAAGCGGGCCCTCGATCCGCGCAGCATCCTGAATCCGGGCAAGGTCCTGCTCCCTGCCGACGAATAGCCGTCACAACCCCACGGAGGTATCCATGCCGGTGTCCAGCAGCACCAGGGTCGATCTCGGCCCGTCGCACGGTGTGCGCATGCGGCGTCAGCGCGTGCCCATGCGCGATGGCGTGCACCTCAATGCCTCCGTCTACACCCCGCGCGCTGAGGGCCGCGTGCCGGCGGTCATGGAGCTCACGCCGTACACGGTCGACTCTGCGCACGGTGAGGGCCAGTACTTCCCCACCCAGGGGCTGGCCTACGTCGTGGCCGATGTTCGTGGCCGGGGCGACTCCGGGGGCGAGTTCCGCCAGAGCTTCAACGATGCTGTGGATGCGGTCGATCTCATCGACTGGATCATCCAGCAGCCGTGGAGCGACGGCCGCGTCGTGCTCTACGGGGGCTCGTACTCCGGCCACAACCAGTGGCTGATCCTCGGGATGCGCCACCCAGCGCTTGCGGCCGCGTCACCTGCGGCGGCGCCTGTCATGGGCATGGAGATCCCGCGCGGGGCCATCCCGAACGCCTACGACTTCAAGTGGCGCGCAATGGTGCTCGGGAACCCGCTCTACACGATGTCCGGCACCGACAACGGGCTCTGGGCTCAGGAGATCCGCCAGGCGATGGTCGAGGGTCGCCCCATCTGGACGGCCGCTGAGGCGTTCGGGGTGCCGTATGACGACGACCTGCGACGCTTCATCGAACGACCGGGTCTGGAGCACTGGGGAGACCTCCTGCCGACGGACGAGCAACTCACCGGCCTTGACGTGCCGGTGTTCACCGTGACGGGCACGCACGATGACTGCATGCCGGGCACCATCCACCACTGGCAGCGCTTCGTGCAGCTCGCTGACCCGAAGGCCCTGGAGCGGAGCCACCTGCTCATCGGCCCATGGGATCACGCGGGCACCGACTCCGGCCACAACTCCGTCGGCGAGTTGCAGTTCGACGACCTCGCTCGTCTGCCGCTGCGCGAGGTGCGCACAGCGTGGTTCCGGCACATCCTCTTCGGTGAGTCGCGGCCGGAGATGCTCACCGATCGATTCGTCTACTACGTGGCAGGCGCCGAGGAATGGCGGTCCGCTCCGGTCGTCGAGGCGGCGACCGTGGGGGCGCGCCCACTGTACCTGCAGTCAGCGGAGGGGCCCAACGACGTCTTCCACTCGGGCTGGCTCGCGGCCGAAGCAGCGGATGGCCCTGATTACACGATGACCTTCGATCCGATGGATCCACGTGTGATCGATCTTGAACTCGTACCCCGACCCGGGGCCGCTCCCGATAACCCGCTGTTCGCCCTCGCCTACAACAGCCTCGTGATGACCCATGCCGGCAACGACCCCACCAACCAGGTCTTCGTCGTGACCATCGACGGCGACGGCGTGATCTACCACTCACCGGTGCTGACGGATCCCCTGACCGTGATCGGCAAGCCCAGCCTTCGGCTCGTCGTGGTGCCAGATGCCGCGGACACCGACGTGATGGTGCTCGTGCACGAGGTCCGCCCCGACGGCCAGTCGATCTTCGTCTCCAGCGACCTCCTGCGCTTGAGCACCTGCCTGCCGGTGGACAGCGACGGCCTGCGCGTGGGCGAGCCCAATGCCATCGACATCACGGACTTCCGCTTCTGCTCGCGACAGTTCGGCGCGGGATCGCGTGTGCGGCTGACCGTGCGCTCGGCCTGGTCATCGCTGACGCTTCCGTCCGAGGACGGACTGCGCAATCACCCGCCTGTGACGCTGCGGGTCCTGCACCGCATGGACGATCCCGCCGTTCTCACGCTGCCCCTGGGGGGCAGGGATGAGGGGTTCCGGCCAATTGCGTAAGAAATTAGTGTAACTTCCGTGGGCATGGTGAGAAGCCCGAACGCCGAGTCGGCCGGTCCTGGAACCCGGGTCGAGGCGCTCTTCCTGCAGAGGATTCCCCTGCGTGACGGGACTCGCCTGGCCGCCAACGTCTTCCTGCCGCGCGAGCGCTCCGGTGGCCTGCCCGCGATCCTCGAGTTCACGCCGTACTCACGCGACACAGGCTCGCCAGAGGGTGTGAGGCTTGCCGCCGAAGGATTCGCCTTCGTGTCGGTCGACTGCCGCGGGCGAGGCGACTCCGAAGGTCACTTCCTCGGGCACCATGCGGGCGAAGCCGACGACGGCTACGACCTCGTCGAGTGGGTAGCGGCGCAACCGTGGTGCAACGGCGACGTGGCGATGTTCGGTGGGTCCTACACCGGCCAGAACCAGTGGACCACGGCAGCCGCACACCCACCCCATTTGCGCACGATCATCCCGGCTGTTGCCTCGATGGGCGGCCTCGCACCGGGTGCCGGCGGAGTGCCCATGGACCACCAGTTCACCTGGGGCATGCTCACGGCGGGCAAGAGCCTGTCGCAGCACTTCGTCGCAGAAGTGGACATGTACATCGCCCGACTGGCGGAGGCCTTCGAGGCGCGCGAGTCGTTCCGGTCGCTCAATGAGCGACTCGGTGGTCCTTGGGGCCTGCCCGAGGAGGTGAACACCGGGCCACAGCACGCCCCGTGGCGACCCGAGTGGGCTCCAGCCGAGGAGGGTCTGCCGGGGATCGACATGCCGGTGCTGGAGATCACCGGGCCCTACGACCTCGCGGTGCGCGGCGCGCTCGAGCACCACCGCCGCTACTGCCGGGCGCGGCCGGCCGGTCAGCGATCGAACCACCATCTGATCCTCGGGCCGTGGGAGCATGGTGCTGCTCTGAGCGGTCGACCACGTGTGGGCGACCTGGAGTTCGGACCAGCTGCCGACGTCGACATGATGCAGCTCGCCATCGACTGGTACCGCTGGGTGATGAGCGGAGGCGACAAACCGGCGTTCCTCACCGCACCGGTGCACTACTACGTCACCGGGGCCGAAGAGTGGCGCTCCGCCCCCGACCTCGATGCCGTCACTGCGGGCACGCAGTCGTGGTTCCTCGTCGGCCACGACGGCCCGCACAGCGCCGCCCATCCGGGTTGGCTCCGACCCGAGCCGAGCGACTCGCCACCCTTTCGCTTCGTATGCGATCCCGACGAGCGCACCACCATGACGCTCGAGCAGAGTCCAAATCCCGCCGGCCAGTCGCACAACCCGCTCATGGAGCTTCCACCGAACTTCCATGACCTCGGCGCTCATCTGATGGGGGTGGATCCGACCTCGTCGGTCTTCATCGCGTCGATCGACGGCTTCGGCGCGGTGTACACATCAGCCCAGCTCGCGGAGCCACTCGAGCTGGCGGGTGAGCCGCGACTCGACGCCTGGATCGTGCTCGACCAGCCCGATGCCGACCTGTGCGCTCTGCTCTACGAGCTCCGCGTTGATGGGTCGCGGATCCTGCTGTCGCCAGCCGTCCAGCGCCTGCGTCACCGCGATCCGTCCCGAGGTGTCCAACTGATGGTGCCCGGTGAGCCGACCCTGGTGGAGTTCCGCAACTTCCACTGGTTCGCCCGTCGACTCGCTGCCGGATCTCGGCTGCAGCTGGCCCTGCGTCACACCGGGTCGCTGCGTATGGACCGCAATCATCACACCGGTCGCCCCGATGGCTTCGAGACTCCCGATGACGTCCGCGTCGCCACGGTGGACGTACTCCATGCGGGGGATCACCGATCAGTCCTGCACCTGCCACTCGCGGCGGTGAGTGAATGACGTCACATGGTGCGAACGTCGTCACGGTCGTGACGGGAGCAGCATCTGGTATCGGAGCGGCCTGCGTACGCCGTCTGGCCCAGCGCGGGGACACCGTCGTCGGCGTGGACCTCGCCGCGGATGTCGACGATCGAGTGCGAGCGCTTGGGGCGGCCCTCGGAGTGGTCGCTGACGTGTCCTCGTCCGCGGCGTGTGATGCGGCCGTCGCCCGCGCCCTCGAGCAGTTCGGACACGTGGACCATGTGGTGACGGCTGCGGGCATCGAGGTCAACACACCGGCCCACGAGATGGACGATGACACGTGGTCACGGATCCAGCGAGTCAACGTGGACGGTTCGTTCTACATGGCTCGTGCCGTAGGCCGGTATCTCATCGCGGCTGGCAGGCCGGGCAGTGTGGTGCTGATCGGTTCCATCAACTCGATGATGTCGATGCCCGGTCAAGTGGCCTACGCATCATCGAAGGGTGCGGTGCTCCAGCTCGGTCGTGGCCTGGCGGTCGACTGGGGTCGGCACGGCATCCGAGTCAACGTCGTCGCCCCGGGTGTGATCGACACGCCCTTGAACGCACGCAGTTTCGCCGACCCGGTCCGCATCGCCTACTACGCCGACCGGGCCCCCCTTGGTCGGCACGGGGAACCCTCGGAGGTCGCATCGGTGGTCGCCTTCCTCACGTCCACCGATGCCTCCTACGTGACCGGTGCGTTCCTGTCGGTGGATGGGGGATGGCTGGCGGGTGAGCTCCCGCCCTCTCAGAAGGAGAACTGAATGCTCAAGGTCATGTGGTTCCTCAAGCGGGCCGAGGGCATCACATTGAAGGAGTTCGACGCGTGGTGGCGCGAGCACCTCCAGATGATCGCCGACCGCCAGCGGCCGCAGTTGCTGCGCTACACGGTCAATATCAGGACGAGCGATACCGATGAACTCGCTGGACACACGGGCGCCGAATGCGAGTGGGACGGCGTCGCCGAGCAGTGGTTCGCCGACGAGGCTGCCTTCGTCGAGGTGTACGGCCGACCTGCGGCATCCCATACGCGTTCCGACACCCTCGCTCACGTATCCCGCTTCGAGCGGCTCTTCGTGCATGAGATCAACGTGATCGAATGATCGAGCATGCCGGTGGACGCGTGGTCTTCGAGTCCGCAGATGAAGTGCCGTGGGACGAGGACGTGGAAGTCGTGGTGGTCGGCAGCGGTGCTGCAGGCTGGTCTGCGGCCATCGCTGCAGGTCGTGCTGGCGCCGATGTGCTCGTGCTGGAGAAACTCGAACAGATCGGTGGTACGACGGCGAAGGCGGGAGGTGAGTGTGGTGGTCCATCAACGCCGGGTGAACTCCCGCAGCGTGCGGGTACCTGGCTGTGGATCTGCAACCACCAATGGCTGCCCGGACTCGGGCGAACCGATCCCCGTGATGATGCCCTGCGCTACCTCGCCCGCCTGGCTCGACCGATGCAGTACGCACCTGACGCACCGACCCTCGGTCTACCGCGGGACGAATTCGCGCTGCTGGAGGCGTTCTACGACCACGGCAGGCGGGTGGTCGCCCAACTCGACGCACTGGGTGCGCCACACCTGAGACCGCTCGCCGATACCTGGGACTACTGGGCCGACTTGCCGGAGAATCAATGCCCCAAAGGCCGGGCCTTGTGTATGCCCCTGCCTGACGGCCGGGAAGCGACCGGTGCTGAGATCGTCGAGATGATGTCCAAGGCTGGGAAGGAACTTGGTGTACAGGTGCGCACCTCGACTCCGGTCCATGGGCTCGTCGTTGACTCCGATAGCGGTGAGGTTGTCGGCGTTCAAGCGGGTCGCAGCGCCGCGAATGCAATATTGGTTCGTGCACGCGGTGGTGTCGTGTTTGCCACTGGGGGCTTCACCCACAACCGGACACTTCGCGCAGCGCACCTTCCCTCGCCGATCACTGGCGGGATCGCTGCGCGTGGAAGCACCGGTGATTTCGTCCCCCTTGCCTCGGCCCTCGGGGCGGGACTGGCCAATATGAACAATGCCTGGCTCACGCCGATACTGCACGAACACGGCGCGGAGCCCGTCAGCGGTGCGTTCCGACTTCCGGGTGACTCGATGATCCTGCTCAACCGGTTCGGTCACCGGGTGGTGAACGAGAAGGTGACCTACAACGAGATGACGCGAGCCTTCCTGCGGTGGGACGAGGCGCTCGGCGAGTACTCGAATCGGATGCTGGTGATGCTCTTCGACGCTTCTGTGAGTGAGCGCTGCCGGGCGATGCCCGGGGATGCACCCGTCGATGAGGGGGGAGGCAACCCGTTGGCGCGAATTGGTGGCGCTGCCGAGCACGAGATCGTCGCACAGACTCTTGCTGAGCTCGCAACAGCGATCGATGCCCGGCTGATGCGACACCAGGACCGATTCCCGGGCCTTCGTCTCGCTGACGACTGGGCTGAGCAGGCGGCGCAATCGGTCGAACGCTTCGACCATCTCGCCCGCGGGGGAGTTGATGTCGACTTCCACCGCGGTGAGTCTCGGACGCAACGATCGAGGAGTGGTCCACCCCGCAGCGATGAGTTCGCCAATCCCACCATGCACCCGTTCGAACCATCGGGACCGTGGTACGCGGTGCTGCTGGTGGCCGGTACGCTCGACACGAAGGGCGGACCGTTGATCGATCCCAACGGCCGTATCGTGCGGACCGATGGCAGTGCGATCTTGGGGCTCTACGGCGCAGGCAACTGCGTGGCATCGGCCTCAGGTGAGGCCTACTGGGGCGGGGGCACCACGCTCGGGCTCGCCGTCACGTTCGGCTGGTTGGCCGGCGAGCATGCTGCGAATCGTTCATGATGTCGCGTCGACGGTGAATTCCTCGACGATGGCGAGGATCACCGATTGCACCACTGTGGTGCCGTTGACCATACGGTCGGTGACAGCCCCCTCTGCACGTCGACGCAGCATGTAGCCCGACTCGATCGCCTCGATCGCCCATACGAGGTCATCGACGGTGAGACCAGGAGCCATCTGGCGCCCGCCGTGCTCGAGGATCCGCTGCAGGATGGCTCCGGTCTCGGTGAGGTACCGATCGTTGCTCTCCTTGTTCAGGGTGGACAGACGCTGGGGAGGCGTCAGGGCCGTCATTCCGATCATCAGGAACATCGTCGGAGCTTGATAGCTCACCTCGAAGTCAACCCCGAAGCACCGTTTGACCAACTCGCGCCAGTCAAGGCCCTCGAGCAGACCCGAATCCAACTCGGCCTTCACCCGGTCGATTTCCGGAGTCGCCGCGTCGAGAAGAATCTTGTCGAGCAGGGCCTGCTGAAACTCCTCCTGGCTGGGCCAGATGTTGTATGCCGCCCCAGTGGTCATCTGAGCGGCTGAAGGGTCACGATCGTGCAGGAGGCGGTTGACCTCGTCCAATGCATCGGTGATGCGTACCCCTGCGAGTGGGTTGGTTGGACCATCCAGATCCCCGTTGGATCGAGCCAGGACGACGCGAACGGCGGCATCGAGCAGCAGCGCCCTGGTCTCCTCGCGGGTACGACGCTTGCGCGTCATCGATCGTCCGCCTCGATGCGCGCGAGGAAGTCTGCCACGAGCAGCATGGTGAGCGCCTCCTCCTCCGTGTGGCAGCTGTGCGAGCTCTCCTGGAGCAGGTGCCACTGCGAACCGGGGATACCGCGGTGCAGCGTACTCATGACGGCCGGTGTGGCCTCATCGTATCGCCCGCTGAGCAGGAGCGTGGGCACCGTGACCTGGCCCAGATGAGGACGGATGTCCCAGCCGTCCAGTTCGAACGTGGTCCCCTCGGTGGGAAACTCCGCCCCACCCGTCGTCAGGTCGTACACACGCATGTCCTGCTCGAAGAGTGCGAGGGCCTCTGCCTCCCACGGGGGCGGCTCATCCATACGCAGGACGTGGGTACGCTCCCATACGGCGTAGGCCTCCTTGAAGGCTGGGCTGCCGACGCGCCCTGCCGCCTCCTCCCGAGCCAGGGTGTCGCGGATCTCGGCTGGAAGTTCATCGCGTAGGCGCAGGGTCTCCGTCGTCCACTCCTCGATGCTTGCCGGGCCGCTCATCAGAACCAGGCCCCGGATGCCCGGGGCGCCTTCGATGGTGTGCTCCAGGCCCAGCATGACGCCCCATGACTGTCCGATGAGGATGACGTCATCGAGGCCGAGTGACTCGCGCAATGCGGTGAGCTCCCGGCGGAAGAGTTCGACGGTGAAGACCCCGGGTCGGTAGTGCTCATCTGCGATGATCGAACGGCCGCTGCCGATCTGGTCGTAGCGGATCACGGTGCGGCCCGTCCTGGCGAAGTTCTCGAATCGCCTGAGATACTCGGAGTTGTATCCCGGTCCGCCGTGCAGGAGGACGATTGGGGTGCGCTCACCCTCCCCGACAACCCGGCACCATGTCTGGCCGAGTTCGGGAATCAGCGCCAGTCGCATCTCCTGCTGGTGCACGATCAATCCTGCTCAGTGGCGTAAGGGGACGGCATGGCAGCTACCAGGCGCTGTGTGTAGTGATGTCCCGGAGCGTCAAGGATGTTGTCGGTGGCGCCCTCCTCGACGACCTCACCTCGGTAGAGGACCAGTACGCGGTCGGTCACCTGGCGGACCACGCCGAGGTCATGTGTGATGAAGATCAGGCTGGTGCCGCCAATCCGGTTGACCTCGCGCAGCAGCTCCAGAATCTGCGCCTGCACCGACACGTCAAGCGCAGCGACCGGCTCATCGCACAGCAGGACATCGGGCTCAACGGCGAGAGCCCGCGCGATCGCGACACGCTGGCGCTGACCGCCGCTCAGCGATGCGGGTCGACGGGTAGCCATGCTTGTGGGGAGTCCGACGCGCTCGAGCAGGCTGCCGACCTCTTGATGACGGTCGGTGACCGGTCGTGAACGCTGGCTCAGCGCCTCGCTGAGTGCCGTGCCGACGCTGTGCATGGGATTGAGCGTGCTGTAGGGGTCTTGGAAGACGCACTGCACGATCTGAGCAATGGCGCGTCGGTCCTGCGCGGAACGCCGCGCAGGGACGAGGCCGAATCCGGCCAGCTCGATGGATCCATCGGTCGGGCTCGTGAGGCCGAGCAGGCACCGGGCAATGGTGGTCTTGCCCGAGCCACTCTCGCCGACGATGCCGAGCGCCTCACCTTGGCGCAGGTCGAAGGTGACTCCGCCGAGTGCCGGGTGGACCCCGCCGTGGACACGGTAGGACTTGCGAAGGTCTTGCACGCGCACCACGACCTCGTCGCCGACATGGTCGGTGATTCTCGTCGATCCGACGGACGTGGCTGTGGTCGCAGTCGCGAGCTCACCGATGCGGATGCACGCTGCTCGGTGATGGGCAGCGATCTCGACAAGGGGTGGGACTGAATGGGTGCAGGCATCGATGCGCTCACCGCAGCGGTCCGCGAACGAGCACCGGTCCAGCACCGTGTGCGTGGCTGGCACCGAGCCCGGGATGCCGCGCAAGGCGCCCTGATAGTGATCAGTCGACGGTATGGAGTCCAGGAGCCCAAGGGTGTAGGGATGGCGCGGATCACGCCGCAGGGTGCTGGCCGGAGCCTCCTCCAAGATGGAGCCGGCGTACATCACGACCACTCGATGGCACAGGTCGAACGCGACGCGCAGGTCGTGCGTGATGAAGACCAGGCC
>Ga0172372_10009996_pt1 | contig 12235 bp, 12 predicted proteins | sample LakKiv5m_2_FD_114544 | JGI IMG/M metagenome (GOLD analysis project Ga0172372, IMG submission 114544) | Freshwater microbial communities from Kabuno Bay, South-Kivu, Congo - kab_092012_9.5m | ecosystem: Environmental > Aquatic > Freshwater > Lake | place: Democratic Republic of the Congo...
ATGTCCATGGTGATCACCTCTTTTGCTCCTGCTAAAAAATTCAGCAGTCGCGTGATACACCCTGGTCAGTTTTGAAGCGGCACTCCCGCCTTCAGATGGTCAGTTTTCGGTCGGCGTCAACACACCGTGCCCAAATGCCGCCCTTCCAGGTCATAGAGAACCGCCATTCCCCAGTAGCTCAAGCGAAGTCCGCTGTCTTCAAGGCTGGCTCGGTAGTGCCCTCCGCATCCCGGGTGTTCCGGCGCCTCAAGCTTTTCAAGGTCCCAATGCCACACCCGTGTGCTGCCGCACTCCATGCACCGGTTGGTGGACTGGCGAACATTCAGCAAACGGTGATACAGCCGCAGGTCGGCCAGCTCCTGTGCGTGGCGCGAAGTCGCCTTCTCGATCGGTGCTTCCGTTGCCGGCTCCCGCCTCAGCATGCGCGACAACCATCCCCTCTGCCTGGGCCGTGCCTGGGCTTCACGCTGCCGACGTTCTTCCGCATCGGCCAGCAACTCTGCTCCCTCTCGAACCAGCAAAGCCTCGTGTGGCCAGTCTTCCAGTCGGCGCGAGCAATGGCAGGCCGAGCACCAGCCCAAAGTCCAGCGCACAGGCAAGGGGCCATCTCTCTCGGTCAGGTAGAACGCGCTGGGGAAGGGGCCCAGTTTCGCCTGGTCACCACACACATCGCAGGCCAGGTGCTTCGACGGCAATGACACGACCTCACCTCCCTGCGCAATAGGGTGATGGCGGTGTTGCGCGGTATGCGTGCATGTATTCCTCCTGATCCAGGCCATCGATCGGGCCCTGTTGTGGAATCCATTATGCGTATCCGATGCGATCGCAATGCGAGAGCACACCGGTCGCACTGCGTTCGCATCGCTCCGCATCCGTTACGCTAGAGCCTTCACCGGCCATCCGGCCCATGTACGCCACCAGACCACCCAGGGAAGCATGGAAAAAAAGGGTCTCAGCGAACGCGACATCTGCACCAAGTTCATCGTGCCAGCCCTGCAGCAGGCCGGGTGGGACATTCAGCACCAGGTCAAGGAAGAGGTCACCTTCACCAAGGGCCGCGTCATCGTGCGCGGTAGGCTGCACACCCGTGGCAAGGCACGCCGGGCCGACTTTGTGCTGTACCAGCAGGCCAACCTGCCCATCGCCGTCATTGAAGCCAAGGACAACAGCCACGGCGCAGGCGATGGCATGCAGCAGGCCCTTGACTACGCTGAAGCGCTGGACGTGCCCTTTGCGTTCACCAGCAATGGCGACGGCTTTGTCTTTCACGACCGCAGCGGCACGGGCCAGCAGGTGGAAGTCCAACTTGGCTTGGACCAGTTCCCCAGCCCGGCAGAACTCTGGGCACGTTACTGCACCTGGCGCCAGCTGGACGAAACCACGGCCCCGAAAGCCCAGGTTCCTTACTACGACGACGGCACGGGCCGCGCGCCGCGCTATTACCAGGTCAACGCCATCAACCGCACCGTTGAGGCTGTGGCCCGCGGGCAAGACCGCGTGCTGCTCGTTATGGCCACGGGGACCGGCAAAACCTACACCGCTTTCCAGATCATCTGGCGCCTCTGGAAAAGCAAGCAGGCCAAACGCATCCTCTTCCTGGCCGACCGCAACATCCTGGTCGATCAGACCAAGAACAACGACTTCAAGCCCTTCGGGGCGGCCATGACCAAAATCACCGGCCGCAAGATCGACAGCAGCTACGAGATCTACCTCTCGCTCTATCAAGCGGTCACCGGCGCCGAAGAAGACAAGAACGTTTACAAGCAGTTCTCGCCAGACTTTTTCGACCTCATCGTGGTGGACGAATGCCACCGCGGCAGCGCGGCCGAAGACTCGGCCTGGCGCGACATCCTGAGCTACTTCAGCAGTGCCACCCAGGTGGGCCTCACCGCCACGCCCAAGGAAACCAAAGACGTTTCCAGTACCCACTACTTCGGCGAACCCGTCTACACCTACAGCCTCAAGCAAGGCATCGAAGACGGCTTCCTGGCCCCCTACAAGGTCGTGCGCATCGACTTCGACCGCGACCTTCAGGGCTGGCGCCCGCCCAAGGGCATGCTCGACAAGAACGGCGAGCCCATCGAAGACCGCATCTACAACCTCAAGGACATGGACCGCCAGCTCGTGCTGGAGATGCGCACCCAGGCCGTCGCCGCCAAGGTCACGGAGTTCCTCAAGGCCACCGACCCCTTCACCAAGACCATCGTTTTCTGTGACGACATCGACCACGCCGAACGCATGCGCCAGGCCCTGGTCAACCTCAACCCCGACCGGGTGAAGGAAAACCGCAAGTACGTCATGCGCATCACCGGCGACGACGCCGAAGGCAAGGCAGAGCTGGACAACTTCATCGACCCCGAGAGCCGCTACCCCGTCATCGCCACCACCAGCAAGCTCATGACCACCGGGGTGGACGCTCAGACCTGCAAGCTCATCGTGCTGGACCAGCACATCAAGTCCATGACCGAGTTCAAGCAGATCATCGGTCGTGGTACCCGCATCAATGAGGACTACGGCAAGTTCTGGTTCACCATCATGGACTTCAAAAAGGCCACGGAACTGTTTGCTGATCCGGCCTTTGACGGCGATCCGGTCCAGGTTTATGTGCCTAAGGAAGACGAGCCCCCGGTACCGCCGGACGATTTGTCCGGTAGCAGCCCAGGAGGGCTCGATCCCGCGCGGCCCACCAGCGGCGATGGCTCCAGCGACAACCCGTCCGGCGGTGACGACGAAGCCCCCGGCCGCAAGAAGTACGTCGTGGGCGGTGCCGTCACCGTCCACATCGTGGCCGAGCGCGTTCAGTATTACGGCCCCGACGGCAAGCTCATCACCGAATCGCTGCGCGACTACACCCGCCAGTGCGTGAGCAAGCAGTTCACCTCCATGGACGCCTTCCTAAGGCGCTGGTCCGGCGCCGACCAGAAGAAGGCCGTCATTGAGGAACTGGCCAACCTGGGCGTGCTTTGGGAACCCCTGGCCGACGAGGTGCAGGCCAAGGTTGGCAAGCCCCTGGACGCCTTCGATCTCATCTGTCACGTCGCTTTTGATCAGCCGCCGCTGTCTCGCAAGGAGCGGGCCGACAACGTCAAGAAACGCAACTACTTCGCCAAGTACCAGGGCGCCGCGCGCCAGGTCCTGGAGGCGCTGCTCGACAAGTACGCCGACACCGGCATCGAACCCATCGAAGACCTGAAAATCCTGCAGCTTCCCCCTTTCGACCGGATTGGAGCGCCGCTTGAACTGGTCAGAGCCTTCGGCGGCAAGGCAGGCTATGAGCGCGCACTGGCAGAACTCGAACAACAACTCTACGGATGACCCTTGCTCAATAGCTATCAAATTGCTGCGGCGTTGACTGCCCGCGGCTTGGACCGAACAGAGGCAAAAACTGACAGAACCAAAGCGCACGGCTACAAATCGGAAAGCCTCAGGTATCCGCTGTACGTGCGCATTGGTGGACCGCAAGGTGGACTGAGACCTGTGGATGACGATCCATTGGCACTGCACCCGGATGACGCGGAACTGTTGAAGCGTCTCAGCCCCCCCATTCCTGGGATTGAGCTTCGGAGCGCCTCCAACCCCAGTTCCGCCTACGCCGGCTTTCCGCCGAGAGTGGTCAATGGGCGGGTGTCGTCTTATGAAGGCGTTCGCGCATCGGTACTAGACGAAGACGCGCTAGACAGGTTGCTGGCGGCCCTTGGGTTCGTGGCGTCCGCCACGGACGAGTCTGAGGCGACGGACGCCGAACCGTTTGTCTGGGCCGGCATCGAGGCCGAGCTGGACAGCGACCCCAGGTGCAAGGGTCTCGGACCGACAACTCGAAAGGCCATGATCGAAGCCCGAGTTGGTCAAGGCGTGTTTCGGCGCCGAATGCTGACGGTTTGGGGTGGTAAGTGCGCAGTCACGGGGTGCGCGTTGACCAAAGCTCTGGTCGCGTCCCATGCAATTCCATGGAAGGAGTCAGAGGCTCATGAGCGGCTCGATGAGTACAACGGCTTGCTGCTCACTGCGTCGATTGATCGCTTGTTCGACAAGGGACTGATCAGCTTCGACAACGCTGGCCACGTCCTGATCAAGAAGGAACTGCATGCGGACGACTTGGCGTGTTTGGGGCTTGCACCCGGCGCCAGTCTGCGACACGTCCATCCGCGTCACATCACCTATCTGACCAAACACCGCGAACGATTCGACTTCTGAACCATGTCCATTGCCTCCTCCATCAAGTCCATCCAGGACATCATGCGCAAAGACGTGGGCGTCGATGGCGACGCCCAGCGCATCGGCCAGCTTGTCTGGATGCTTTTCCTCAAGATCTTCGACGACCGCGAGCAGGAATGGGAACTGCTCGACGACCACTACAAGAGCCCGCTGCCCGAGAAGTTCCGCTGGCGTACCTGGGCGGCCGACCCCGAAGGCATCACCGGTGAAGAGCTCAAGAGCTTCATTGACAACGATCTCTTCCCCGGTCTGCAGAACCTGACCGACCCTATCAAGGGGCACAGCCAGACGCCCGTGGCCTACGTGGTGCGCAACGTCTTTGAGGACGCCTACAACTACATGAAGAGCGGGCAGCTGATCCGCCAGGTGCTCAACAAGATCCAGGAGGCCGTGGACTTCAACAAGGCCCAGGAGCGCCACGCCTTCGGGGATATGTACGAACAGCTGCTGCGTGACCTGCAGAACGCCGGCAATGCGGGCGAGTTCTACACGCCCCGGCCCGTCACCGAGTTCATGGTGCGCATGGTGGACCCGAAGCTGCACGAGAAGGTCATGGACCCGGCCTGTGGCACGGGCGGCTTTCTCACCTGCACCATCGAACACAAGCGCCGCCGATACGTGAAGACGCCGGAGGACGAACAGGTGCTTCAGGCCAGCATCTTCGGCGTGGAGAAAAAGCCGCTGCCCCACCTGCTGGCCACCACCAACATGATCCTGCACGGCATCGAGGTGCCCAGCAACATCCGGCACGACAACACGCTGGCCAAGCCGCTGATCAGCTGGGGCCCGAAGGACCGGGTGGACTGCATCGTAGCCAACCCGCCTTTTGGTGGCATGGAGGAGGACGGCATTGAGACCAACTTCCCCGCTGCCTTCCGCACCCGCGAGACGGCCGACCTGTTCTTGGTGCTGATCATGCACCTGCTCAAGGACGGGGGCCGCGCCGCCGTGGTGCTGCCCGACGGCTTCCTGTTCGGCGAGGGCATCAAGAGCCGCATCAAGGAAAAGCTGCTCACCGAGTGCGACCTGCATACCGTGGTGCGCCTGCCCAATGGCGTGTTCAACCCCTACACCGGCATCAAGACCAACCTGCTGTTCTTCACCAAGGGCCGGCCGACCACCGACGTCTGGTTCTACGAGCACCCCTATCCGGCGGGGGTGAAGAACTACAGCAAGACGCGCCCCATGCGTCTGGAGGAGTTCGCCACCGAAGAGGCTTGGTGGGGCGTCGAGGCCGATGGCTTTGCCGCGCGGGTGGCTAATGAACTGGCTTGGAAGGTCAGCGCCGACGACATCAAGGCCCGCGGCTGGAACCTCGACATCAAGAACCCGCACCAGGGCGAGCAGGTCAGCCACGACCCCGAGGCGCTGCTGGCCGAGTACCGGCAGATGCAGGCGGAGATTGCCGAGTTGCAGGCGCAGCTGAAGGCGGCGCTGGCAGGGGCGTTGGAGCGGGGCGAATGAGCGGTTTTCAGTTCGACCGCATACGACAGGTTTGTGAGGCCGCAGATGGTGTCGACCGACTTCGACAGTTGGTCCTCGACTTAGCGGTTCAAGGCCGGTTGCTTCCCGGTTCAATGGTTAGCCCGTGGCGGCGACGGCTCTTGACCCTCCCCGAGGTGGCCGATTACCGAATCGGCAAGACGCCGCCCAGCAAAGAACCGCGCCACTGGGACTCTGGCGGCATACCTTGGGTCAGCATCTCTGATATGGAGCACTTTGGGAACCTGATGGAGACCTCAAGAGGGTTGTCGCGTGCCTGCGTGGCTGAGACGTTTAAGTATCCCCCGGTGCCTGCTGGCTCATTGCTGATGAGTTTCAAGCTCACAGTCGGGAAGGTCTGCATTCTTGGCGTCGACGGCTACCACAACGAAGCCATCATTTCGATTCAACCAAAGGCGGGCGTTTCACGGGATTACCTGATGAGGGTCCTTCCCTCCATCGCGAAGCAAGGCAAGTCCAAGGATGCGTTGATGGGGGCGACCCTGAACTCTTCGACATTGGCGCAGCTGGTCGTGCCGTTGCCTGAGTTGGACGAGCAACTCGCCATCGTCGCCAAGGTCGATGAACTGATGGCCCTGTGCGACCGGCTGGAAGCGCGGCAGCAGGACGCCGAGGCCGCGCACGCACGGCTGGTGCAGGCGCTGCTGGACAGCCTCACCCAGGCCCGCGATGCCGATGAGTTCCAGGCTCGCTGGCGGCTGGTGGCGGGGCAGTTTCCTGTGCTGTTCACTTCGGAAGAGAGCATCGACGCACTGGTCGCTACTGTCCTAGAGTTGGCTGTCTCGGGGCGACTGGTTTCAGCGTCAACAGAAGATCCCCCTGCAGAGCAGCTTCTGTGCGAGGTCGCGTCCGTCAAGGCGAAACTTGTTGAAGACGATGGCTTGCGGACGGCCGCACGAAACGACGTACCTGCTGAGGAGCACTATCTTTCGATTTCTAAGGGTTGGTCTTACGCGCGCATTGGCAACTTGGCGCGTTTCATCGACTATCGAGGCCGAACACCCGTCAAGACGATGGACGGTGTGCCCTTGATAACCGCAAAGAACGTGCGCCCCGGATACATCTCGCGTGAACCCAGGGAGTTCATCGCCGCGGAAGAGTTTTCCTCATGGATGACTAGAGGACTCCCGCGCGTGGGAGACATGCTGTTTACGACCGAAGCGCCTCTGGGAAACATCGCGCTGATCGACATTGATGAGCGCTTCGCGCTGGCGCAGCGCGTGATCTGCTTCCAGTTGCATCGCCTGGACATGGGCCCGTACTTGCGCATTGCCTTCATGTCTCGATCAGTACAGAAACAGATCCTGGACATGGCCACTGGCATGACGGCGACTGGTGTTAAAGCATCACGACTCAAGGAGTTGCCGCTACCGATCCCGCCACTCGGCGAGCAGCGGCGCATTGTTGCCAAAGTCACCGAACTGCTAGCCCTCTGCGACCAGCTCAAAGCCCGCATCGCCGCAGCTCGCGCCAAAAATGCGCAACTGGCCCAGGCACTGGTGGAGCAGGCGGTGGCTTGACGGGATATTCAACCGACCGCATGTCAGCGGTCTTTTCAGGGAGGAACCAACGTGGCATCAGACCACCAACGCATCCTGATTCTGTGCAAGACCTATCCGTCGCCCAGCGCGCGGTATGTCGAAACCTCCTGCGTCGCCGGCATGACCGACGACGGGCGCTTGATTCGCTTGTTCCCAGTGCCGTTCCGGCTGGTGGAGGATGACCAGCAGTTCAAGAAGTGGCAGTGGATCACCGCCCGGGTGCGCCGCGCGCAGGACGATGCCCGGCCCGAGAGCCACCGCGTCTCGGTGGACACGATCGAGGTGGAGGGCGATCCGCTCCCCACGCGCGACCACTGGATCGCCCGCCGCGAGGTGATCAAGGGTGTTCCGGTGTTCGATTCGTTCGATGCGCTGGAGGCTTCACGCCAGGCGAATGGAACGACCCTGGGATTGTTGAGGCCGAGCCGTTTGCTGGGGCTGGACATCAAGGCCGTGGACTCGCCCGACTGGACCGAGGATGAACTGGCCAAGCTGCTGCAGGAGCAGCAACAGGGCAGCCTGTTCGACGCGGTGGAGGATCAGCGCACCCTCAAGACGCTCAAGAAGCTGCCCTACGACTTCCACTACCGCTACGAATGCCAGACCCCGGAGGGGGTGAAGGAGTTCAAAAACAAGCTGGTGGACTGGGAAGCCGGGGCGCTCTACTGGAACGTGCACCGCCGACCGGACTGGCAGGAAGCGATGCGCCACAAGTACGTCACCCAGTTCAGCGAGCTGGATGTCATGTTCCTCATGGGGACCATCCACCGCTTTCCGGGGCAGTGGTTGATCGTGAGCGTGCTGTACCCGCCTAAGCTGCCAGAGACGCTGGTGCGTCAGCAAACACTGTTTTAGCGGTCAGGTGGTGCACCGCAGGGCCGCCAGCGGCCCGCACAGCGCGGGCCACGTAGGTGCGGTGGCAGGCGGAAAAGTCAGCCTCAAAACAGACCAGGCAGGCCCGGTGGTCGCGCGCGGTGGCAGCCAGGTTCCGTACCTCGGTTTTTACGGTACCCAGATGGGCCAGAAAACCACGGGTGTAGTCAGCCCAGTCGCCGTCTTCGCGGTATTGGTCCCGCACGGGCTTGGGGCAACCCAGAGCGGGCCGATGCTCATAGCCGATACCTGCTGCGGCCAGATGCTCGCGGAACGCGCTTTTCGAGAACCCCTTTTTGCGTGAGAGCGGCAACTCCCGCACGTCCACGATCAAGTTCACGCGCGCGTCCTTCAGGCGGGCAATGAACCCGTCGATGGTCAGACCTTCGTAGCCGAAGGTGAAAAGCGCTGGTGTGGTCACGGGGAGGCGGTATTTCTATGGGTGGCGTCACAGTTAGGTGAGCGGGCGGATTGTCTCACGCGACCGTTGACCCGCGGGGTGAAGGGGCCGGTCTGCGGGGCCGGTGAGGCCGCATTGCGCCAGGCCGGCAGTTGCACACGGCAGCGGCTCGCCGCAGTGTTCCATGTGCGCCTCAGCGACGAAATCTACACAGGATAGGCTTTGCATCGCTTCGCATGCGTTGTCCGCGCCGCTGCCGGCACCTCGTACCTGTGCAAAGTCTATAGAGTTGCGCTCAACCTTCGGCCCTTTGCCCGGGCTGGTGAAAATCTCGGCCATGGTTTTCTGGCGGCGCCGGGGCTGGGGTTCTGGCACTGGCAAGTTCAGCAGTTGCAGGAAGGGCAGGGGGTTGGCTTCAATGGCTTGGCGGATGGCCAGCCAGGTCGCGCTGCCTAGGGCGGGGTCCTGCCGCGCTTCCAGGCACTGGCGCACCGTGCGGGCCGCCATCTTGCGTCGGGGGGCTGACAGAGCCCCGGGGGCTTTGCCCAGGCCAAACGCTTGCGCCACCTGCTCCTGAAATCGTGCCTGGCGCTCGGCAAATGCTGATTTGTAGCCCAGCATCCGCGCGCCCTGAAGACGCCCATCCAGCAGGGGCAGCACCAGCACATGGCAATGTGGTGCGGCTTCGTCCCGATGGATATCCACGCTCAGGATGTTCGCGATGCCACCGAACTCGTTCGCAGCCCAACGCCAGCAACGCTCAAAGTAGGCGCGTTCGTTTGGCAGGTTGTGGTTCACCGGTAGGCTGAATACCACTTCGATCGCCCAGACAGCATCTTTGCGGATGGTTCTGTTGCCCACGGCGTCGTGCGCCAGGGCCTTGGCGAGCGCAGCCACAGCTTCGGGCGAGGGTGGTCCGTGCAGGGTCTCGTTGAGGTGGCTGCACGCAGGGTTGATGCTCCCGGCCACGTCCACTTCGGGGGCCAGCGTACGCCGGTTGTGGCGAGCCGCCTGCAGCACGCGCCCGTTGCCGCTGAGCTTGTCCACGCTCATGAAGGCGGTGCCTTTCATGCGTGGTCCGCGGTCACCGTGAAGGCGATGCGTCGCCCCAGGGCCTTGGCCGGATCGACCCCGTGCTTGCGCAGCAACTTACGCAACGTGGCCATCAGCTCCACTTTGCGGGTGGGGTCGTTGCCACAGAAGCTGAAGGGAATGCGCGCATCCGCGCAAGTCGCCAGCAGGTCGTAGATGTCCCGGTCGAGATCTGGCAGAGGCTGTCCCGCCTTCATTTGCCGGCCCCTTCGATGAAAGACCTGATGTCCTCCACCTTCCAGGCGGTGGTGCGTGGGCCCAGCTTCACGCTGGCCGGGTAGCGCCCATCGCGAACCCCCTGCCACCAGGTGGAGCGGGCTACGGGGATGAAGAGCAGCACCTGATCCAGGCGCAAAAAGCCCGTGCTTGGGAGGGTAGGGGGAGCGGTGTTTTCCATCGGTCAATCCTCGGTATCGGTTGCGATGGCACGAGGATCGACGAGCTTGGAGTGAGCTATTTGCTGGGCACCAATTGCTTCACAGGTTTTTCCGCATGTTGCGGCGGACCGGAGGTTTCCATCAGCTCGTGGTACTTCCGGCGCAGCACCTCAGCCGGCTTGGTGTGACCCTTCAACCGGTCCTTCCACTCCTGCCGTCTGGCCAGTGTGTTCGCTGCATCCGAGATGGTTCGCCGTTTCGGCCCGTTCATTTCTGCCTGCATCTCGGCCACAAAGGTGCGCATCACCGACAGCGTCCAGAAGCGCTTTGGCCCCCTGCGTTCGGGTGTTACCGAGCGCAGTCCTGGAACATGTGTCTGCGCCAAAGCCAGTGCGAGCCCCTGCCAGTCTCCCGGCGGGATCTGAAAGTGCTCGAACAAGAGTGGGACCTTGTCTCGAAATGCCTGCTCGTACACCTGTTGGCGGCGATCGGCCCATTGTTCAGCTGTCACCAGCCAGCCGGCGTGAGCGGGCAGCCGAATTGGTTCGGCCAGAGCACCTGTGTAGTCTGCATCGTTGAGCTGCGTGGCTGGCTTGCTGCGGTTGTTTGCCTTCCGCCCGGTGCCGGCAGTCATGCGGCTTCCCGAATCGCAATGACCGTGGAAGAGAGCTGCTCCAGCAGACGCCTGAGTTTTGACAAGGCAGTGCCCTTTTCGTCCAGATAGTCGTGAGCGTCGTAGTGGGCGGTTTGAACGCCTTGAACACCGTGGGATTGCAGGTGCCCACGTATCTCGCGGGACACCTTTGCCGCCGCCAGCAACGTCTCCACGCCTGACCGCACCCGCTTGGCCTGAAAGGCTTCGATCTTTTCGCCGACCACCTCTTTGGCCCAGCCGGCCAGCGTTGTCGCAGCCATGTGGGTCTTGCCGCCGTCGGTGGAGAGCAGCCATTCGCCCTCTCCAGCCAGGCTGTTCGCATCTGTGAGTGCCGTACCCACCAGAGGCACCAGATGCTGACGCGGCGGCTTGCCCGGGCGACCCTTGGCATCCACCAGGGTGATGGTGCCGTCCCGCAAGCTGGCTCGCTTGACCTTGACCAGTTGGTCCAGCCGCTGGCCACCGGTCAGCAGATGCAGTCGCAAGGCAGCCCCCTTCACCCCTGGCAGGTCCTTGATCAGCCCCCAGTACGTCCGCAACTCGTCGCTGCTCAGCGGGTTCTTGTCGGCCTTGTCGCTGGCGGTGTCCCGGCGAGTGCCTTGCACCGGGTTGAGCGAGATGCGATACGCCAGAAACGTCTCAGGGATGGACGCCAGGCTCTGGGCCCCAGCGGCCACCTGATAGGCCGCCCCCAGGTAGGCGCGCAGCTTGTTGGAGGTGCGTCCCTTGCCCGCTTGGCTCAGCTTGCGCAGCATGGCGATCACGTCATCCCTCGTCACCTCGCAGGCCGGCTTGCGCGCAGCCGCGGGCCAGGCTTCGAAAACGTGCAGCTTGAAAATGCTGCGGGCGTCCACGTGCGAGCGGCGCCCCAGCGACTCCAGGTAGTCGCAATAGGCGTCCAGCAGATGCTTCAGCGTCTTACCCCGTCGGGCTTCTGCTTCTTCGGCTGCGAGCCTGGCGTCTTGCTCTTGCCGCTCACGGGCACCCCGCAGGCCACCCAAACCCGCACCCAGAGCCGTAGCGTGCGCCTGTGCCAACCTCTCGGCGCTGACCCGGGCCGCCTGGACCGAGTACCCACCCTGGTCCGTCGGGCTCAGGCTCTTGGGCGGGGCTGATGGGTCGTATGGACCGATCGCGACCCGGTCGGTTTTGCTGTTCTGGGTGTACCGCCAATAGAACACCACCCCGGTTGAAATCCGCCGGACCTCCAGGCAGCCCCCCTGGGGTAGCTTGAACAGCGCTTTTGCCGTGCCCGGCTTGAGGGCTTTGATGACTTGGCCGTGCGTGCCAGGTGCGACAGCATCCATGTGGTCTCCGATCCTGGTGACAGTCTGGTGACAGTTTCGGATCGGATGGTATCGGACGCTAACGGACTTGTCAATTCAATAAATACTTTTAAATCAATGACTTGTGTTCTGGTGACAGTCTGAGTCTGTCTGTAATTGTCCAGAGTATTCGGACTTTTAATCCGTTGGTCGGCAGTTCGAGCCTGCCACGTCCTACCAAAATCCCCGCAAGGGGGCAGAAAGCCTGCTACTTTAAAAGTAGCAGGCTTTTTTGTTTCTGTGGCTGTTGACAC
>Ga0172372_10009997_pt1 | contig 12234 bp, 11 predicted proteins | sample LakKiv5m_2_FD_114544 | JGI IMG/M metagenome (GOLD analysis project Ga0172372, IMG submission 114544) | Freshwater microbial communities from Kabuno Bay, South-Kivu, Congo - kab_092012_9.5m | ecosystem: Environmental > Aquatic > Freshwater > Lake | place: Democratic Republic of the Congo...
AGGTTCGTGACGGCGGTCCACAGCGGGTAGTCCGGCATCGGCACGAGCACCTCGTCGCCGTTGTCGAGCAGCGCCTGCAGGGCGATCTGGATCAGCTCCGAGACACCGTTGCCGATCCACACCTGGTCGATGTCGAGCGGCGGGAAGTCGTCGATCAGCTGGTAGTGGTGCACGACGGCGCGCCGAGCCGACTGGATGCCCTTGGAGTCGGAGTAGCCGGCCGAGGCGGGCAGGCCCGCGATCACGTCCTGCAGGATCTCGGCCGGAGCGTCGAAGCCGAAGGGCTGCGGGTTGCCGATGTTGAGCTTGAGAATGCGGTGGCCCTCGGCCTCCAGGCGGGCGGCTCGGGCGCTGACGGGTCCACGGATGTCGTACAGGACGTCCCTCAGCTTCTCCGACTGTCGCACCACGCTCATGCGCCCATTGTGGCAGGGCTCGCAGGCACGCCGCCGACCGCGCAGGGGGCCACTTCGACATCCGTGGCCCCCTGTGCGGTCAGACGCGCTCCGCGTGCGGCTCAGCGTCGTGAGCGACCGGCCACTCAGCGGCTGCTGGCGATGCGGTACTGCCGCACCGACAGCGGCACGAAGACCACGAGGATGCCGACGACCCACAGGAGCGTGTAGAGCACGGGGTTCTGCATCGACCACGCGTCCGGCACCGGGACGGCCGACGAGGTGTTGCCGAACAGCTCGCGGCACGCCTGGGTGACCGCCGAGACCGGGTTCCACTCCACGAAGGGCCGCAGGACGCTGTTGAAGTCCTCGGTCGGCACGAACGCGTTGGAGACGAACGTGAGCGGCATGATGACGAGGAACGAGGCGTTGTTGATGACCTCGACGCTCGGGACCAGCAGCCCGATGTAACCCATGACCCAGCTGATGGCGTACGCGAACAGGATCAGCAGCGCGAACCCGGCCAGGGTATCGAGCACGCCCTCACGGGCACGCCAGCCGACCAGCAGTCCGGTCAGCGCCATGATGAGCAGCGACAGGACGTTGTAGATGATGTCGCTCGTGGTGCGGCCCACCAGGACCGCCGAGCGCGACATCGGCAGCGACCGGAAGCGGTCGATGATGCCCTTCTGCATGTCCTCGGCCAGGCCCGCGCCGGTGAACGTGGCACCGAAGACGACCGTCTGGGCGAAGATGCCCCCGATCAGGAACTCCTTGTAGTCGAGTCCCGCCCCGGCGTCGATCGCGCCGCCGAAGACGTAGGCGAACAGCAGCACGAACATGATGGGCGACAGCAGGACGAAGACCAGGATCTCCGGCACCCGCTTGATCTTGATGACGTTGCGCTTGGCCACGACCCAGCCGTCGGTCGCGACGCGCAGGGGGCTGGTGCGGGTGGTGCCCGTGCGGGTGGGGTTGCTCGTGCTCATGCGGGGACCTCCTCGGTCTGGGCACCGGTCGTGTCGTCCTCGGCGGCACGACCCGTCAAGGTCAGGAACACGTCGTCGAGGGTGGGTCGGCGCAGACCGACGTCGAGCAGCTCGACCCCCTCGGCGCGGAGGGCCTCGAGCACCCGCATGAGGCGGCCGGCGCCGTCGTCCTCGACCGCGGCCGTGGCCGAGCGCCGCGTCGCGTCGCGCTGCACCTCGCCCTGCGCGACGCCCGCGAGCGCGCGGGCAGCGTCCTCGAGCCGTGCCACGTCGGCCACGACGACCTCGATCCGTTCACCGCCGGTGCGGGACTTCAGCTCGTCGGCCGTGCCGCGCGCGATGGCCCTGCCGTGGTCGATGACCACGATGTCGTCGGCCAGGAGGTCGGCCTCCTCGAGGTACTGCGTCGTGAGCAGCAGCGTGGCGCCGTCGGAGACGAGGTCGCGGATGACCCCCCACATCTGCTGCCGGCTGCGCGGGTCGAGTCCCGTCGTCGGCTCGTCCAGGATCAGCACCGGAGGCTCGGCCACGAGCGCCCCGGCGAGGTCGAGCCGCCGGCGCATGCCTCCGGAATAGGTCTTGGAGGGACGGTCGGCCGCGTCGCTGAGCGCGAACCGCTCGAGCAGCTCACGCGCACGAGCGGAGGCACTCTGGCGACTCATCCCGTAGAGCCGTCCGACCATCTCGAGGTTCTCGAAACCCGTCAGGTGCTCGTCGACGGCCGCGTACTGGCCGGACAGCCCGATGCGGGAGCGCACCCCCATGGGATCGGCCAGCACGTCGACGCCGGCGACGTGCGCCGTGCCCTCGTCGGGTCGGAGCAGCGTCGCGAGGATGCGCACCGCGGTGGTCTTGCCGGCCCCGTTGGGACCGAGGAGCCCCAGCACGGTGCCCTCGGGCACGACCAGGTCGAGGCCTGCCAGGGCGGTCGTGTTCTTGTAGCGCTTGACCAGCCCGGTCGCGCGGATCATGTCGGTCATGGGTCCAGCCTGCCTCAGGGCGCGGACAGTTCTGGGCGGTTTCGGCTGAGTTCGTGGAGATGGGCGGGACTCACGGGGGCCGGCGCCGGTCGCTGACCGCCCGGGGTGGATCGGACAAGCGGGGTGGATCGGACAAGCGGGGTGGATCGGACAAGCGGCCATGGACCACGCGGCGGGGCGGGGCGCGATGATGCGTTCGGGATGCCCTCGCGACCGCGAAGCCTCCACCGTGGTGCCGAGCGACGGAGTCTGAGGGGTTGAGGGTGCCCTGGCACCCTCAACCCCTCAGACTCACCGCCGCAGCAACCACGACCCATCAGATTGCGTCAACCCGGCAGCGTGCGCGCCGCCGGGACTCCCCTCCCCGTCGTCCTGGCCCGCGCGTCGGATCCGACCGCCGGAGGTCGGCTGACGACGGTCGCCCTCAGCCTCAGTCCAGTGAACGGATCGTGTCGAGCGCGTGCTGGAGGTCGGCCGGGTACTCCGACGTGTAGCTGACGGGCTCCCCCGTCCTCGGGTGCACGAACCCGAGTCCCACCGCGTGCAGCCACTGGCGGTCCAGGCCCACCCGCTTCGCCAGGGTCGGGTCCGCGCCGTACAGCGGGTCCCCCACGCACGGGTGCTTCAGGGCGCTGAGGTGCACGCGGATCTGGTGCGTGCGACCCGTCTCGAGCTTGATCGTCAGCAGCGAGGCGTACCGGTGGGCCTCGAGCGTGTCGTAGTGGGTCACGCTCGCGCGGCCGTCGGCCCGGACCGTGAACTTGAAGTCGTGCTTGGGGTGGCGGGCGATCGGCGCGTCGATCGTGCCGGTGTGCGGATCGGGATGTCCCTGCACGAGTGCGTGGTACGTCTTGTCGACGACGCGGTCGCGGAAGTACTGCTTCATGACGGTGTAGGCGTGCTCGGACTTCGCGACCGCCATGAGCCCGCTCGTGCCCACGTCGAGCCGGTGCACGATGCCCTGACGTTCCGGGGCGCCCGAGGTCGAGATGCGGTAGCCGCGCGCCGCCAGGGCGCCCAGCACCGTCGGTCCGCTCCAGCCCACGCCGGGGTGCGCCGCGACGCCGACGGGCTTGTCGACCACCACGAGGTCGTCGTCGTCGTGGATGATCGTCAGGTCGTCGACCGGGATCGCCTCGACCTCGACCGGCGCGACGGCCGGAATCGTGGCCTCCAGCATCGCGCCGGCCATGACCCGCTCGGACTTGGCCGGCACGCTGCCGTCGAGCTGCACGAGCCCGTCGGCGACGAGCTCGGCCGCGCGCGAGCGCGACAGGCCCAGCAGGCGCGCGAGCGCGACGTCGACCCGCTCGCCCTCGAGCCCCTCGGGCACCGAGATCACGCGGTGGTCAGACATGCAGCTCCCTCACGAGGCGGCGTCGTCCCCGCCCTTGTTCTCGTCATTGTCCTCGCCCGTGCCGCGGTGCTGACCCCCGGCACCCTCGGCGGCCTCCCGGTGGGCGCCGCGCTCGGTGTCCTTGCGCCCGTCGAGGCCGATGCCGTGCCACGAGCGCCACAGGATCAGGACGGCCGCGATCGTCAGGAACACGTCGGCGAGGTTGCCGACGAACAGGTCGCCGTAGGCGATGAAGTCGACGACGTGGCCGCGCAGCGGCTCCGGCGCACGGAACAGCCGATCGGTCAGGTTGCCCAGCGTACCGGCGAGCAGCAGGCCCAGGGCGACGGTCCACAGCCGGTCCTGCAGGCGCGGCGCGAGCCGCACCACGACGACGACCACGCTGATCGCGATGAGCGTCAGGACGATCGTCATCGACGTCCCCAGGCCGAAGGCCGCCCCCGGGTTGCGCAGGAAGCGCAGCTCGAGCACGTCCGGCAGGAGCCGGATCGGGTCGCCACCCTCGAGCCGCGCGACGGCCCAGACCTTGGTGCCCTGGTCGATCGCCCAGGCGGCCACGACCCCGGCGGCGAAGCCGATCAGCAGGCGTGTGCGCCGGCTGCCCCCGGGGGCCTCACCGGTCAGCGACGTTCCTCACGCTGCTTGCACGTGATGCACAAGGTGGCCCGCGGGAACGCCATCAGACGGTTCTTGCCGATCGCCTCGCCGCACGACTCGCACTGGCCGTACGTGCCGGTCGCGAGGCGGTCGAGCGCCTTCTCGGTCTGGTAGAGCAGCTCGCGCTGGTTCGCGGCCAGGGACATCTCGGCGTCGCGCTCGAGGCCCTTCGAGCCGACGTCGGCGGCGTCGTCCCCGGCGCCCTCGACACCGTCGTCGAGCAGGTTCGCGAGATCACGGGCGGTCTGCTCGAGCTCCCCGCGCAGTCGCTCGAGGTCGCCCTCGAGCTCGGTCTTCACCTCGGCCAGCTCGGCGGCGGTCCAGGGGTCCTCGTCGCTGCGGACGAGGAGCGTCGACTTCGGCATGGGCCGGACAGTAGACGGGTCGGGCAAACACGGCAACTCGCCTCACCGTCCGGCCGGCGAACGGGCTTTCGTAGAATCGCGCGTGTGACCTCTCCCGCCTCGCCAGCCCCCACCGACAGCGCCAGCGACCGCCCCACCTACCGAGCGGTTCCGGCGCAGATCGACCTTCCGGGCCTGGAGCGCGAGATCCTCGACCTCTGGGAGTCCGCGGGCACCTTCGAGGCGAGCCTGACCGAGCGCGCCGACGCACCCCGCTGGACGTTCTACGAGGGCCCGCCGACGGCCAACGGCGTCCCGGGCACGCACCACGTCGAGGCCCGCGTCTTCAAGGACGTCTTCCCGCGCTTCAAGACGATGCAGGGCCACCTCGTCGAGCGCAAGGCCGGGTGGGACTGCCACGGACTGCCCGTCGAGATCGCGGTCGAGAAGGAGCTGGGCTTCAACGGCAAGCCCGACATCGAGGCGTTCGGCATCGCCGAGTTCAACGCGCGCTGCCGCGAGGCGGTGCTGCGCAACGTCGGTCAGTTCGAGGAGATGACCGACCGGATGGGCTACTGGACCGACATGGCCCACCCGTATCGGACGATGGACTCCGAGTACGTGCAGAGCGTCTGGTGGGGCCTGCGGCAGATCTTCGACAAGGGTCTGCTCGTCGAGGACCACCGCGTCGCCCCGTACTGCCCTCGCTGCGGCACGACGCTGTCGGACCACGAGCTCGCGCAGGGCTACGAGACGATCGTCGACCCGTCGGTCTACGTGCGGTTCCCCCTGACGGGCGGCCCGCTCGCCGGCACCGACCTGCTGGTCTGGACCACGACGCCCTGGACCCTCGTGTCCAACACCGCCGTCGCGGTGCACCCCGACTACACCTACGCCGTCGCGTCCCGCGGCGACGACCGCGTCGTCGTGTTCGAGGGCCTGGTCGAGAAGGCGCTGGGCGAGGGCTGGAGCATCGAGTCGACCTTGACCGGCCGTGAGATGGAGCGGTGGACCTACCAGCGCCCGTTCGACCTGGTCGACGTCCCCGACGCCCACTTCGTCGTGCTGGCCGAGTACGTCACGACGGACGACGGCACGGGCCTCGTGCACCAGTCCCCCGCCTTCGGCGCCGACGACATGGCCGTCTGCAGGGCGTACGGCCTCCCGGTCGTGAACCCGATCGAGGCCGACGGCCACTTCCAGGCCGACGTGCCGCTCGTCGGCGGCGCGTTCTTCAAGGAGGCCGACACCGCGCTCGTCGCTGACCTGAAGGCCCGCGGCCTGCTGTTCGCCCGACTCGACTACGAGCACTCCTACCCGCACTGCTGGCGCTGCCACACGCCCCTCATGTACTACGCGCTGCCCGCCTGGTACATCCGCACGACGCACATCAAGGACGAGCTTCTCGCCGAGAACGAGGCGACGTCGTGGTTCCCGGAGACGATCAAGCACGGTCGCTACGGCGACTGGCTGAACAACAACCAGGACTGGTCGCTGTCGCGCTCGCGCTTCTGGGGCACGCCCCTGCCGATCTGGCGCAACGACGTCGACGGAACCAAGCTCGTGTGCGTCGAGTCGCTGGCCCAGCTGTCCGAGCTCACGGGCCGCGACCTCAGCGACCTCGACCCGCACCGGCCGTTCATCGACGACGTGACCTTCGAGGTCGACGGCGAGCCCGGCACCTACCGGCGCGTGCCCGAGGTCATCGACGTCTGGTTCGACTCCGGCTCGATGCCGTTCGCGCAGTGGGGCTACCCGCACGTCGAGGGCTCGGTCGAGAAGTTCGAGCGCGCGTACCCCGCGCAGTACATCTGCGAGGCGATCGACCAGACCCGCGGCTGGTTCTACTCGCTCATGGCGGTCGGCACGCTCGTGTTCGACAGGTCCTCCTACGAGAACGTCGTGTGCCTCGGCCACCTGCTGGCCGAGGACGGCCGGAAGATGAGCAAGCACCTGGGCAACATCCTGCTGCCGATGCCGCTGATGGACGAGCACGGCGCCGACGCGCTGCGCTGGTTCATGGCGTGCTCGGGCTCGCCGTGGTCGGCGCGGCGCATCGGCCACGCGACGCTGACCGAGATCGTCCGCAAGGTCCTGCTGACGTACTGGAACACCGTCGCGTTCCACGTGCTGTACGCGCGCGCGGCCGACTGGTCGCCGCTCGACGCGGCACCTGCCGTGACCGAACGCACGGTCCTCGACCGCTGGGTGCTGTCGCAGCTGCAGGTCCTCACGAGCGACGTGACCGCCGACCTCGAGCAGTTCGACACGCAGTCCGCCGGTGCCCGCATCGCGCGCTTCGTCGACGACCTCTCGAACTGGTACGTCCGGCGCTCGCGCCGGCGCTTCTGGGCCGGCGACCCCGCCGCGCTCGCGACGCTCCACGAGACGATCGACGTCCTGACCCGACTCATGGCGCCACTGGTGCCGTTCATCACGGAGCGGGTCTGGCAGGACGTCGTGCGGCCCGTCACGGCCGACGCGGCAGCCTCGGTGCACCTGGCCGCCTGGCCGGTCGCGGACCCGGGCCTCGTCGTCGAGGGTCTCGACGCCCGGGTGCACCTGGCTCGTCGCGTCACGGAGCTGGGACGCGCGGCCCGGGCCGAGGCCAGGGCCAAGGTGCGGCAGCCGCTGCGCCGTGCCCTCGTGGCCTCCTCGGCCTGGACGGCCCTGGGTGAGGACCTGCGCGCCGACGTGTGCGACGAGCTCAACATCGGCAGCCTCGACCCCCTCGGCGAGGCCGGGGGGGCCCTGGTCGACCACACCGTGAAGGCCAACTTCCGGGCCCTCGGCAAGCGCTACGGCAAGCAGACCCCCCAGGTCGCGGCCGCGGTCGCCGCCGCCGACCCGTCGTCGCTGGCCACGACCCTCCAGGCCGGCGGCACCGCCACGCTCGACGTCGACGGCGAGCAGGTCGACATCACCCTGGAGGACGTCGTCATCTCCGAACGCCCTCGCGAGGGCTGGTCGGTCGTCAACGACCAGGGCGAGACCGTGGCGCTGGACCTCGAGCTCGACGACGACCTGCGCCGCGCGGGTCTGGCCCGCGAGGTCGTCCGCGCCGTGCAGGAGGCCCGCAAGACCTCCGGCTTCGACATCACCGACCGCATCACGCTGCGCTGGGGAGGCGGCGACAGCATCGCCGACGCGATCGCGGTGCACGGTGCCGAGATCGCCGAGGAGGTCCTGGCGCTGGAGGTCGATCGTGCCGAGGTCGGCGACGCCCTGCCGTTCAACGACGACGAGCTGGGCCTCAGCTTCGCCGTGGCGCGCGTCTGACACCCGTCACGGCGCAGACGCACGAGGCCCCGGTCAGCAGCTGCTGACCGGGGCCTCGTGCGTGCGACCGCGGAGTCTCAGACGTCGTCGTCGCCGAGCAGCGACCGCATGCGGCGCGGTGCCTGCTCGGGCGTGCCGTTGCTCGCCGGCGCGTTCGCCTCGGGCGTGTTGTCCGAGGAGGCGAGCTGCTCGAGCTGCGTCTGGAAGTAGTTCTTCAGGCGCGCGCGGTACTCGCGCTCGTAGGCGCGCAGGTGCTCGACCTCGCGCTGGGCCTCGTAGCGCTCGCGCTCGATGCTCGCGAGCGCCTGCTCGCGACGCTGCTTGGTCTCGTCGTCGAGCTTCTGCGCGCGGATGCGGGCGTCGGTCTCGAGCCGGTCGGCCTTGCCGCGCGACTCGGTCTCGAGACGCTCGGCCTTGGCGCGGGCCTCGCCCACGATGCGGTCGGCCTCTTCCTTGGCCGCCTCCATGAGCTGGTCGGCGTTGGTCGAGGCGATCTCGAGCAGACGCGCCGCGGCCGAGGACGCGTCGGCGACCGACGGGACCGTGGGCGCGGGCTGCGCGACGGGAGCCGGGGTGGGCTCCGGCTCGGGGGTGACCGGCGGGGCCTGGACGGCCGGGGCCGGCGGCTCGGCCACGGGCGGGGCGACCTGCGGGATCAGGCCCGTGGGCTCGCCGGTCGACGCAGCGGCGACCTTGGCCCGCAGCTCGTCGTTCTCGACGGTGAGACGCTCCAGCTCGGCCTCGACTTCGTCGAGGAACTGATCCACCTCTCCCATGTCGTAGCCCTCGCGCAGGCGCACGGGCGTGAAGCGCTTGTTGCGCACGTCCTCAGGAGTCAGGGGCATCAGTTCACCTCAGGGTCGGGTTGAGACTTCCGGTCGATCCTACGGTACCGGTGGGTCGGCCACTCCTGCCACACCCGCACCATCCGTTTCTCACGCCGTGGTGGCGCGCACCACGCTCATGAGGATCTGGATCACGATCAGGAGGATCAGCGGCGACAGGTCGAGGGCGACCTGGCCGAGACGCAACGGCGGGATGACGCGACGGATCGCGCGCAGTGGCGGGTCCGTGACGAGGTAGATGCCCTCGCACAGGACGGCCACCCAGCCGCTGGGCGCCCAGTTACGGGCGAAGACCTGGATCCACTCGATGACGAATCGTGCCAGGAGCAGGACGATCGCGATCCAGAGGACCAGCAGGATGATGTCGGCGACGCCGGCGGGCATAGGTCCTCAGCTGTGGTCGTAGAGGCCGCCACCGGCGATGCGCTGCTTGTCCTCGTCGGACACCACCACATTCGCCGGCGTGAGCAGGAAGACACCCGCGGTGACGCGCGTGATCGCCCCGTGCACCGCGAAGACGAGGCCCGCGCCGAAGTCGACCATGCGCTTGGCGTCGGCGTCCTCGAGCTCGGTGAGGTTCATGATGACAGGCACGCCGCTGCGGAAGTTCTCGCCCACGACGCGGGCGTCGTTGAACGTGCGCGGCGTGACGGTCTCGATGCGCGCGAAGTCGGCGTCGGCCGCCGCGACCTCGCGACGACGACGGTCGTCGATGTGCGCGACGGCCGCAGGCCGGATGACCGCGGGCGTGCGCGACGGACGCGGCGCGGCGGACTCGGGTTGTGCCCGGTCGCGCCCTGCCTCGCGCCCCGTCTCACGCTGGGGAGCGTCGTCCTCGTCGTACATCTCGTCGTAGTCGGCCTGCTCGACGAGGCCGAGGTACTCGCCCATCTTTCGCATTGCGCCAGCCATGACTGCCCCTCAGGTGTGTGTGCGTAGAGGTGACCTGAGAGTTCACTCAAATCACATGAGTGACATTACCGGAGCGGCGGGCGTTCGCCGAGGATCGCGCGTCCGACACGCAGGTGTGTCGCACCGGCCGCGACGGCCTGCTCGAGGTCGTCGCTCATGCCGGCGGAGATCGTCGTGGCCCCGGGGTGGTCGGCCTGCAGCGCCTCCGACAGGCGTCGGAGGCGCTCGAAGACGGGTGCGGGGTCGATGCCGAGCGGCGCGACGGTCATGACACCGCCCAGGTGCAGCCGCGCGGTGGAGCCGACCGCGTCTGCCAGGTCGGCGAGGTCATCGGGAGCCGCACCGGACCGCCCGTCGGACGGCTGGCCGAACGCCGGACCGAGGTCGACCTGCAGCAGCACCTCGAGGTCTCGCCCGGCCGCCTCGGCACCACGTCCGAGCGAGGCCACGAGCTTGGCCCGGTCGACCGAGTGCACGACGTCCGCGTACCGGGCGACGGCGCCGGCCTTGTTGGTCTGCACGCCGCCGAGGAAGTGCCAGCGCAACGGCGCCTCGACCGCCGTCGCCTTCTCGCCGGCCTCGGGGTGACGGTTCTCCCCGACGTCGCCGACTCCCAGCTCGGCCAGGAGGGCGACGTCGGTGTGGGGGTAGGTCTTGGTGACGGCGATCAGCGTGAGGTCCGACCGCGCGCGTCCGGCCGCGGCGCAGGCGTCGGCGACGCGCTCCTCGACCGCAGCGAGGTTCGCCGCCAGCTCCTCGCGGCGGGTCATCGTGGCTCCCGCACGACCACGACGACGCCGTGGCGTCCGGACGCCGCGCCGTCGCGGCGGTACGAGTGCAGGCGCGGGTCCTCGATCGTGCAGCCGCCGACGTCGACGACGTCGACGCCCGCTGCGCGCAGCTGCGCGACGACACCCGCGCCGATGTCGAGCGCCGGCGTGTCCCACGACGTGCGCGACCGGGTGCCCGGCACGGCGGCGTCGACCTCGGCGGCCATCGCCTCGGGCACCTCGTAGCACCGACCACAGGCCCGCGGGCCGACCCAGGCCCGCAACCGCTGGGCGCCGGCCCCGCGCAGCGACCCGACCGCGGCGGGCACGACCCCGGCCACCAGACCCACGCGCCCCGCGTGCACGACCGCGCCCCGCGGGGCATCGAGGTCGACCAGCGCGAGCGGCACGCAGTCGGCGGCGCGCGCCGTGGCGCCGCCGGGGCGGTCGACCAGCACGGCGTCGGCGTCGACCAGGTCGCCGTCGACCGGCGCCGCGCGGTCGAGCGTCACGACGTCGCGACCGTGCACCTGGTGCACGGCCCCGATCGCCGCGACGTCGAGCTCGGCGGCCACGCGCGCGACCGCCGCCGCGTCACGCAGGTCGAGCGTCGCGTCGGTGAAGGCGACCTCGACCCCGTGCGCGAGGACCTCGCGGAACAGCAGCCCGGGCATGGCGACGCAGCCGGGCGGTCAGCGCAGGAAGTCGGGGATGTCGAGGTCGTCGTCGTACTCGACCTCGACGGGCTCCAGCGGGCCGTCCAGGTGCGGGTCCGGCTTGAGGTACTCCGAGGCGGTCGTCGGCGCCGACTCCGGGGCAGCGGCGGGAGTCCCGGCAGCCGTGCCGCCCTCCTTGAGCAGCGCCGGCTTGGCGGCGTCGCGCACCTTGGGCTCGCCGCCGTCGAACCCGGCCGCGATGACGGTGACCCGCACCTCGTCGCCCAGGGCGTCGTCGATCACGGCACCGAAGATGATGTTGGCCTCGGGGTGGACCGCGTCGGCCACGAGGCCGGCGGCCTCGTTGATCTCGAACAGACCCAGGTCGGAGCCGCCGGCGATCGACAGCAGCACGCCGCGCGCACCCTCGATCGAGGCCTCGAGCAGCGGGCTCGAGACGGCCATCTCGGCCGCGACCGCGGCGCGGGACTCGCCCCTGGCCGAACCGATGCCCATCAGCGCCGAGCCGGCGTCCGACATGACCGACTTGACGTCGGCGAAGTCGAGGTTGATGAGGCCCGGCGTCGTGATGAGGTCGGTGATGCCCGAGACGCCCTGGTGCAGGACCTGGTCGGCCTGGCGGAAGGAGTCGAGCAGGCTGACGTTGGGATCGCTGATCGACAGCAGCCGGTCGTTCGGGATGACGATCAGCGTGTCGACCTCCTCGCGGAGCGCCTGGATGCCGGCGTCGGCCTGCAGCGACCGGTTGCGGCCCTCGAACTTGAACGGCCGCGTGACGACGCCGATCGTCAGGGCACCCAGCGAGCGGGCGATGCGCGCCACGACCGGGGCGCCGCCCGTGCCGGTGCCGCCGCCCTCGCCCGCCGTGACGAAGACCATGTCCGCCCCCGCGAGAGCCTCTTCGATCTCTTCGGCGTGGTCCTCCGCCGCGCGGCGCCCGACCTCGGGGTCGGCGCCCGCGCCCAAGCCGCGCGTGAGCTCGCGGCCCACATCGAGCTTGACGTCGGCATCGCTCATGAGCAGCGCCTG
>Ga0172372_10009999_pt1 | contig 12232 bp, 9 predicted proteins | sample LakKiv5m_2_FD_114544 | JGI IMG/M metagenome (GOLD analysis project Ga0172372, IMG submission 114544) | Freshwater microbial communities from Kabuno Bay, South-Kivu, Congo - kab_092012_9.5m | ecosystem: Environmental > Aquatic > Freshwater > Lake | place: Democratic Republic of the Congo...
AGATCGCATCGGCATTATTGGCTCCAATGGTGCGGGTAAGTCCACGCTGATGAATATTGTGACAGGACGTTTACAGCCTGACGAAGGCACTGTGGAAATCGGTACAACGATTCATTTTGGTTACTTCGATCAGCATTCCGACGACCTTGCTGAACATGGTAACCAGCGTGTGATCGACTATCTTAAAGATGTTGCAGAACTGGTCAAAACCTCCGATGGAAGTATCATCACCGCCTCCCAAATGCTAGAGCGATTTCTCTTCCCTGGTAATACCCAATATGCACCAATCAATAAACTGTCAGGTGGCGAAAAGCGGCGATTATTTCTGTTGAAAGTATTGATGGCGGCTCCCAACGTATTGATTCTCGACGAACCGACTAATGATCTTGATGTGCAGACCCTTGCTGTATTAGAAGAATACCTCGAAGAATTTAACGGCTGCGTCATTGTAGTTTCTCACGATCGCTATTTCCTTGATCGGACTGTTGATATGGTGTTCTCCTTTGAGGCAGAAGGTGAAGTCCGCCTGTATCCAGGCAATTATGCTGTTTACTTAGAGTATAAGAAAGACGAAACGGAGAAGGAGCCTAGTGGGGCAGAGGAGCAGGCTAATAAAGTCACTAAAGAGCACAAATCTAGCAATGTCGTCGCTTCTGTTCCTGAAACTGCTAAGCCCAAAACCGAAGCAAAAAAAAATTCACAACTTTCTTACAAAGAGAAACGCGAGTATGAGGAACTAGAAGTAAACATTCCCAAATTGGAAGAAGAAAAGACCCAAATCGAGAAGAAGCTCTATCACAATCCTCCTAAAGGTCATATGGAATTACAGAAACTATCCGATCGCTTGGCAGAAATAACTACAGAGATCAATACCTCCACTGATCGTTGGCTAGAACTTGCTGAACGAATTTAGACAATAATAAAAGCTGAGCAAAAAAACAAAGCCCAAGAAGTGAGTGGCGGCGCTGCGCGCCGCCACTCACTTCTTGGGCTTTATGCCCTAAAATGGCTGTATATAGCTATATAAGCATTGATTATGCAATTATATAGATCGTCTCTTGAAGCTGATAAAAACATTGTTATAGCTATAGCCACCTGCATCAGGACAAATCAAAGCCCAAATAATGTGAGGCGGCGCTTCGCGCCGCCTCACATTATTTGGGCTTTATGTCCTAACAAGAATGACGACAGCTATATACCAAAGCACAAAATGGCTACGCATTTTGTGCTTTCAAAACCCTTACAGGGTTTGGTTTTTAATTCACAGAATTGTTGCCACACTTTTGTGAATTGGTATTATAAAATTAATTGGGGTAAATCCAGACAAAGAAACTTTCTTAATTAGATCACTAACTACAGCCCATTGAGGTTTTGAGTAGTCCAGAAATATTTTTAAAGCTTTGCCTTGCACTTTAAAAAATATCTCTGGGTTTTAAGTAAGCGCAAAGCACTTTAAACTAGTGAGTATTTGTTAATTTGAGAAAATAATTGATCTCAGGAAAATTCTATTGTCCACATACATCGAATAGCGTTCTGCACTCTGCTTACATCAGCAACATTAATTCATGATCTACCCACCTTCGCTTGAACTAACAGTCAATATCCTCTTAGTAGACGATGTTCCAGACAATTTGCAACTACTTAGTGATTTATTGCTAACCCTTGGTTATAGCGTCTGTAGTGCAACTAGCGGACGGATGGCTCTTAAAACAGCGAAGGTAAAACGTCCAGATCTGATCCTTTTGGATATCAAAATGCCAGAGATGGATGGATATCAAGTCTGTCAAGCATTCAAAGATGATGAAGATCTCCGTGATATCCCAGTCATTTTTATTAGCGCTTTTGATGATGTTTTTGACAAAGTAAAAGCTTTTTGGTCTGGAGGCGTTGATTATATCTGCAAGCCATTTCAAAGCGAGGAAGTATTAGTCCGTCTCGAAAACCAATTGACAATTCAGCGCCAGAAACGGATGCTTCAAGACGAAATTGCTAGACACAAAGAAACTGAAGAAATGCTGTATCAATCGAGAGCTTTAGTAACTAGTGTCTTAAATAGTGTGTCCGATGGTATTGCTGCGATGCAAGCTGTTCGTGATCCAATTACAGGTAATATTATCGATTTTCGTTGCTTAGTATTGAATCCGATGATATCGAGGATGTTCGATCGCGGTCGCGAAGATTTAATCGGTAAATTAGTGCTAAGGCGATTTCTAGAAAAATTTAATCGCCAACTATTTGAGCGCTTAGTTAATGTGGTAGAAACTGGGGTTCCTCTGGATGAAGAAATATACTATTCTGCTGAACCTGTTGGTTGGTATCAAGTAATTGTGGTCAAGTTAGGTGATGGTTTTACAGTCACGATTAGAGATATTACTTCTAAAAAGCAGCCCGAATAAAAAAGGTAAGATCAATTTTCCGCCATTTGGGGCGTGCTTCGCACGCCCCAAATGGTGAAAAATGGTAAGAATCGCTTAGCGATTCTTACCATTTTTCACTTTAGTCGAGCTGACGTTTTTTGAGAATTAAAGAGCGGCGCAACGCGCCGCTCTTTAATTTGGGGTTTGTAAAAGCGATCGCATTTGTTTGGCGATGAGATTCGGCTGTTCTGCTTTCATTAAGGCGCGGACTACAGCAACCCTTTTTGCTCCCGCAGCGATCGCTGCTTCTAAATTGTGTTCATCCAGCCCACCGATCGCAAACCAAGGGATATTGATATTTTGAGCAGCATAGTTGACATATTCATGGCCAGAGGCTGCCTTATTTGGTTTTGTGGGCGTGGCATGAACTGGCCCCACACCAACATAATCCACCTGATTATTTAGGGCAATTGCTAATTCTTGGGGATTGGTGGTTGACTGCCCAATGATGTACTGAGAGGCATCGCCGCCGTTAGCATTCAGAATTTGACGCACTGCAGAAACTGGCAAATCAGTTTGCCCCACATGGATACCATCGGCTCCCACAGCGATCGCCATATCAACGCGATCATTAACCAAAAACAAAGCATCATATTTATGACAAACTTCGCAAAGCTGCTGCGCGATCGCATAGCGAGTGCTATCTTCTCCATCTTTTTGTCGATACTGCACGATTTGTACGCCACCTTGGAGAGCCGCCTCCACAACGGCAACAATATTTTCCACAGGCATCGTTACTAGATATAAGCTTGCAGCTTGTAATTTGCGACGACGAACTTCTCCAATATTGGTAACTTCGTAGGTCAGTAATTGACTCTCAAGGATATAGATCTGATAACGCATTTGTTTCATTGCTTCCCCCATAGTGGGATCAACGACTTTGCTATATTCTTCTAAAACCCTAAGCGCTTCTTGTAATCGTCCCATATTCGCTCTGAGAACAGCTTGGACATCCGCTCGCACAGACTCATTGGCATGGCTCAATCCCGTCGCGGGATCATCGGGAGTATTTCGGGCGTGACGAAATTCCTCTTTGTGCCATTGAGCGAGTTCTTGGCGCATATGTTTGCAGCGATCGCACAAATCCACATCTTCTAAGCCAAAGCGACACCATTCTTCAATGGTGCGTAGGGCTTCACGGGCGCGATCGAGGTTGGCATCGAGGATGCGATAAATGATTTGTTGGGACATATAAGCAAAGGGTGATACACAAAAGTAGAGGCAAGTCATGAATTGCCTCTACTTTTGCATTTGGTTAAAATTCAAAGTCAAAGGCAGGTTCGGCGCGTAACTTGCCTAAGCCTAATTCTTTATCATCGATGATCTTGATTTCGTAGTAGCCCAAAATATGATGTGGTGCAGGATTACCGCGAGAAGCTCCAGTGATGCCCATCGCGATGATTACACAGACATTGCCTTTAGTAGTTTTGGCACGTTGTTTCCAACGTTTGTGATGTTCTCCATTAAGGGTTTGTTTGTCAAACTCGCCAAATAGATGGAGGTCATCATTACCCATCACCATTAAGCCAAGCTGACAAGCATTACCGAAGATGTCCTCAGCAGGATTAAAACACAAAGACTGAATACCATCAAACTCATTGATTTCTTCAATCAATTCCAAAGCTTTAGGACGCGAAGTTTGAATCATTAACCCAGGTAAGCCATCACCTTTACGGGCTGGGGCGATCGCAGTAACAGCATCAGACAACTGTTGATGAATTGACGCATTACGTAAAAAATCTACCTGTTCCCAAGGGATGGTCATCATATGGATCAGGGCATTTTCTGGCCAGAGATCCTCATTGATTAAGGGCGCATCGTCATCATCGTCATCTTCATCAACTAATTGGTGTAACTCATTAGCGAGATCGGGCATAGTCTTAACAACAACCTTGATTGCTTCTTCAACATCACTATCAAGACTCGGTGCATAAATCGTATAAGTACCTGAGAGACTACCAAAATTAGCATTTAAGCGCTTATGGTACTGTTCCCAAAATTTATTTAAAGCCTCAAGGGCAACGGTCAAAGCGATCGCCTCTTCATCATAAAGATAGGGTCTACCACCTTCTAGGGGGTGCAAAGCCCCATAGATCGGCTTTATCGGTGTTGCTGCCTGTACAGGTCTGATTTTGCCGCGAAATGGAAAAGGAGGCAAATCATCTTCCATTTCTAGCTCAGGGGTTTCAAAGAGATTAAATAAACAGTCTTGATGTAAAAAAGTCTCTTCGATTTCATCTTCGGAACTACCTGATACAATCCGATGTCGAAATTTGACTAGTGACTCTTCGGAACGGTAAAAAATTACACCCTGCTCTAAACCCATTTTGCCCATAACGATCGCATAAAGGGTGTCAAGATCCCATTGATCGAGCTTGATCGAAATTACTTGATGATCCCACAGGGTATTCCAAGGAGCATTTCGCCATAAACGCTCAGATTGCTTGTGCAAGGCTGCGGCAAACTTTTCTGGCACAACAGGTGGATTTGCAGTAAAGCTTTCCAAAATATGCGAGAAAATTTCGTCAATTAAGGGTAAGCGCTCGACATATTCAACCGATATACCCAAGTCCTGTAGCACTCCACGCAAATAAAACTGGAGTTCGCGATCGCATACCAAGATTTTTTGGGGCAGGGATGGTTGAGCAGGACTCTGAGGATGTTCTATTGCTTGTAATAAAGCGCGAACAAAAGCTTCTTGCCCCACAGCCGAATCAACTACGTCCATAGAACGTACCATTCCCATTGAGCCATCTACCCACAAAATGCAATGGGGCTTCGACTCTTCATCTTGGGCGTGAAGGGGGATAATGTTGGAAGAGTCTTGTGGTTGACGGATCTTGGCTGGTAAGGCGCGGCGATCACCTTCCCAAACCGCAGATGACTGTTTGAGTTTTTTGAGGCGGCGAAGAGTAGAGCGGTTTAGCGTGGTCATCGAAAATATTCTCTAGATTTGCCACTCTTGCAGAAATTAGTAAGAGTGCATTGATTGATTTAACTACGATATGGTGAGAAATTGCTAGATTTGATCAGAAATTGTAGCAATCATCCCAATTCACAAAAGTGTTGCCACACTTCTGTGAATTGGTATAACTAAGCATAATTAATTACAAAGCAAAACCCGTAAAGTTGCACCCCTGCGGGGTGCAACTTTACGGGTTTTGGTAATTTATTTTGCACAGGTACACCTATAGAGGGACAGCTATTCTCATTATGAAACCGATTTTGGTGTTTCCAGCGCCGAAGGCGCTGGAAACACCAAAATCGGTTTTTTGAAAGCCCGCCAACGGCGGGCTTTCAAAAAACCGATTTGTATAATGAGAATTGCTGATAGAGGGAGGTAATCCTTTCAACTTTCCAGATTTTAAAGATACAATTGATATAGGTATGACCTCAAAATTGCAGTGCAAAGCCCTGTAATCAAGCTCAAAGAACTTTTTTAAAAGTCCTTTGTAGTCCTTTTGCAAGCAAAAGGCGGTAACCAACAACTAAATAACCTCAAATATATTTCTGCATTTTTATGGACGAGCTAAAACCGATTCTCAATGAGTTCTTAGGGCAACCAGTTGCTTTCTTTGGTGGACTCGTTTCGGGCTTTCTTAAGCTCGATCTCCAACAAGATCCTCTAAAGGGTTGGCTAGAAAAGCAAGGAGCAACACCAACTTCAGGTGCTTCTAATAGCAGTAATAGCAAAAGTGACGGCCCGCAGTCTATTTCTATCGATTAAAAAAAGGAGACGCAATGCGTCCTTTTTTTAATCGATAGCCACCTGTATGAGTACAAATCAGACTCCAAATAGTGTGAGGCGGCGCGAAGCGCCGCCTCACACTATTTGGGTTTTATGTCCCAACTAGAATGGCGATCGCTAGACCAAGGAAAACCTTGAAAATTTCCTTTGTCTTTTAACGTCAGTTCAACAAAAGCTCAAAGTGATAAAAATGCAAGTGCAATTTTTACCATTTTGCGCCATTTGCGCCGCGCTTCACGCGGCACAAATGGCTATATCAAATTCACTTTTTTTTTAAGAAAGCGCAAAGCGTTGTCATTACCACAATATTAGAGAAGAGGGGAAGCGCTTGTACTAGCCCCATTGTTTATAAAATTCAGCTTATGTAGTATCCCTATCTGTTGCTTGCGATCGCCTATCTTTTAGGATCTTTTCTCACTAGGTATTTGGTGAGGCGGATGGCAGGTATTGATATTCGTCAACATCTCCTGCCACACTCCCGTTTCATCAATACAAATTTTCTACATTTCCTATCTTAGTTTGTACTACTATTTCCCTCAATAGGCTGTATGCGGTTTGCTTGGGTAGAAATAATATGAATATCTACATTTTTGAGTAATCTTAAAATTTTTTGCGTTAGCGAGCCTTTAAATAGGATCTGCCAACGTGATTTCTGGCTTTCACCCATCACAATTTGGGTTACCCGATAGTTTTGCGCCGTTTCCACGATCGCTTTTAAAGCATTGCTATCGCGCACACGAATAAAATTACCACCAAACTCTTTACATAAACGTTCACAAGTCTCGATATGTAAGCTTTCAGCTTTGGTTAAAAAGCGATCGGGATCATCAACAAACAAAACATAAAGTTGGGCGTGCATATATCCTGCAATTCTTGCCCCTCGGCGGAGTAATTGGAGAGAATTGGGATAGGTAGACACACAAACTAAAACCCGTTCGTGAATATTACAAATGAGATTTGTGCTAGAGCCTGACTGATCATGGAATTCTAGAGCATCGTCGATGTTATCTGCTATTTCCCGCAATGCCAGTTCTCGCAGTGCTATTAAATGGCGACGCTGAAAGAAGTTGTTTAGAGATTGATCGATTTTGTCGGGAGCATAGATTTTGCCATCCCGTAGACGTTCTTGAAGTGTTTCAGGCGTAACATCAACTACTACCACTTCATCAGCATTTTCGAGAATGCAATCGGGAATCCGCTCACGCACAATCACACCTGTAATTTTTGCCACCGTGTCATTTAAGCTCTCGATATGTTGAATATTTACAGTGGAATAGACATCAATTCCTGCTTCAAGTAGAACTTCTACATCCTGATAACGCTTTTCGTGTTCAGCATTGGGGACATTAGTATGCGCCAATTCATCTACTAGCGCTAATTGGGGTTGTCGATTGAGGATTGCCTCCGTGTCCATTTCCGTAATTATTACGGATTCCCAGCTAATCTGTTGGCGTGGAATTAACTCTAGCCCTATCGCTTTTGCCGCAGTTTCCTCACGATTATGGGTTTCTAGTAAGCCAATGACGACATCAATTCCTTCGGAGCGCAGGCGATGTCCTTCCTCCAGCATCCGATAGGTTTTACCGACCCCTGGACTCATGCCGATAAATATTTTATGCTTACCACGCCGATGGGTCTTAATCATGATGAAGAGACATTTACTAGCTGTAGTTTAGATTGCCCTTACGTTTTTTATTCTAAGCTTTTGATATCGCATCGATCGCCAAATTTAATTTCAAGACATTCACGCCATCTTCGCCAAAGATACCGAGAACCCGCCGATCGCTATTTTGATCAATCAGCTTTTCGAGTTGACTAGGTTCAACTTGGCGGACTTGAGCAATTCTGGTAATTTGCGCCTTTGCCGACTCAGGAGTGATGTGTGGATCAAGACTAGAACCAGAAGTATAGACCAAATCAGCAGTTGGTGAGATTCCCGATTGTTGGAGTTTAGATATATCCGTTTTAATTCTCTTTAGTAAGTCAGGATTGCTTGGCGCGAGATTGCTTTCACCTGAAACACCTGTTTTGAGAATATTTGCTGTGTCCGCTTTTGGATCAGCAGTACTGTAGTTAGTAGTACTAGGACGACTGTTGAAGTAGCGATCACTAGTAAAGGGTTGTCCGATTAGAGCCGAACCGATAACTTGACCTTGAGTATTACGGATGAGACTACCATTAGCTTGAGAAGAGAGAAAAGGCAACTGGGCGATCGCCAACATTCCTAAAGGATAGATCACAGCAACGAGTATCCAGAGAACTAGGGTGGCACGAATGGCTTTGATGATTTCGTTCATAATTTGGTGATTGGTAATTGGTAATTAATTTAAAACTTCTCAGGCTGAAACATGACGACAAATAGATAAATTGAGAAGGCTAAGGTGACAATTCCTAGAAGTCCTAGAGCATAGGCTTGGAATTTAGTGAAGCTTTCGGCGTTGGCGGCATAGACCGCAGGAGCAATAATGAGATTAAAGCAGATCGCTAGAAACAGATAGATAGGATATTTCTGTTTAAGAGATTGTTGCCAGAGATCGCTAAGGTCGGCTATGGGGAAGCTTGGAGAAGTGTGAGAAATATGTTTTTTCATAGTTGTGAAGATTTTTTTAGATTAGGCAATTGGCAGGAGAATATCGATGAATTTGATGGCGATAAATGGAGCGATTACGCCGCCTAGACCATAAAGTAGAATATTGCGTTGGAGAAGTTGATCGGCAGTAAGAGGTCGGAATTTTACACCTTTGAGTGCAAGGGGAATTAAGGCAGGAATAATTAAGGCATTGTAAATTAGCGCCGAGAGAATAGCGGATTGGGGACTTTTTAGCCCCATTACATTTAAAGTGCCAATCCCTGCGGTGGCAAAGATGGTGGGGATGATCGCAAAGTATTTGGCGATGTCATTGGCGATCGAGAAGGTGGTCAATGCGCCGCGCGTAATCAGTAATTGTTTGCCGATCGCTACTAAGTCGATTAACTTTGTCGGATCACTGTCCAAATCCACCATATTTGCGGCTTCCTTAGCGGCTTGTGTGCCTGAATTCATCGCAACCCCAACGTTGGCTTGGGCTAAGGCTGGTGCATCATTTGTACCATCGCCTGTCATGGCGACTAATTTACCCTGAGACTGTTCTCGACGAATGACTTCGATTTTATCTTCGGGTGTGGCTTCAGCGATGAAATCATCGACTCCTGCCTCTTCCGCAATTACAGAGGCTGTAATCTGGTTGTCGCCTGTGAGCATGATGGTGCGTACACCCATCCGACGCAGTTGATCGAATCTTTCGCGCAGTCCTGATTTGACGATATCTTTGAGATAAATTACTCCATAGAGATCGCTACCCTGACATATGCCCAAAGGAGTGCCACCGAGTTTTGAGACTTTCTCATAGGCTGCTTCAAACTCTTCAGGTACTTCACCCGATCGCGATCGCACAAATCCACGAATCGCATCTACGGCTCCCTTGCGAACTTCGATTTGATTGGGTAAATCAGTGCCGCTCATGCGAGTACGGGCGGAGAAATCGATTCCTTTGGCTAGGGTGCGATCAAAATTGGCGATCGCTCCTAATTGCTCGGCTAGTTGGACAATTGAGCGCCCTTCTGGAGTTTCATCAAAGATACTAGCTGCAAGGGCAACCAAGGCAACTTCGCTCAGAGAATGTCCATTGACAGGGATAAATTCATCGGCTAAGCGATTACCTAGAGTAATTGTGCCTGTCTTATCGAGTACCAAAGTATTGATATCGCCGCAAGCTTCAACGGCGCGTCCTGATGTGGCGATCACATTAAACTGAGCGACGCGATCCATCCCTGCAATGCCGATCGCACTCAGCAATCCTCCAATCGTGGTGGGAATTAGCGCAACTAAGAGAGAGATTAAAATGGCAATGGTGGTAGGGGTATTCACATAGTTAGAGATCGGCGTAATTGTCGCGACAACAATTAGAAATACCTGCGTTAGCACCGTCAGCAGCACGGTCAAAGCAATTTCATTGGGTGTTTTGGTACGTTCGGCTCCTTCCACAAGGGCAATCATGCGATCGATAAACCCTTGTCCGGGGTCAGCCGAAATCTTGATTGTTAATTCATCGGAAACTACGCGCGTACCACCTGTAACTGAACTGGAAATATCTGTACCAGCTTGCTTGAGAACGGGGGCTGATTCGCCTGTAATCGCTGATTCATCAACGGAGGCGAGACCCGCAATCACTTCGCCATCCGCAGGGATCATTTCCCCGATCGCCACTTTTACTAAATCACCACGCCGTAACTCTGTAGAGCTAGTTGGCTGAATCGTGCCATCAGGTAGAACTTTACGAGCGATCGTATCTGATCGCTTGGTGCGTAATGAATCAGCTTGAGCTTTACCACGACCCTCCGCGATCGCCTCGGCAAAGTTAGCAAAGACCACCGTAAAAAAGAGAATTAGTGTAATTAATCCATTGAGAACCCGCTCTTGATTGGGATCACCTTTGACAGTACCAAAGAGATTTGGATCGATTGTGACTAGCAAAGTCACAATCGTGCCGACCCAAACCATAAACATGACGGGATTTCGTACTGCGATTTTAGGATTCAGTTTCCGAAAAGCATCACGCACAGCCCGTTGATAAAGTCCTCCCATTGATGCTTTGGGTGTGTGTTTGCGTGAGTCACGAGTGCCACTAGGTATTAGTTTAGTTGAATTATTCATAAATTTTAGGAAGAAAAGTATTTAGAAGTTCTTAAGCCCCTCAACGATGGCAACACCTCTCCCAAAGAGAGGATTGTACACAAGTCTCTCTGCCTACGTTTCAGTGTGTAGATCCCCCCCAGCCCCCCTTATAAAGGGGGGAGCATTTTCTTCTTCCCCCTTTATAAGGGGGATTGAGGGGGATCTTTAGTAACTTATAGCTGATAACTTGTCTGCACACAGGAGCAAGGGGGATGAGGGTTATCCCCCTCTAGCGATGAGAAACGCTTCTGCAACTGAGCCTAAAGCCAACACAGGAAAGAAAGTCAATGCACCCATAATCAAAATCACGCCAGCCGTAACGCTAGTAAAAAGAACTGTATCGGTACGCAATGTTCCTGTCGTCATTGCTACAGGTTGCTTACGGGATATACCATCAGCTAATAGCAACAGCGCAATTAAAGGAATATAACGACCACCTAGCAAACTAACGGAAGTACTGAGATTCCACCAAAGTGTATTATCTGCTAGTCCTTCAAACCCAGATCCATTATTGGCTGCTGCCGAAGCGTATTCATAAACTACCTGCGAGAGTCCATGAAATCCTGAGTTGCTAATCCCTGCTAACTGATCGGGAAATGCTAAGGCGATCGCACTAGGAATAAGAATAAAAATTGGATGGATTAACAAAATCAAAAAACTCGTCGAAACCACTTCATTCTTCTCAATCTTGCGTCCCAGAAATTCTGGAGTCCGACCAACCATTAAGCCTGTCACAAATACTGCCAAAATCGAATAGGCAAATAGGTAAGCCGTACCTGTTCCCTGTCCGCCCCAAATGATTTGTAGGAACATATTCGATAAAGTGATAAAGCCTCCACTGGGCATTAGAGAGTCATGCATCGAATTGACCGCACCTGTCATTGTTCCCGTTGTCGTTACTGCAAATAATGCTGACTGCGCCCACCCAAAGCGAACTTCTTTTCCTTCTAGATTGGGACTTGGTGAGCCAAGCAATCTATTTACAAGGGGGTTGCCCTGATACTCTCCAACGCCTACCACGACAATAAAAGCAACATAGAGAATGAACACCAAGCCAAAAACTAACCATGCTTGTTTACGGCTATTGGCAATTTCTCCATAGGTAAAAATTAGAGCCGTGGGTATGGAAATCATCGTCAAAATCTGAATCAGATTCGTGAAGCTATTGGGATTCTCAAAGGGATGAGCGGAATTAGAACCAAAAAATCCACCGCCATTTTCGCCAAGTTGCTTAACTTAGATCTTGCACCATTCCGAAAATCGTTAAGTGGGAATGGGTTTAAGAACAATTTCAAAGCCATGACGGGCAGCAATATCGGCACTAATTTGAAGATACCTGAGAAGTTTCAACCA
>Ga0172372_10010000_pt1 | contig 12231 bp, 20 predicted proteins | sample LakKiv5m_2_FD_114544 | JGI IMG/M metagenome (GOLD analysis project Ga0172372, IMG submission 114544) | Freshwater microbial communities from Kabuno Bay, South-Kivu, Congo - kab_092012_9.5m | ecosystem: Environmental > Aquatic > Freshwater > Lake | place: Democratic Republic of the Congo...
ATCGCCAGTAAAGGTAAGGCTCGGGGCGGTATCAGCGCCAAGTGGATGAACTACAGGAAGTGTTGACGTAACTGCTGCAGTGTCCGTAGTTAGCCGTTGCGTACCATTAGTGCTGATGGCTACGTTGTTTGCGGAAGGGAGATAAATCCCGTTTGTAGGGGCGCTGCTGCTGGTTGGAATAAAATTTGGAGCCGTTAATCCATTGGAGCTAAAAGTAACAGTATTAACGCCATTGGCCGTAAATTTAACTTCTCCTGCTCCGCTACGATAAAAACCAGTATCTAAATCCTGCGCAAACGTAATTGTTGGGGCTGAAACAGTTCCATCGGGAAAATTTTCCCCTGCGTAAATATAATCGGCGCCAGCCATAATAACGCCGAAGAATGATTGACCACCGGTTGGCGCAGAACTGAAAATAATATTTCCGCCACTAATCCTGAAACCTGTGGCGCCAGTATCGTCAGGTTTTTGAATTACACCATTAACAGAAATAAGGCACTGGTTGGAGGACTGGGGTCCGGGCACCGGTGCCACGCCGTTTACGAGCAGTGCAAACGAAGTGGTTACACCATCAAAACCAGAACTGATATTGTCAATGTTCCGGTATTCCTGTTGAGAAAGAACAGGACTGTTGCCCAGGTAAGCCATTTTGTTTCTACTTCTTATCTACTATTGTATTAGGACCTGATACTGCTGGTTGCTTCGGCCACCGAATTGCATTTAAATTACTGGATTTAAACGTTTGTGGTAAGTCTCTAAGAATCTGCCGATAAGCAGACCATGCGGACTGATCTACAGTCGATCCTGGCGTCATAGTCCAATCAGTCGATTCCAAAAGATAATCTCGCTTTTTGCGTACAATCTCCCAAGACGTATCTTTTTCTAGCAAAATCTCGCCTTTAAATACACTGCGTTGCAACCGATCAACTTCTTTTCGCAGTTGATCTTCTTTGGTCAGCAAAAGAAACTCAAGCCGTTCAATTTTTTTATAAAGAACAGCAATATCACCAACGCTGGTAAGTCCCATTGTTAGGTCTGTTCAAGATAGCTAACAGAAATGTCTAAAGCGGTAGAGGTATCTGACCTGGCACGGAGAACGTCACTAGGCTCCATGATTAACTTACTTCCGCTAATAATTTCAAGCGAAGAGCCCGAAGGAACCGGAGCGTTTCGGATTAAATAAACATCGTCACCGGTGTTAGTAACTAAATAAATGTCGGTATTTGAACTGGTACCGGTTTTATTGGAAACAAGAATACTGAGAAGAATGATCGTAGATGAGGCGCCAGCCGACAAAACGTTGGTGGTCGCGTTAGATACGGCATCTGTAACCAAACTAGATTTGGTTTCGATTTTAAAAGTATTAGCCATATCAGCTCAGGGCTACGATAAGTGCAAGGTTGTCGGTTGAAGTGAACGTCCCGTTTACAGTTAAGTTACCTGAAACGATCGCGTTACCGGGGATGGTTACTGAACCAGCTGAATCTATTGTAAGCCTAGCAACACCACCTGTCACCAGTGAAATTTGATCCGCGCCAGAGCTAATGATGCCTGTATTAGGATCACTGGCAAATTTTAAAGCACAGCTACTGAGAGAACCCAAAGAAAGAGCAGAATTAGTGCCGTCTTCCCGAAGTAAAGGGAAGCCGCCCACTTGGGAAGCATTATGGACAACACAAGTTTGTTTAACAGTATCAACGGTAACTTCACCTACAGCACCTGTAAATGTTGAAGTTTCAACAGTTGTGCCACGACGGAATTGTACTTGAGTTGCCATAATCTTATCCTAATGCAAGTGCAATTGCAGTTGCAAAGTCCTGTGTGGAGATGGTGCCACTCTCATTGGGGACCGTCATGGTTCGGGTGGTTGCAGTTGAGATACCGGAACATTCAAATGCAAGTTGTTTCGTGGTATCTCCGTTGTCTTGAACTCTAAACACTGAATCAGATACGGAAACTGCTGTATCCAGAAGAACCGTACCCGTTACATCAGGGAACGTAATAGTACGATTTCCCGTTAATGTAGCAGACGTCAAAGTAACAGATCTGTTAGATGTTCCGTCAGCACGACCTTGGACAATAATTCCGTCTTGCGTAGCGGCCTGGCGAAATGTTTGACCAGTGGCATTGGTAAATGTATTGGCACCTGTAAAGGCATTGTTAGACCCAATAAATGCCAGTGTCCCATCTTCATCCGGAACAGTTACAGTGCGTGTCGTGCCCGTATTAATTCCAGCAGCGCTGAAAGCAATTTGTTTAGTAATATCTGTCGTATTTCGGATTCTGAATCCACTGTCATTTGTAGTAATCCCAGTGGAAGTTAGAGAAGTTAGTCCAGTAAGCGTGGTAGAACTGCTTCCAAGTGCAATAGCAGTAGATCCAACAGTAATTGAGCTGTTTGCCAGCTGGGCATTCGGTATGGCGCTGGTGCCGAACTCACCTGTAGTGCTGTTGTAGGTTAGACCGGATCCGGCGGCCACGGAAAGGCTGGTGAGAAGCGCAACCGTACCGGAAGCATCCGGAAATGTAATCGTCCGATCAACAGTGGGGTCAACTACCTGCAGGGTGGTTTCGGCAGTATCCGCTGTTGAACCCTCAAATATGATTGCACCGGGCTCAAGATTTAAACTTCCAGCTGCTCCTGCTCCGCCACCTACATTTATAAAGCTGCTGGCCGTTACACTTGTGATCGAAAATGCTGTTACGGTACCACCGAGAGAGACTGAGGTGCTCCCAAAGGTAATAGCACTATTAGCTAATTGAGAATTTGGAATAGCGCTGGTGCCAAACTCACCAGTCGTACTGTTGTACGTTAATCCGGAGCCAGCAGCAACACTAAAATGTCCACGAACTTCACTGGCAGACGGTCCAGTGTATGTAATGACACCTGTTGAGTTATCGTAACTTAAGGAGCCATCGCCACCGGAATCCGTAACAGAAATCTGTTGACGAATGTTGGCAGCAGTGACGACGCTATATGTAAATGCACCGGTGGAATTATCATAAGCAAGGCTTCCGAAACCGCTGCCGCTATTAGCAGCGCTGAAATGCGCCCGAACTTCACTGGCGGAAGGTCCAGTATAAGTAATAACGCCAGTCGTGTTGTCGTAAGCTAACGACCCGTCACCACCGGAGTCTGTAACCGAAATGGATTGCCGCGCCCGCAGCTGGGTAAAGTATTGATTAGTTCCTTCCGCAAGATCAGTTGTAGAGTTGCCTGCCAGGTCGAGTTTATCTGTCGGAGTGTTTACCTCCTGAAATAAACCACTAACTAGACAAATCGCCTTCCTAGTTGCCATTTTGTATACCAACGAGGCCCATCTTGAGCACTAAGAATGAACCAATTGCTGCTTCCATCTTAACAAGGGTCTGGTTTTTAGCCCAAACGAATTGGTGGAGATAATTGAACAATTAAACTACTTGCTGTTGAAGCTTCTCCAACTCGAGTTAAATATTGCCCCGCACCCGATGGAGGTGTCGTTGCAATTGATCCTGCTCCAGCAGCTGATAAGTAATAAGTATCTCCGGCATCCAGTCCAGACGTAGATAAAATACCTACAACCAAAACATCAACTTCTTCGCCAGCAAGCTTCGTTGTTCTTGCAAAACCAACAACAGTTGCCTCGTCCAAAGTAGAATTTCCAATAGCCAAACCAACTCGACCGTCAGATGTCCGGCTATATAAGGCTTGACCTTGGTTGACGGCTTCAAATGTTAAAGCTCGAAATCCAACAATATTATAAACAGTAAAAATGGCCATTGTTGACTTCAGGTCAATCAAAACCTCGGTCAACCCTTCATTATTTGGAGCGTATGGACTGTAATTACTAATTGCAGACATTACGCTAAGAGCACAGGCGGTTGAATCTGAATACTAAAGTTTGTCGTTGTTGCCCCTTCGCCCACTAAACTTACGTATTGACCCGCCGTGGAAGGAGGTGTCGTTGTAATTGCGCCAGCAGTTGTACTTAAGTAGTATAAATCTCCAGGATCAATTGCAAATGGCATTGATTTTAAGCCAGCAACAAGTACTTTTACAGTGTTTCCGCTAGTTGCGTTTGCATTAGCAAATCCAACAACAGTGGCTTCATCAACAGTTCCATCTGCTTGAGACAATCCAACTTGTCCGTCGCTTGAACGCATATATAGTGCAGCACCCTCTGTAACGGTTTCAAATGCAGTCGCATCAAAGCCGACCCGCGCGGGGGTATAGATAGGAAACCCATCTTTAAGGTCGATCAGCGCGTCCACCAAGCCCCTGTAATTGGGTTCATACGGCCGGCGCGTCATTGTAAATGCATTGGCCGTCATGATATCGACCAAAACCGCAATAGCGCCTTCTATATTGGGTTCGTATCCAGTTGCCATCTACTAGAATCCGCGTGCTAACATTCTAAGTTGCTAAGTACTTTAGAATAGAAGAAAAATATAATTGTTAAGTGACTCCAGAATTGATCGCCGCTGTGCTCTCTGGAGCAATAGGTGCTTTTGCTGGCCTTTCGAGAGCATTGAATAACTTTAATCGCCGGATTGAACGCCGTTTTGAAAGCATTGAACGGAACTTGGATGGCCTCCAAGACCGAGTAATCCGTGATTACGTTTTAAAAGAAGATTTTCTTCGCGAAGTCCAGGCTGTTCACACAAAATTAGACAGAATTTTAGACCACATCCTCAACCATCCTCATTAATTACACTGCAACCCAACCAGAGGTGGCCGAATCGTACATAAATAGCCCAGGAACTAATTTGTCATAGTGGAGTTGACCATCTACAGGGTTGACCGGCTTGCCATTACTGTTAGAAGCAACGGCATAAGGTGTAATCCATGACGTACCGTCATATAGCTTAAAAATTTGAGTGCTTGATTGATCTAACCAAGATTCCCCTTTTGAAAATGAAGTAAAGCCAACGGCCGGAGTATTAGGTAGAGAAGCTCCAATAAATGTCGGCCCAATCTTAATAAGACCTGTCGAGGGACTCGCAATATCATCAGCAAAGTAAAGCCCAGGGTCTGTTGAATTGATATTAATTGCGATTTCGCCTATCCCCAAACGGGTGGGAAATGGGCGATCATTTAGAACCGTAGAGCGCCTTGTGAGGATTTGAACGGCCATTGTTAAGTATTAATGTATAAACCACCGTCAACGACGGTGTTTTGTCCCGTCAAGGGAGAATATGTGTCACAGTCTATCGTACTTGTCTGCGCCACGGTTTCAAGAGGGTCGCCATTGCGATAAAGACCACCAATAATTAATCCAAACTCAAAATCTGATACATAATTCACCAATGGTTTATCTAAATAACCAAATTTGGCATCTTCTAACTGAGTAGGCTCAATATTGTAGATTTTGCTCATCATAGTGAGCAATCTATTGGATGTATTGACGGGCACACCATCCCGATCAAGAGATCCGTCAGCTGCGCGACGTAAATTATCAGTTAAAAACATAGTGGGCAGCTCTGGATTGAAATTTGCCACTTGTTCAGGCTGATTTCTTGATCCCGTGACGAGCGAACCGCCAATAAACGGTAATCCATACTCCATGGAAGTCAATCTTTCGGCGGCAACCTTTAATGAATCATTTTCTTTCCTAAAATTTTCATAAAAAACATCAAGTGCCGCACCAACTGGTTTATCACTCGGCTCCAATATCCAGGAACTTACAAAATCGTGCTCACGAAGGTTGCTCACCGTGACATAACCACTAGTTGTTTCGCTAAACGGGTATACAATTACAAAATTATTTTTATCAATGACAGAAGTAATCGTATATTGCCCGGAAATAGCATTACCACTCGTGAAATCTAGCTGAACTTTGGTATTGGCAGATAGCCCATGATCATTAGCGGCAATTGTAATATTTGGACCGGACTGAGAGTAAGTTGCGGCTACAGCAATTGGCTCATTTCCTTCATCATGGACCAATGAGAACATTGCAGCATAGATGTGTTTACACCAACGAGCTTGGTAATAAGCCAGGTTTGGATACGAATATTCACTTATATCTTGGTAATTCGGAAGTTGATAAAAATTATTAACGACGGTATAGCCTAAATCAGCAAAGGTACCTGGTATGTCTCGTTCATTACTTAAGCTGTTGTCGTCATTTTGTACCTGACCAGGCTTTGTAGACGTGATTGATGTTACCGGGAAACGTTTACTGGTCGAATCATTATATAAATCGTAGTTATCGCGACGTAGAAAATCTTGGCATGTACATTGCCAACGTAAATCTGTTGTTAAAAATCGACCAACCGCAAAGCCTCGCTGCGCTGGAACAGTAGTGACATATTTTGTTTCATTTGTAATCGTACCATAGCTGTCAACACGTTGAAAAATAATCTCATTGGTGGTAGCGTCAATACCAGTGACGGTGTAACCTACATAGTCGTCATAACGATAACCGGAAATTAATCTACTGACTGTTAAATTTCCCGTTGTGGCGCCAGCTGCAATTGTAGCAATCTCTAATTGAGTTGCATTTAGAACCGTTACATTATATTGACCCGATTCAACCGAACCACTAGAAACAGATATAAAAATCCGATTACCCGTCGATAAACCGTGAGCGGAAGAACACGTAATTGTAACCGTGCTTCCAACACGGGAGTATGTCGCGGATATGCCGGGATCTTTCTCAATTACACGATCTACTAATCTTTCACCAGCAAAAAACGAAGCTGCTGTCGGAATAGAATCTAATTGCACCCGTGTAGTTGTCCAACGAGTGTCTGAGAAAACAGTAGATAAATAGTAAATAACGTTACCTGTCGTGGTAACTGGACTAGACGCAACAAGCGTAAAAGTATTTTGGGTTGTTACTCCAACTGACAGTGTTGCGTCTACACCAGCACCAGTTAAAAAGTCGACATAAACTGATTCACCCACCAATAGGCCGTGGTCTGACTTTGTAATTGTGATCGCTGTACCACTCTGACTATATGTGGCAGTAACAGCCTCTCCCAGGTAACGTACTGCGCGAATCGGTAAGCCGTAACTATGGAAATTGAAGCCGTTTGCATCCCGCATGGCAACAATTTGATCACCAACTCTTTTATCAGTAGTTGGAAATGTAAAAATTCTGGCCGGTATAAAAACTCCAGGATATTGTTGAAATGCACAATAAATTCTGAAGTCACCACGATTACTTCTTTCGGTTTCTAGTGCCCCAAGAACACTTTGAGTGATGGTATACAACTCATATCCTCGCCGCCACCGTGTCCAAAGAGAGTCGTAATCATAAAAGCGAATACGACTTCTAATTTTCTTGTTTGCCGGTGAAAATTGATATTTTTGAACTTGCTTTACGTAATCTTCAACTTGTTGAAATTGCTTCGCATCACTAAAATTGTCAAAGGATTTACCGTTAAATCCTTGATTTAACGATGAACCAAATCCGCCAACATTAGACGGCATCAGAAATTAATAGTATCCGGATTGAACGTTAACGTAAAAACCACCGGTCAGTGCTGTCGCACCACTAGTAGCAACGTAGAGAGCTTGCCCCCTCTGGAGAATTAAACCGCGAATTTTAGGCGACGTTGTGCTGTTGGCACTGGTAAAACTAGCACCAGCTTGAACAACAGGGTGGTTGATAAGCGGTAAAACGTTATTCAGAGTAAGGCTGTAATTCTGATTCTCGTATGTGGCGGGGATACTTGCTACAAATAAGGGGAAAAATTGGTTGGTATTAGTGATCGTACCTGTGTTTACAAGATAAAAACAAAAATCAACCGGGAGTCTGCAGCTGACGTTACCGGTAATTGGACCCGCTACGCTCGGAATTGTTCCCGTGAATGTGGTCGGGGTTACTGCAGTAACGGTGACCGCCTGGTCAATTGGCGTAGTACCAGAGCTATAGGAAGTGAAATCTAAATAAACTTTTTGCCCAACTTGTACATTGTGGCCAGTCGCAATAGTAACGACTACGTTAGTGCTATCGGCTGAGTAAGTTCCACTGGTCGCTGCAATTGCGTCGATAAATTCAATATTTCGCTTGCTGTATTGAAACCAAATCTCATCAATATACGCACCGCTAATCGAGGTATCGGTCAGCGCCGAATCAACATCAAATACTTTAGTAGCATTACCAACGGCGGTTGGCACCAGACTGGTAGAAAACGCTTGGCCAGAAGCAACGGTCACCAAAGTTGAAGCGGTGGCCGGACGGTCAACCAAAAGCGGTTGCTTGTTGGAACTCGATGAGGACATGAACCTTGGGACGCTGTCTCTGACTAAACTTTATTGTAGCGCAACTGCCTTCTTAGCTTCTTTTTGCTTTCTTCGCGTAGCTAACCACAACCGAAAATATTGAAGTTCAGCTTGAGTGTAGAGCTCAGGATTTTTCAGCGCCTTTTTTACCAGTTTTTTCTTTTTCATCGTTTTTACGCCCCCGATTCTTTTCTTCCATCCTAACGCGAGCTTTTTTTACCGCTTCCTTGCGGCGTTCTTTATCACCTTTTGGGGGGCCTTCTTTTTCCTCTTGCTTCTTTTTGAAGTGCGCCAGAAGTTCTGGGGGCATCGAACCTTTTTTAGACATAATTATTTATGAGCCACCAAGGCGGTAGGGAGAAGCACTGTAAGAAAGATACTGTGAAGAAGGAGATTTACTCGTTGTTTCAGGTGAATATTTCAATCTTGTTGATTCTTCAGCCATACTGCTTGTTGAAGTCATAGGCGATAATCTGTCACCAGCCATGCGAAATCCGCTTGCGCCGCCAACTTGTTGTGCAGCGGATTCTCTTACCCGACGTACTAAATCATTAGCCGGGACTTGTACACCAAAATCTTGTTTTGGTCCGCTGTACATCACTTTAGACAGGTCTGTATCTGAACCTGACTCACCAAAAAATTTTGTACTCGAGTTGAATTCAGGTCCAGATCCAGGTTGAACAGATTTACCCATAGCTAAAACGAGGAGACAGGGGTAGGTATGCTGATGTCCATATTACGAAGTTCAGCGCCTCCCACATAAGGAGCCGGTAAAATTGGTGGATTACCAGTACTACCTATTAAGTTTAAATTAAATGCATCCCCAGCAAGTCGAGATTTACGTTCTCGTGGTAAACGACTACCTACCGCAAAATAGCCACCTTCGGTTGGAATAAGACCCTGAAAGTCTCCTTGATTCGTGGCAAGCGGAGCTTCGTACGGTCGGCGGTTCTCCCGTATACCTAACATATATCCCAGCTTGACTCCAGCTCTATCCATTTTGTTTTCTCCTGGAAGCTAATTCCACTGCGCGACGCGCTCGCTTTGCGCGTTCAGTATTGGGGACAAACTGTTTACCTTCACGAGACATGGTTTTTTTCTTTTCATCCGTTTGGCGACGCTCTTCAGGCGACAACTTAGCCCAAGCTGATTCTGGAAGGTACCGTTCGGTACTCTTTTTACCAGGTTCGATGGCCTTATCCGCAGTCATTCTTGGATTGAACCCCCGTAAAGCCACGCATCACAGGTACGTGATCCAGCGCATTTGAATTTAAAAAGCTGACAATACCCTAAATTTGCACGCTCTTGTACATCCCAGGGATCTGCTGCTTCCTTTTCATTAATGCCTTCAATGATGCAATCAAGAACTCGTGAGGATTGATCGAATGCAGCACAATTACAACAACGCGCAGACATTACCGTCTCCACATCGCTATTCCACATTTCAGCTTTTTTCTCCCAAAAGCCAGGATCAGGTACTTCCGGATTTAAGGGGCCATAGGCAAAGTTCTTAATCGTCCAATTGCGATTTTTGATATTTTCTTCAATATCAGTTGTTGCGCGAGGACACGATTCGCCAACCTCGGTTACGGTTTTATTAAGAAGAATTCTTACCTTAGGTTCCATTAAGCTGCTGCGACACTAAAAGTAACTACTGCAGCCGTGCCGCCAGACTCACTAACAAAACGAGGACGAATAAATTTAACAGGCCGCTCGCCCACACTGTGAACAACGGTTCCATTGGCCGCAATAGTCTGATCAGCAATGATGGGAGCGTAGTTAGTACCATCAATACTACCCTCAAGTCGAACCACAACGTTGGTATTGATTGTAGCAATTGTAGTAATTAATGTATAAGATTGAGTACTGCAGAGATCATTTACGCCAACCTCTACGGTGGTCCCGAGTCCCGGCGCAGTTAGGGCTGAGCTGTTACTAAAAATAGTATCTTGAAAGAAATAGCCTGCCGCCATGATCATCAATATTTTCTTTTAGTTTAATTCAGCCCTTGTTCTTTTTCTCGTATTCCTCTTTTGTCATCCACTTCTGTTCGCCCCACCGCTTTAAAGATTTTTGTCCCTCAGTCCGTTCGCCTTTATAACCACCACCACCTTTCTTATAGGCTTGCGCTAAAAGTTGGGCCTTACGCGCCGACCATTGGCCTGGTTTACCACCTTTAGAACCGGCTTTAATCCGGGCCTTAAGCCGCTCTCGAAGTTCTGGTTTAGTGTAGGCCATCAGAACTGATTTTGGGTTGGCTTAATATTAAGGATAACAGGGGGAATGCTATCGCTATGACTCCGATCAACTTCACGCATATAAGCAGGATTATTCATCTGATATTTCGGATCATTAGAACCGTTGTACCCAACTACGTAACCACAACGATTTGCGGATTCTTGACGAGCAGTATTAAACGGATCGCTAAAGTTAGGAGTTGTCAATTGATAATCCTGGTACATATTTTGGTATGTCACAGGAAAGCTCGGATAATAACCAGGAACGGCCGCAAACCTCATCAGGTTAAATAATTAGGTGTCTGGTTAAATGCTTGGGTCAGCATTGAAACTGGGTCGATCATCGAACGAACTTCCGGAGTAGATCCAGTAATTGACTGTTGTAAATAAGACGCTAAAAAACTTTCTGGGGAAGTTGGACGATTCCTTCCACCCAAAACGATGTATGTGTCTTGTGGTGCAGACTCAATCGGTTGTGTTAACTGTTCATTTACTGCTTGTTTACCTCCTTTGGTGTGAAGTAAACGGATTTCATACGGGGTACCCTGAGGATCTGTTGTTTGAATTGTTCCGTAACCCTTACCAGGTGTAAAAGTTCCTGGGCCTTCCCAGGCCAATGGAGTACCCCCAGCAATCCCATAGTCTTGCCCTAAGTGCTGGGTAGATGCCCCTTTTGTGGGCGCTTGTCGTTTACCAAATGGAGACGTGATTGTGTAACTGGGGGACCAACCATCCGCTTTTTCTTGCCACAAAGGCTTACGCTCCTTACCAACCTTAAGCCTCGTTAACAGAGATCGAATTGTTCCAGGATCTACGTACTTTCCCTCTTTGAGAACGCGCACATCGAGGTGTGGTCCAGTGGTAGGAAAAATATCCTGTCCAGCTGGCGTTACATATCCGACATCAGTTAACGAGGCCATCGGTATTAACTACCTAAGTAATTAGGAGTTTGAGTAAAAGCAGCGGTCAACATTGCGGCCGGATCGATACCAGATTTGATCTGCGGTGTTTGACCAGCTGCAATATTTCTCAGGATGTAATCATCTAAATAAGATGCTGGATCACGCTGCGCTTCATCATCTCCAAAGATGATGAATGTACGACCACGAGCTGCGGATTGTTGTGGCTTCGTTGGTTGTACACCCTGAAGGGCTTCGGTAAAGCTAAAGTTGTCTGGACCAATAATTTTTTGTACATACTGGTTGGTCTCTGCATACTTCTTACTTGCTTCAACAGCACCAGGACCGGCGTTATACGCCCTTAAACCTTTTTCATAAGCTTGACGTAATTTGACAGGATCAGTCTCTTGACCAGGGGCTTTACCGCCTAAATAGGTTTTAATGTAACCTGCCATATTCTTGGCCGCAGCATCCAACGCCGACACGGGATCGTCAGGATTGACACCCCACCCCCTGGCGGTTGCGGGCATAATCTGAGCAATACCACGAGCACCAGCGGGGGATACCGACTTGGGGTTGAACCCAGATTCGGCTTGAATTTGACGCTCAAAAACCTGAGGCAGCAGCCCATACTTTTGGGCTTTTTGTCTTGCTATCTCGCGAAAGTCGGTAGGCATACGTAAGGCTGAATACGCGGCGTTAGCGGAAATCGTTTGAAAGCATAAGGCGAGTACCGACAGCAACGTCGGCAGGGCCCGGGAGCGCTTGAATAAATTCAGCGCCTTCTCGGTTGAACCGATACCGAGCTTGCTCGGGATTTCGGTAATTGGGGACATACAGATGTAGGGCTAATCGATCCGTCTCGTATAAATAAATTGCCGTC
>Ga0172372_10010004_pt1 | contig 12228 bp, 6 predicted proteins | sample LakKiv5m_2_FD_114544 | JGI IMG/M metagenome (GOLD analysis project Ga0172372, IMG submission 114544) | Freshwater microbial communities from Kabuno Bay, South-Kivu, Congo - kab_092012_9.5m | ecosystem: Environmental > Aquatic > Freshwater > Lake | place: Democratic Republic of the Congo...
TTTTCGCCATTTTTCACCTTTTTTCAGTTACGTAGCACCGGCTATGCGCCTTCAAAAACGCAAAAACTGACAAAAAATCAGCCTGTTTTTGCCAACGGCAGAGAATCCTGAACAAGCTCTTAGTGCAATATCAGAAATTTTACGTATCTTCACGCCGTTTAGTCTTGCCTCTGCGATGAAAATCCGGAGCATTGCCGCATTTTCGGCCGGATGCAGGGCACTAACTGGTTTTATTTAATCCTGTCTTCTGACGGTTATTTGTGATTTGCCTTTTTTTAGGCACTAATTTTGTTTGGGAATGTTATTAAACATTTCAATCATCAGGATGGTGAAGATGAGCGCTATATTTCTTCTCAGGCGATTGCCTGTTCTCGCACTTGTGCTGCTGTACGCACGCGCAAATGCGCAGGATATTCACTTCTCTCAGTTTGCCAACTCCCCGGTTAACCTGAACCCGGGCATGATCGGCGTTTTTGGTGGAGATGTGCGTGCTGTAGCCAACTACAGGGACCAGTGGCGCTCGGTACCTGTGCCTTATACCACGTTTTCAGGTACAGTTGAAAACAAGGTTTACTGGGCCAAAGGCAAATACGACCGCTATTTCACGGGTGGTCTCCTGCTGAATTACGACAAACAGGGCAGCCTGAGCCTCACTTCCATGCAGGTCGGCCTGCCGGTATCTGTTACGTTGCCAGTCACCAGGTTCGGCTTCCTCACGGTTGGTGCTACTCCCGCATTCGGACAACGATCTTTCGGAACGGAAAAGCTGACTTTTGACGCTCAATGGAATAACCGGATTTACGATCCGCAGGCGCCTACACACGAAAATCAGCTTTTTCAAAGTCAGAGTCTGAAGTACTTCGACTTCAGCGCCGGTTTCAACCTGCGGCTGCAGTCGCCCGCCAAACGATCCAAACTCGATATCGGCGGCGGTATTCACCATCTCAATCGTCCTTACCACGATTTCTGGTCGGCATCACTCAATAACCCCGGCAATGTCAGGCTGCACAACAGGAAAGTGGTACACGCCAGTGCACTACTACAGCTGGCTCATAATTATGACCTGGTTGTACAGGGTATGTACCAGCGTCAGGGTGGTTATCGGGAAGCTGTGTATGGCGCAGGCCTCCGTATGCACCTGAACAGGAATCTGTACAAGGAAATGGCCCTGCAGATCAGTCTCGACTTCCGCCATCATTTCCGCGATGCACTGATTCCTCGTGTTGATTTCTTCTTCAAAACCTGGCAAATTGGCTTCTCTTACGATGTTACAGCGCTTTCAGAGGTCAAAACGATCACGAACAAACGTGGTGGTCCGGAGGTTTCAGTTGGTTATCGCCTCTACAAGGTCAAACCAATTCCGAAGTACAAGTCCTGCCAGCTTTTCTGATTTAATCCTTTTCCGCCCGACGGGCTGATCAAGTACACGAGCAATTATGTCTTTCAAAATGACCTTCAGGCAGAAAAGCATATTAACGGTCGCATTCCTGCTGATGTCCCGGCTTCTTCCGGGACAAATAGGTGTTTCTGACCGTATCAATCAGGATTACGAGCGAGGGCCCTCCTTTGAAGCACTGGAGGAGGCTGCCCGAAATGAAGTTGAAAGGGGGAATTATTTCGGCGCCATGCGATACTACAAAACGCTGCTGAAGGCCGAACCACTCAACGCAAGGGTACTCGCTACCTATGGTGAGGCTGCCATCAGTTATGCGGCACTCGACAGTGCAGAAGTGGCTTTCCAAATAATCGTGGATAATAAACTCACTGGTCCGGATGGTCTTGCTCTCCTTCGTCTGGCTGAGGTGAAGTACCGTATGGGCAAGTATGCCGAGGCGTCAACGGTTTACAGGCGGTTTCTGTTTGAAGACAAGCCTGCCGCTGCCACGGAATCGTCAAAACTGACCGCTGAAAAAAGACTGGAAGATTGTGAATGGGCTGTTGCCGCCTTGGCAAATCCTGTTACCGAACCAGGCCTTTTCAATCTGCTCGACAGCAATATCAATACACCGCAGTTTTCTGAACATGCACCGTATCTGCTGGGCGACAGACTTTATTTTTCGTCCCCCAGATTTCTGTTTCTGTCCGACAGGGTTTTCCCGCGCCGAAGTCTGAACAAGGTGATGTCCGCCGGTGGCCCGCTGCTCACCGAGGCGGCTCAACTGGTGTCATTCAATGAAGAAGGCCGTCATATTACGCACACAACGTTCAACTCCAGGGGGGATGTTGTATATTACTCCAATTGCGAATTTATTGGAAAATCCTACGAGGTAAATTGCGAAATTTACCGGAGAAAACTGTTGCCCGGCGGCGACTGGGGCCCGGCAGAGCGACTACCCGACAACATTAATCTGGCCGGATACACCAATACGCAACCTGCTGTAGGCTCCGTTCCCGGCGAGAAATATGAAATGCTCTTTTTTGCCAGCAACCGTCCCGGAGGCAAGGGCGGGAAGGATATATGGTGCTGCAAAATTGAGGGCGATCAGTTCTTCGGGCCCGAGAATGTGGTTGCCATTAATACCCGGGGTGATGATGTCACGCCGTTTTACCACCCGAAAACTGCCACGCTGTACTTCAGCTCGGACAGCCTGACTACCATGGGCGGTTTCGATGTGTACAGGGCATCCTGGGATGGAAGTGCTTTTGCCGGACCGGTTAATGTCGGTTATCCTGTTAACTCCGGTGCCAATGATGTATTTTATATGCTGACCCCCGATGGCCGTACTGCCTTTCTGTCCAGCAACAGAAGGGGCAGTTTCAACCAGTCGGAAGAGGGCTGCTGCTATGATATTTATCAGGCTGATTACCTGAGGCCCCAGCTTGCCGCCACAACTTTCTTGCGAAAGAAGGGTGTGCCAACCAGTCAGGTGCTCGGCTATTCTACCATGACGCTCGTGGAAACAGATGCTCCGGATGCCCGGATGTTCAGGGTAGAGGTAGGTGAAAACGGGAAATTCGACTTTGACCTGTTACCAGGTAAAAACTATATGCTTGTTGGCGAGAAAAGAAGGTTCTCTCCCGATACAATCAGGTTCTCCACGCCCCCGCGCCCCTGGCGCCAGCCTATTGTCGAGAAACTGTATCTCGAGCCTGCTACCCCGCAACTGCTGGTCAGGGTGTTCGACAAGGAATCCGGGAAACCCATACAGGGAGTAACAACCCGCCTGTTCGACCTCGGACAATACCTCTCCGAAACGCAGTTCGAACCTGCTTTCTCGCTGGAACCGGCAACCCAGACTAATACCAACAGTAACAGGTTCGATTATCCGCTTGATGCAGATCATCATTATCAGGCAGTAGCCTCCAAGTACGGTTACACAGTTGACTCCTCAGGTGTGATTTCTACCAAAGGGCTTACCGGTGCTCCCGTCATAGAAACGGATATTTTTCTGAGCAGTGGACTTTCCTTCAAAGCCTATACTGTAAACCGTATCAACAATGATACACTTTACAATGTAAATTATCGGCTTTTGGAACTGCCAGCAGAAAAACATCTGGAGTCCTATACCAATCCGCCCGGCAAGGACTTTAATACGATAATTGCTTACGAGAATCGCTATCGGATTATCGCAAGCAAAGATGGTTTTTCCTCTGATTCAATTGATTTTTCCACAATTGATTTACCCAGACATGAGTTCCAGCAGGTTGTTCAGGAACTCCGTCTGCGTCCGCTACGGCTGGATGCCTACCTGCCCATTCCACTCTATTTTGATAATGACGAACCTGATCGCCGTACCGTGGCAAGAGCTACCAAAAGAGAGTACCGGGCCGCCTATGTTGATTATATTAGAAGAAAAGAAGAATTCATAGAGCGATATACAGCGGGAATGACCAACGAACAGTTGCTGGCCGAAACAGACTCAATCAACAGATTCTTTGAGGACGAAGTCAGGGGAGGTTGGAACAGGCTCATGGAGTTTTCAGAAGTACTTTATGAAATGCTTTCTCGTGGCGATTCCATTGAAATTACGCTAAAGGGTTATGCCTCTCCGCGTGCCGGGGCGCTGTACAACAAATACCTGACAGACCGCCGTGTTTCTTCGGTTTATAACCACTTTAATATCTTTGATGGCAGCATCTACAAAAAATTCACCCTTTCCGGGCAACTGGTTATCAAAAGGGAGGCCAATGGCGAGGCCAAGGCTCCGAAAGATGTCAGCGATGATATCAGGGATGACCGGAATTCAATTTACGCTGTTCATGCCTCCCGTGAGCGACGACTCGAAATTGTCGGAGTCAAAGTAAATCAGGAGAAAAAACAGTAATCCATGCTTTTCACTCAGATGAAAAATATCCACACCATGATCAAGAGTCTATCGTTGGCATTGTTCTGTGTTTTCTGCGGAATGGCACCAGTCGTCGCCTCATCCGACACTGGGAAGCCGGGTTCCGCTTTTGTCAGGAAGGATTCGGCCTGCAATCTGCTGGTTACAGTAGTCTCGCTGACTCCCGACTGCTCCGGCACTTCCAGCGGAAGTGTCACAATCATGGTCACCGGAGGAGCTATGCCCTTTACGCACGAATGGTCGCCGGGTGGGGCCACCGGAACTACACTGACAGGACTGGCAGCCGGTATTTATACGGTCTCCACCACCGATGCCAACCAGTGCCAGACAGAAATATCCGTCACTATTCCTTCCGCAGATACGCCTGCAGTCGCCCTGTCTTTGCAAAGCGCGGCCTGTCCGGGAGTTCCCAATGGAACTGCAATTGCTGTTGTCTCTCCTCCTGGTAATTACCTGTATAACTGGAATATACCCGGTCAACCTCTGCAGAACGGATCAATTCTCTCGGGCCTTGCAGCGGGTAGTAACGTAGCATTAACTGTCACAGATCCCGGAACAGGTTGTACCGCATCTGCAAGCGGTATCATAGGAGCACTCGATCAGATTCAAATGCTCGTCTCAGATACCGATATTACCTGCGCAGGCCTCAGTTTGGGCGCTGCCACAGTCAATGCATCGGCTAACAGTCCGCAAATATTTTACGAATGGACGTTCCCTCCCGGCGATTCTGTTATCAGCAATGAACCACAAATAAGCAATCTTTCCCCGGGCAGCTATCAGATTGAAGTAACCGACCTGCGCGGCTGCCGCGCAGTGGAGGTGGTTGATATTACAGTTGGGGCAGCCCCTCACGCATCCATGAGCGGCTTGCAACTTGTTCAGTGCGGAGCTGACTCATCACTCATCCGCTTCGAGAATTTTTCGACTGACGCATTCAGTGCGATCGAATCCTGGAATTGGCATATTTCTGACGGAGATACCTCGTACAACTTTCCGAATGTAAGCCCGCTTGTTCTGTGGCTACCCGCTGGCGACACCATTACTGTGTCACTCGGGGTGGTTTCTGCCAATGGCTGTACGAATATGGTTACCCGTACGATGTTTGTTCCGGGAAACCCGGATCTCGAACTGAGTACGGGCCCCACAGCTTTCAACTGCGACAATTCCCCTGTTTCCGTTTCTGTTTCAGGCGGTAAGTCTTATTACCAGTACACATGGTCACCTTTGAGTGATCTCACGCTCGCTCCGTCACCTGTAAGTGTAATGCTTGATCCCGACTCAACCCGACTGTACCAGCTGGTTGCCAATGACCGCGGATGTACAGATACGGTTTCTGTTAAAGTTATTCGTGTAAGGAACATCAATCTGCAGGCCAATGATGCCGAAATCAATTCCTGCGACTCCCTGTACGTCCTTACCGCTGCTGCAGATGTAAATGACGTGATCTGGGTGGATGCTGCCGGAAATCCGGTAGGTACTCCCCCCTCTGATACTGTTACTGTCAATGCCGGAGTAACGGCTGTTTATACTGCTATTGCCATCGGTGACATGGGATGCGCCGACTCTGTAAGTGTCTCTCTGACCGGCAGTTTTGTCGGACTGGCCGCCGATCCGGCAAAAAATGGCATTGGTTGCGAAGGAGAACCGCTTCAGTTGGGTGTTCTGGCTCAAAGTGCCGTCAGTAATTTCACTTACCTGTGGGAAGTTCCCCTCCCATTGGCCGTATCTGCCAGCAATGTCGCCAATCCGATGGTCACCGGACCCACTGGCAGCTATGTTGTCACTGTGACCGTTTCCAATACCTACTGCTCACAAACGCTGTTTATTCCTATTTCCATTCAGAATAATCCTTCTCTTGACCAGTCCATATCTGCCGGTCTGTGTGATGGCCTCCAGACACAGTTCTTCAATAACAGTGGTGTGGGAGGTATATGGTCTTTTGGCGATGGAACTCAGAGTGAAGAAGTAAATCCTGTGCACGTTTATGGCACTGCAGGTAATTACACGGTCAAATTCACACCATATAATACGGTGTGTGTATCTCCCTGGGACAGCACCATACAGGTAAACAGTACTGCTCTTGTTCCTCCGGTTATTGGAGGTGCGCTGCAGACCTGTCTGGATTCGCTGCAGTATCAGTTTTCCAATATCTCCTCTGCCCAAAACGTGGTTTCCTGGAGCTGGTCTTTCGAAGGCGGAACACCCTCCGCTTCTTCTGCCTCAAACCCTGATGTTTTTTTCACGCTGGAAGGGCCGGTAACGGTAACACTGACAATCAAAGATGCGAATGGATGTATTACCATGGGTGATACCACGCTTCAAGTCGCTATTATTGACGATCATATCGCCGGATTGTATGATGCCTGCCAGGGAGTAACCCTTCAGCTCAATGCAGACGGTATTGATACTACAGCAACCTACACCTGGACTTCAAGTCCTGCCGATGCCGGACTGGAAGTAAACAGCCCTAATCCGACAGTTTCTCCTACAGAGTCAACTGTTTACGAGGTAACTATCGCTCAGGGACTCTGTGCTGTAACCCGCGAGGTTGCCGTGAATATACTGCCCGCGCCCTCGCTGATTTCTGACCCTTCAACGCCTTCAAACGGGTGCGCAGGTGTTCCTTTCACCATTGGCGTGGTAGCTCAACCGCCGGCTTCTGTGTATCAGTGGATGGCTCCTCCTGCTCTGACTCTGACGGGTACGGATAGCAGTCACCCTGTAATTACGGGGCCCGGTGGTATCTACTCCGTAACCGTAACAGCATTCAACTCAATCGGTTGTAGTGACTCTATTGTAGTTCCGGTTGAAATTTTCCAGATTGATGACCAGATAAATTCCGCTCTCACCATTTGTGCAGGCACTGAAATAGCGCTTAATGCTGACGGTTCTGATCCGGGTGCCGTTTACAGTTGGACATCCATACCTTTTGACGACGGACTAGTCAGTGATTCGCCCAATCCGGTGGTCTCTCCCGATGTTTCCACGGTGTATTCAGTGGAAATAAAGAAGGCAGGTTGCTCTCTTTCGCAGCAGATAGCAGTAACGGTTGCGCCTGTTCCATTTGTTCAAATGTTGCCCGACTCCACCCTGATTGCACTTTGCTCTGAAACGGAGGCTTTTCAGTTGTCGGCCCTGGGATCAGGTACTATATTCGAGTGGTCTGATAATGCAACATTCACCAATATTATCGGTAATACTACCACACTCGATCTTTTGCCACCCATTGCAGAAGGGAAATATTACGTCAGAACCATACTCGGAAATTGTGAGGCAGTTGACTCTATTCTTGTAGATATGGGTTATGTATCATTTTCGGTAAACGCGCCGCAGCAGCATATTTGCTATGGCGAATCAGCATCGCTCATTGTACAAAACCTGAACCCCGGTTCAGACCTGAGTTATGTCTGGACGCCAAGTCTTCCTGCCGAGGCAAGTCAGCTGGTTTCTCCCGGCATCACAACGCAGTACCATGTGGCAGTTACCGACAGTCGCTCGGGTTGCAGCAAGGATACCACCTTTACTGTTCAGGTAACCAGTATTGGTGTCAATGCAGAAATTGTTGGGAAAGACACCCTCTTTTTCGGAGAGTCAACCACACTTCAGGCAAATACAACTGGCAATGGTAACACGTTTACCTTCGAGTGGTCGCCCTCCGATGGTCTTTCCAATCCGTTTGCTGCCACCACAGAAGCTGCCCCGGAAGAGAATACGATTTACACAGTTACAGTCACTTCTGAAAACGGATGTACCGCTACAGATGAGGCGGAAGTTTTCTACCGCGGAAACCTCTGTGAGGAGCCGTTTATCTTTGTCCCCAAAGCGTTTACTCCCAACAATGACTCCAATAATGACTTTTTCATCATACGCGGTGTCAATATTGTCGAGCTGGAGTTTGTTGTATGGTCTCGCTGGGGTGAAAAGGTTTATCAGACCTCGGATGTTAATGCACAGGGATGGGATGGAACCTACAAGGGAGCTGAACTTACACCCGATTCTTACGCGTGGTATGCGCGCGTGCGCTGCGGGAATGGTGCCATCTATGAAAATAAAGGAGATGTCACACTCCTCAAATAACTAGTACGTTATCAGTACTCAAACCGGGCCCGCCTGAGGAAATTATCTTCTCAGGCGGGCTTTTTAATTCTTTTTTAATAATATTGCGGCCATTTTCAGCATCGTTTAATCATTTCAACTTGAAGTTATCCGTAATAATACCCACCTTCAATGAGGCTGACTACATCGGCAAGCTGGTGCAATCGCTGAATGAAATGGATGATCTCGACAAGGAGATTATCTTCTCAGATGGTGGGTCTGATGACGGAACCCGGGAAAAGATTACCGATGCTGCGGAGAAATACGGTAATATCGTGCTGGTTGACAACCCGGGCAGGTATGTAAGCCATGCATTTAATAATGCCTGCAAGGTAGCAAAGGGCGATTATATTGCCCTGATTGGAGCACACTCTGTTTATCCCGCCGATTATTTCAGGGTGTGTGTGGAGCACCTGGATGCCGGTTTGTGTGATGCTGCGGGCGGATTCTTGCTGCATCGGGGCAGGGGGGCTACCGGTGAGGCAATCGCTTATGCCATGAGTACCAAATTCGGGGTAGGGGACACAGAGTTCAGAACCGAACCGGAAAAAAAATATGTGGACAGCGTGGCGTTTGCCGTTTATAACCGGAAAGTGTTTGATACGGCAGGATACTTCGATGAAGCACTCGTCAGAGACCAGGATGATGAGTTCCATTACCGGATGAACAGTCTTGGTCTGAGAATTCTGATGATTCCGGAACTCAGAGTGACCTATTTTGTCAGGAATACACTCCGTGGAGTAGCGAGCCAGTATTACCAGTACGGACTGTACAAGCCACTCGTGTTCAGGCGCGTGGTATCTTCTGTGAGGCCGAGGCATCTTGTTCCCTCCCTTTTTGTACTTTATCTGGCAAGCCTGCCACTTGCCCTGCTCAACAAGGTATGGATACTGCCATTGGTTCTGTATTCGTTACTGGCACTCTTCTTTTCAGCCAGATCGTCGCTGTCCCTGTCATCCAGATTGATTACGCCACTCATTTATCCTGTTCTGCATATCAGCTATGGTACCGGTTTTCTGATTGGCTTGATGAAGTCCCGCAGACAGGTACCTTAATATAATTCCAGTCAACCGTCTCGCTGGAATTGCAAGCTTCACAATTTTGCAGTTAATTTGTGACATGACTCCCGACAATTTCCTTTTCATATCCGATTGTATGTCTCCGGAAAAGGGGGGCTCGGGCACGGTCAATACTATTCTGCTGGATTATATCGGGAGTAAAAACTGTATCGCGGTTTCATCCGGTAAAAGGGGGGTACACCAATCCCGCTTCATGCACATCGCCGGGTTCAACTACAGTTTTCTCCCCAAGCAATTGCTTGTTTATGGTCACCTGGTGTCTGCACTCCTCGCCCGCATCAAAATCGCCACACTGATCAGAAAATACAAACCGGCGTTTATCATCGCGGCATACCCTCAGCTCACTCTTTTCACCGCAGCAGTCAGGGAGGCAAACCGCCATGGTATTCCGTATTTTGCCTATCTGCATGATACGGTTGAGGAAGCGCTCTCCCGCGGTTCGCTTAATAAGCAGGCAGCAGAAACTCAGAAACTGGTGTTCCGTACTGCTGCAGGCATCTTCGTTATCAGTAACGGCATGCAGGATCTGTACGCCCGCAAATACGGACTGGCAACGACGGTTGTCAGGCATATTTATCCGGAAGAGTTGTTTCCTGTCGCCGAAAGCGGCAACGGACGCGCTTTCTGGAGCGGTGCGGTGTACGGAATCAATCACCGCGCACTCGCCCGCATGACGCACGCCTGCACACGCGAAGGGCTTTCCGCCACCTTTACCGGCAATACCTCCGAAAATGACCTGCGGCTGTTCGGATTTCCCACAGATTCCATTTACCGGTATTACTACAGCCAGCGCACTGATTACCTGTCGGCCCTGGCACAACACCGCCTGCTTCTGCTTTGCCTGAACTGGCCCGATGAAAGTACGGTACACCCTGATGAAATGGCCACTATCTTTCCCACCAAGACGCCCGAATACCTCGCTTCCGGTGTTCCGATAGTCGTACACTGTCCCGGGGATTATTTTCTGGCCGCTTTTTTCAGGGAGCATGCCTGCGGACTGGTCATTTCTGCCCGCGATGAAAATGAAATTACCGCTCAATTGACCGCCTTTCTGGCCAATAAACCGCTGCAAATGGAGATGGTCGCGCGCGCGCGGGCGCTGAAATATCTCTTTGAACCTGAACTTAACGCAGGAAATTTAAAAAATGCTGTCAGCTCTGCGCTGCAATTATCATCTTCGCACCGTGAAAATAGCCTGGATAGTCAATAATTTTCCGGATCCGTCCAACGGCGGGGTAGCGGGTATTTTCTTCGAGCGCATGCTGAACAGTATGCCCGAAGAAGCCGGTGTTATTCACGTGGTAGCACCGGTGCCGTATGTTCCTGCTCTCCTCTCAAATTTGCCCCGTTACCGGAAATACACCGGTATCCCGACGTATGAGGAACGCGGACGACTCCGGATCCACCGACCCCTGTATCTGGCAACTCCCCGCGAGCACTACACCGGACTGGCGCACATTTTCAAGTTTATTGCCATTTTTCGACTGCCCTTCTGGCGTGATATCACGCTGGTTGATGCACGCTATACTTATCCAAACGGTGCAGTTGCCCGTCTGTTGAAAAAATGGAAGGGGATTCCTTTCGTGGTCTCCGCTATCGGTACGGATGTCAATGTTGATCAGGAAATCTCCCCGCTGAATAATTTCATACTCAAAAGAATACTTCGTTCTGCCGACGGGGTTGTTGCAGTGAGTAATGCACTCGCCGGCAAACTCCGCCTCCGCGGTGCCCGGGAGGTCAGGGTGGTGTACGACGGAATTGATGTCTCAAAACGAATCAGCCCCCGTCTGCCCGGTGCTTCGTCGGTGACCAGACTGGTTTTTTTGGGCGAAATTACAGAAACCAAGGGAATTCCGCTTATTGCAGAACTGATGGCCCGGTATCCGCAGTTCGCCGGCCCCCGCTACGAATGGCACTTTATCGGCAATGCCACGCAAAAGTTTGGACTGGACACTTTCCCCCATGTAGTCTTTCACGGCCGCATGAAACACCAGGATGCGCTGAATATGCTCGCAGGCTGTGATATCATGGTTTATCCAAGTCTCCAAGAAGGTATTCCCAACGCCCTGAAGGAGGCAGGACTGATCGGGCTCGTGGTGGTCGCCTCCGATGCCGGTGGCATACCTGAACTGCTCCTCAACGGTGAAGGCGGCTATATATTCAGATCCGGCGATGTGGATCATTTCTGCCAGCGCCTGGCGGCTGCCTGTGAACGTCACGATGAAGCCCGGCAGAAGGCGAGTACACTGAAAAGCCATGTACTGGTTACATTCGATGTGCGTGTCTGTGCCGTGGCGCTTTTCAGTTATTATCGCGAAGTTATTGGCTCCGGGTACAGGATATGATAGTTTTCGCCGACGGGAAAAGGAAAAATAAAACCTGAATAACTACCGGAATGATGAAATCAAGTTGCCGAGCGGGCCTTCCCTCGTCATCTGGATAAAAAAACTACGAGCTTGTTCAGGAAGTAAGAAAAATTGAACGGAAAGCCGCACAGATAAAGAAAAGCTGTAAATTGCCGCTGCGAAGCGTATGGGGCCATAGGGTTTGGCAGAAAATTAATGACAACGCACTTCTGGGTATCTCACGCAAGGCTAAGACGCAGGTCGGGGTTGACGTGAGCTCTAACGTTATCGCCAAAAACACATTAAGAGCTTGTTCAGGATTCTCTCACCGAGTCAAAAACGGCTCATTTTTCGCCATTTTTCACCTTTTTTCAGTTACGTAGCACCGGCTATGCGCCTTCAAAAACGCAAAAACTGACAAAA
>Ga0172372_10010005_pt1 | contig 12228 bp, 5 predicted proteins | sample LakKiv5m_2_FD_114544 | JGI IMG/M metagenome (GOLD analysis project Ga0172372, IMG submission 114544) | Freshwater microbial communities from Kabuno Bay, South-Kivu, Congo - kab_092012_9.5m | ecosystem: Environmental > Aquatic > Freshwater > Lake | place: Democratic Republic of the Congo...
CGAACCAAGATGCGTTTCGCACCGGAGCCAGCCATGAATCCAGCCATGAATCCAGCCATGAATCCAGCCATGAATCCAGCCATGAATCCAGCCATGAATCCAGCCATGAAGCCAGCCATGAAGCCCGTCACCACGTCCTTCTTCCGTCTCGTCAACTTCCGTTCCGCTCTTGTCGCCGTGATCGCGCTCATCGCGAGCGAGTCGCTCGTCCTCGCGCAGAACGAGCCGCCCGCGGGTGGTCAGGGACAGGGTCAGGGTCAGGGTCAGGGTCAGGAAGGCGGCGGGGGTGGCAATCGCGGCGGCCGCGGCAACGGTGGAGGGATGGGCCGCGGCTTCGGCGGCAATATGGGTGGCGGGATGGGCCGCGGCATGATGGGCGGCATGGGTCGCGGCATGCAGGACATCCGTGAGGCGATGACCCCGGACTTCGAGCGTAGCGACATCCGCATCTTCGTCCGCCAGCTCAACCTCACCGAGGACCAGAGCGGCGTGCTCGAGAATCTCTTCGTCGACTACGAGGCGGCGTACCAGCCCGAGGCCGATGCGATCATGTCGGCGATGACCGAGATCGGCCGCAACATGATGCGGTCGTTCATGACCCCGGAGCGTCAAGAGCAGATGCGCCAGACGTGGGAGTCGGTGCAGCAGGAGCTCGAGGCCGCGCAGCAGAACGGCGAGATGGACGAGGACGCGCGACGTGAGTTCATCCGCCAGCGCATGGCCGCCGCCACCGAGAAGTTCGCGCAGACCGCCGAGGCTTCGGGCATCGATGCCGAGGTCAAGGCCGCCATGGGCGAGCTCCTCGACAAGATGGAGGGTTGGCAGTCGCGCAAGGCTCAGCTCCGCGACAACTTCTCATCCGGTCTCAAGGCCGTGCTCGACGATGACCAGCTCTCGCAGTGGTCGGCCTTCGAGCGCTTCCTCAACCGCGAGAAGTCGCTCCCGCGCGGCCGCATCTCCGGTGAGAACGTGAACCTCTTCCTCGTCGTCGACGACCTGCGCCTCCCGCCGGAGGAGTTCGCGAAGGTCGAGCCGCTCTTCAACGACTACGAGGGGCGCCTCGACACCGCGCTCCGCACCCGAAACACTTATCTCGAAGAGTCGATGCCGCGCCTCTTCAAGGCCGTGCAGGATTCCGACGTCGACGGCGCCAAGCGCATCTTCCAGCGCCAGGCCGAGCTCCGCTCCGCCGTGCGCGACGTGAACGAGGAGTACCGCGGCGCGATGGTCGGTGCCCTCGGCGAGAGCTCTTGGGCGAAGCAGCTCGATAAGGCCGTGCTGACCGCGGGCTGGGATCGCATCTACCGGGCGACCGCGACCGAGCGTATGTTCGACGAGGCGATGAAGCTCGAGGACATCACCCCCGAGACCTTGCAGGCGATCGTCGACCTCTACGGTTCCTACCGCACCGAGATCGGCTCGATCAACGATCGGCTGCGCAACCTCGCGCGGTCGGAGGAGCCCGCATCCATCGTCCGCGAGGGCGAGCGTTTCGTGAGCATGATCGGGCAGGGCGTCTCGGGCATGGCTCGCAACTTCGGTCGCGGCGGCCCCGGCGGCCCCGGCGGCGACACCGCGGAAGACCCGATGCGCAAGGCCTTCGATGAGCGTTCCGCCGTCGGCGAGCGCTACCAGGAGCGGCTCAAGGCGCTCCTCACGCCCGAGCAGTTCGAGAAGCTTCCGCGCTCGACCCGTGGCGGCGGACGCGGTGGTGCCGGCGGATTCGGCGGCGCGGAGGGCGTCCAGCGCATGCTTGAGCGGATCCCGGAAGAGCAGCGGAAGGCCCTTCTCGAGCGTGTCGACACCAACAAGAACGGCACCATCGACGAGGACGAACTCGGCGGCGTGCGCGAGTACATGCGCGAGCAGTTCCAGAATATGGGCGGCGGGCGCGGCGGCCAGGGTGGTCGTGGTCAGGGCGGTGGTGGACAGGGCGGAGGCAACGGCGGCGGCAGCCCCGAGGTCTGAGTCCTGCAGCCACAGTCGGACGCATCGATTTCGACGGGGCGCGCGCAGGCGCGCCCCGTCGTTGTTTTCACGCGAAATTCGAGAGTCGATCGCGCATGAATCCCGATGACCGGGCCGATGGATCCGTCCGCAATCGATGCGCTCGCCCGACACCTCGAGCCACTCGTCGACTTGAGTGATGGCGCGCCCCCGCCGTCGGAGGAGCTGCTCCAGCGGACCCTCGACTCGCTCCGCGTCCTTGTCTTCGCCCGACTTCGCCCGGTCGGCGTCGACGGTCGTTCCGTCGCCCTCGAGGTCGCACGCGGCTTCGCCACGCTCATCGCACAGGCGTCACGCGCGTCGGGCAGCGCCGAGGACAGTTCTCTCGTGGAGCGATTCCTCCCGCGGGTTCCCGCGATCGCGGCGCGGCTCGGGTCCGATGTTCGCGCGGCCTACCGCGGCGACCCCGCGGCGCACGACGAACTCGAGATCATGGCCTGCTATCCCGGGGTGCGCGCGCTTCTCATCCATCGTTTCGCGCACGAACTCGATGCCCTCGGGGTTCCGCTCCTTCCTCGGATGATGGCGGAGTTCGCCCATCGCGAGACCGGCATCGACATCCATCCGTCGGCCAGCATTGGCGACGAACTGTTCATCGACCACGGGACGGGAGTGGTCATCGGGCAGACCGCGGTCATTGGCAACCGCTGTCGGATCTACCAGAGCGTCACGCTCGGAGCGAAGAGCTTCGACCGCGCTCCAGACGGCTCCCTTCGCCGGGGATATCGCCGCCATCCGACCCTCGAGGACGATGTGACCGTGTACGCAGGGGCTACGATCCTCGGCGGCGACACGGTCATCGGTCGTGGTTCGGTGGTCGCTGGCGGTGTCTTCCTCACCCAGAGCGTTCCGCCAGGTCACCTCGTCACGGGACCGAAACTTCAGTTGCGCGTCCTCTCCATGACGGGAGAACTCTGACGTCGTTATCGACCGTCGGATGACGGCTTCAGTATCGCAAGTGCCCGATGCGAAGCTGATTGTGGCGAGGAAGCGCGGTTCTTCTGACACGAGGATCGAACCTTCCGTGTCGGAACGACGTAGAGATCGACGGGCGGGGCTCCTTCAGAATTCAGCGTCTCAAATTTGCCACACCGGGTGGAAATGTGTCGATACCTCGGCGCCCATTGGCGGCACCGGATACGGAAACTTCATATGCACAACGCCGTACGACCCTTCACGAGAGGCCGGATCGCAGTTCGCGCGCTCGCACTTGGACCCGCGATGTTCATCGCCGGAGGTGCGTTTGCCGGAGATGCCGAACCTCCACGTTCCCCCGCGTTCGAAGAGATCATCTGCTGGGGTGGCAGCACGCCCACGGTCTGTGCCGTGCCCGCCATTCCGAACAATCGAACGGTCAGTTCGGTCTCACTGGGCATCGGGCACGGCGTCGTGCGGATCTCCGACGGAAGCATCCTGCTCTGGGGTGATGACGCCGATGGACAGGCCACCGTGCCAACGCTCGCCGAAGGCGTCACCTTCAGCCAAGTGTCGGCCGGTAGCCTGCACAACTTCGCGCTCCTGAGTGATGGTTCGCTCCTCGCGTGGGGTGACGACACCTTCGGCCAGACGTCGCTTCCTGCGCTCGGCGGCTTCGCGGTCCTCTCGATCGCAACCGGCGAGAACCACAATCTCGCGATTCGAATCGACGGCGTCGTCGTCGGCTCCGGCTACGACTTCGACGGGCAGGCCTCGCCGCCGGCGCTTTCGGGCGCAGCAACCCTCGTCGACGGCGGCTTCAACCACTCGGTTGCGCTTCTCGACGGCGGATCCGTCGTCTTCTGGGGCGACAACGCCGACGGCGCATTTGATCTGCCCGTCCTTCCCAAGGGCGTGACGTACACCGACGTCGCCTGCGGATCCGACTTCACCGTCGCGCTCCGGTCGGATGGCACGGTGGTCGCCGCGGGCAACTCGGAGTTCACGACGATCCCCGACGTCCCGGTCTCCAACACGCCGATCAGCGTGCACGCGCGCTATTCGAACGCCGCGTTCGTGACCGACGACGAATTGGTGCTCGTGTGGGGCGACGACACCAACGAGCAGCTCACGCCGCCGAATCTGCGGCCCTACCAGCTGAAGACGATCGCGATCGGCGATGGGTTCCTCGTCGCGGACGCGGAGCGCGACTGCGATGAGAACGATGTGGCGGACCGGAACGAGATCGCCGCCGATCCAACGCTCGACTGTGACGACAATGCGGAGCTCGACTCCTGCACCCTCGCAGACGATCCCACGCTCGACTGCAACGAGAACGGCATCCTCGACGTCTGCGACATCGACGGCGACGAGACCCTCGACTGCGACGGCAACGGTCGATTCGACGATTGCGAGATCGAGGCCGACGCGGACCTCGACTGCGACGAGGACGGCGTCCTCGACCGCTGCCAGATCGCGGAGGACGCATCCCTCGACTGCAACGAGGACGGGCTTCTCGACGACTGCGATCCATCGGCGACCGGCGTCTCTTCGACGCAGGTCTCGCCCGTGGGACCGACGACGGTGGTCACGGCGACCGGGTCCGGATTGGCGGATCCGATCCTCGACGTGCGCGTCGAGATCACGATCCGCGCCGACCTTGGCGGCCCCGGCGAATACATGATCCTTCGCCTGAACGACACGATCATCGACTATGTCTACACCTCGGGCGGCGCCAACTGCCCGAACAACCAGGATGTCGAGACCGTCTTCATCGACAAGGACCTGTGGAAGGCCCTCGCGCCGGATGGCGACGTCGAGCTCACGCTCCGCGCATCGCCGCTCGTCAGCAACCTCGAGTGCCCCACCAGCAACGCGCGGGTCGTCGCGACCTGGATCTGGGAGGGCGCCGACTGCAACAACAACACGATCCCCGACGAGTGCGAGCTCCGCGACGGCGACGTCCCGGACGACAACAAGAACGGCATTCCCGACACCTGCGAGTACGACGCACGCGACGATCTCGACGGCGACGGCTCGGGCGATCTGATCTGGTGGAACCCGAACACGCGTGCCCAGCGCGCGTGGTTCATGTCGGGCGCGTCGATTGCGGACGATAGCGCGATCGCCGGCGGCCCCGACGAGGGGTACAACCTGATCACCGTCGGCAACTTCGACGGCGATGCCCACGTCGATCTCCTCTACCGGAATCCCTCGACCAACAAGTACCGCATCCACTTGATGGACGCCGACGGCGTCGTCGAGGAGGCGGATGTCGGTAACGCGGTCGGCTCGGTCTGGCAGGTGCTCGGCACGCCCGACCTCAACGGCGACGGCAACGCGGATATCGCGTTCATCAATACGAACACGAAGACCGTGAATGGCTGGATCATGACCGGTCTCGTGCGTGGGTCGACGGGTCTCATCAAGACCGCCACCGGCCTGACGTTCGACGGCATCGGCGATCTCGACGGCGACGGCGACGATGACTTCCTGTGGCGAAACGCCAACGGCGGCATCCGGGCCTGGATCATGGCCGGCCTCACCGCCACCGAGGAGGTCGTCCTGCCCGGAACGCTCCTGCCGACGTCCACGTGGCGCTGCGAGGGCGTGAGCGACTTCAACGGCGATCTCAAGGGCGACATCGTGTGGCGCCGCATCTCTGACGGTAAGCTCTACATGTGGTTCATGGACGGAGTCACGCGCGACAGCTCCGGCGAGGTGCTGCCGTCGATCGCTCCCCGATATGACCTGCAGGGCATGGTGGATACGAACGGCGACATGAAGTCCGATCTGATCTGGCGCGACACCACCAACGGCGACACGTTCGTCTGGGTGATGAACGGTCTCGAGCGCACGGCGAACGCACTGGTTCGCCGCATTCCCGCGCCGTGGAAGCTCGTGAACACGCCCTGATCTTCGGAGTGCAGCAGACTCTTTCATCCCGCGCGCCCGGCCCATGCCGGGCGCGCGGTTTTTCCCAAGCCATTACGCTGCGCGGATGGAGCAAGGACGCCCATCGCCCGAAGGCGCGCGCGAGAGGCTGATCATCTCGATCGGACTGCTCGGCTTCGTCAGCGGCCTCCCCAACGTCCTCGTGACCGACACGCTGTCGGCGTGGCTCTCCGACCTTGGCTTCACACCATCGAAGATCGGAATCCTCTCGCTGCTGACGTTGCCCTACGGCCTGAAGCTGCTTTGGGCACCGATGCTTGATCGTTCTGCGGCGCCGGGCTTTGCATGGCTTGGTCTCCGACGCAGTTGGATCGCGCTCTTCTCGCTCCTACTCACGGTCGCATTCGCGTGGCTCGCATGGGTTGGGCCGTCGGACGCCACTGCCTCCGCGATGCCCGCGGCGGTCGCGGGGCTTGGCATTGCAATCCTCTCCGCGACGCTCGATGCGGCAGTCGATGCGCACCGCACCGATGGAGCGAGCGGTGGAGACGAGGGCCCCGCCGCGAGCGCCTACGTCCTCGGCTACCGCGTGGCCTTCGTTTCAATCGGTGCCGCGATTCTCATGATGCACGGTCGGATCGCGCTCTGGATCGATCCCGGCGGAGGAGCCGATGCACGCGCACTTGCCTGGCGCGTGGCGATCGCCACAGGCGGCGCCGCGATGCTGCTCGGCGTTGCGGCAACGGTGCTTGCACCCGAACCGCGGCGCAAGAGTCGACCATCGACGCTGCAGGCGGCGGTCGTTGAACCGTTCCTGTCCTTTGCACGCGCGTTCGGACCGCGGCTTCTCGCCGTACTTTTCGTCGCGTTCCTCTTTCGACTTCCCGACATCCTCGGCAACCGAATGACGATGCCGTTCCTGCGGCAGGATCTCGGTTTCAGCATCGAGTCGATCGGCACGGTGCGGCAACTGCTCGGATTCGGCATGACGATCGCAGGCGCGATCGTTGGTGGGCTTGTTGTCAGGCGCTGGGGTCTCCTCAGATCGCTCTTCGTTTTCGGTCTGCTGCAGGTCGCATCGAACGCGGGCTATCTTCTTCTCGACGAATTTGGCCGAGGCCAGCCTTCTTTCGCGGGCATCGTCAACACCACGGGTCGAATGTCGCTCCCGTTCTTCGTGCCACAACCGTCGTTCTTGGGTTTCGCGGGGCTCGTCGTCGTCGAGAACTTCTGCAACGGGCTCGTGAGCGCGGCGTTCGTCGCGTACTTCATGACGATCTGCGAGCCGCGCTATGCGGCCGCGCAGTACGCGATCCTCTCGGGGCTGATGTACCTCGCAGGCTCCCTCTTCGGTTCGACGAGCGGCGTACTCGTTGAGAGTCTCGGCTATCCCGGCTTCTTCCTCTTCTCGATTCTCGTCGGGATTCCACCGCTCCTCGTACTTCCGTGGGCGATGCCGGCCCCGTCCGATGGCGCGCGCGCGACGGGCGCCGACACCCGGTAACAGCGGTCCCGGCACACGTTTCAGTCGGCCCTATACTCGGCGACTCGCCCGTACAGGACCCGACAACGATGACCACCACGAACGACCGCTACGGCGCGCGCACCGCGCTCGACACCGCCTACGGAACCAAGCACTACTACCGCCTCGACGCGCTCTCGAAGTTCGGCGATTTCCGCACGCTGCCGATCTCGATCCGTGTGCTCCTTGAGAGTTGCCTCCGCAACCACGACGACTTCATCGTGACCGAGGAGCACCTGAAGTCGCTCATGGCCTACGACGCGAGGAACGTCGGCGAGAACGAAATCCCGTTCATGCCGGGCCGCGTCGTCCTGCAGGACTTCACCGGCGTGCCGTGCGTGGTCGACCTCGCCGCGATGCGCGCAGCGATGAAGCGCCTCGGCGGTGATCCGAAGAAGGTCAATCCCCTCGTCCAGTGCGACCTTGTGATCGACCACTCGGTACAGGTCGACGCGTTCGCCTCGGGCGTCGCGCTCACCATCAACGGCGAGAAGGAGTTCGAGCGCAACATGGAGCGCTACGAGTTCCTCAAGTGGGGCCAGGGCGCGTTCTCGAACTTCTCAGTGGTACCGCCCGCGACAGGCATCGTCCACCAGGTGAATCTCGAGTACCTCGCGAAGGTCGTCTGGGAGAAGGACGGCGTCCTCTACCCCGACTCGCTCGTCGGCACCGACTCGCATACGACCATGATCAACGGCCTCGGCGTCGTCGGCTGGGGCGTGGGCGGCATCGAGGCTGAGGCCGTGATGCTGGGACAGCCGATCTACATGCTCATTCCCGAAGTCGTCGGCGTCAAGCTCGTGGGTAAGTTGCCCGAGGGCGTCACGGCGACCGACCTCGTGCTGCGCGCGACCGAAATGCTGCGCAAGCACGGCGTCGTCAACAAGTTCGTCGAGTTCTTCGGCCCCGGCCTCGCTGAGATGCCGCTCGCGAACCGTGCGACCATGGCCAACATGGCGCCCGAGTATGGCGCCACGATCGGTTTCTTTCCGATCGACGAGCAGACGCTCGCCTACATGCGCCTCTCCGGTCGTCCAGAGGGTCTCATTAGGATGGTCGAGTCCTATGCCAAGGCAAACGGCTTCTGGCGCGAGGACGACTCGAAGGTTGTCTACTCAAGCGAACTCGTCCTCGACCTCTCGACGATCGTGCCCGCGCTCGCCGGCCCCGCACGTCCGCAGGATCGCGTGGCGCTCACCGACATGCAGCCGAACTGGCGGCGTGATCTCGGCAAGATCTACAACAAGGGCGCGAACGCCGCGACGCCGAACGCGACCACGATGACGGCTGCCGACGGCGTCAGCGTGCGCGATCCGGAAGGCAACGAGTTCCAGCTGAAGCATGGCTCGGTGGTCATCGCCGCGATCACGAGCTGCACGAACACCTCGAACCCGAGCGTCATGATCGGCGCCGGTCTCGTTGCGAAGAAGGCCGCCGCGCTCGGCCTGACGCGCAAGCCGTGGGTCAAGACCTCGCTTGCACCCGGCTCGAAGGTCGTGACCGAGTATCTCAACGCCGCGGGCCTTTCGACGTCGCTCGATGCAATCGGCTTCAACACCGTCGGCTACGGCTGCACGACCTGCATCGGCAACTCGGGACCGCTGCCCGACCATATCGGCGCCGCCATCAAGGAAGGCGACCTTGCGGTCGCGAGCGTCCTGTCGGGCAACCGCAACTTCGAGGCGCGCGTCCATCAGGACGTGAAGGCGAACTACCTCGCCTCGCCGCCGCTCTGCGTCGCGTACGCGATCGCGGGCACGGTCGACATCGATCTCCAGAAGGACCCGATCGCCACCGCAAAGGACGGCACGCTAGTGTACCTCAAGGACATCTGGCCCTCGGCGAAGGAGGTCGAGGACGCGGTGCACCAGTTCGTCACCCGCGCCCAGTTCGAGAGGGAGTACGCCGACGTCTTCAAGGGCTCGGAGGCATGGCAGAAGATCGCGACCGGAGGCGGTGAGATGTATTCGTGGGACGCGAAGTCCACCTACATCCAGGAGCCGCCGTTCTTCGTCGATATGAAGCAGGAGGCCGGAACGATCACGTCGGTGACGGGGGCGCGCTGCCTCGCGAAGCTGGGCGACTCGGTCACCACCGACCACATCTCGCCCGCCGGCGACATCAAGAAGGACGGCCCGGCGGGCCGCTATCTCGTCGAGCACGGCGTCACTCCGGCGATGTTCAACAGCTACGGCTCACGCCGTGGCAACGATCGCGTCATGACCCGCGGAACCTTCGCGAACACCCGCATCAAGAATGAACTCGCCCCGGGCACGACCGGTGGAGTCACCACCGACTTTACCGACGGCGCGGTGAAGTCGATCTACGACGCGAGCGTCAACTACAAGGCGAAGAACATTCCTCTCGTCGTCCTCGCCGGCAAGGACTACGGCATGGGTTCGTCGCGCGATTGGGCTGCGAAGGGCACGTTCCTTCTCGGCGTCAAGGTGGTGATCGCCGAGAGCTTCGAGCGCATCCATCGCTCGAACCTCGTCGGCATGGGCGTGATGCCGCTCACGTTCCTGGCCGGGCAGGACCGCAACGCTCTCGGCCTGAAGGGCGACGAGAGCTTCGATGTCCACATCCCGTCGGATCTCAAGCCGCGCCAGCAGATCAAGGTCATCGCGACGCGCGCCGACGGATCGAAGGTTGAGTTCGGCACGCTCTGCCGCGTCGATACGCCCGTCGAGGTCGAGTACTACCGCAACGGTGGCATCCTCAACACTGTCCTCCGCCGCATGATGAAGTGACCTGAGTTCCAATCCACACGGCGACGGGCGCTCGACGGCGTCCGTCGTTTCTTTTTTGCTCCGGAAATTCTGCCGCCCATCACGGGTCGTAGCGTTTCGGGTCGTAGTCTCGCGGCAGGGGGATTCATGCCGTCATCGTTCGAAGGATCGGGAGAGGGTGCGGGGCGTCGCGGGCGCGGGGCCGCATCGAGGTTGCCTCGGGGAGCGGCATCGTTGCGCGGGCTCGAGCGGACGCTGCTCGGAAGCCGGATGCCGTCTGCCGAGCTCGCCTGCGCGACCAACGGATGGACGCGCGAACCGCTCACCGACGCATGCCGGCGATGCGGTGCGACCCGCGTACGACTCGAGTCATCCGAAGGAGGATGCGGCGAATGCAGGGGGCGCAGGCTCGAGGTGGCCGCCGTGGTTCGGCTCGGTCGATACGCGCCGCCGCTCTCGCGCTGGGTGCCGGCGATCAAGTCGCATGCGTGGAAGGACATGGCGCGTCGCATGGGACGTGAACTGGGTCTCCAGGTCAGGGATGCGATCGACGACGGTCGCGTCGTGCGACCGGACATCGTGGTCCCGATGCCCGTCCATTGGGCGCGACGACTCCTGCGCGGGATCGATCACGCTGGTCAACTGGCCGAAGCGGCCACAGCCGAGCTCGCGTGCCCGTGCAGGAACGCGCTTGTCGCGACGTGCGCCTCCCGACAGTCGGGACGCGGTCGTGCCGCCCGCTCCTCGAATAGCGGTCGCTTTCAACTGGTTTCGGATCCGGCGGAATCGAGGATTCTCAACTGGATGTCGATGGCATCGCGAGCCATCGGTCTGCCTGAGCGGTATCCGGTGGCGAGAAAGCAAAGCGCTTGGAAGGGTCTCAACGTCCTCCTCATCGATGACGTTCGCACCACGGGCACAACAAGTGAGGAGGCGGCCAGCCTGCTGCGCGCCTTCGGGGCCAACTCGGTCACGCTTGCCGTGTGTGCGGTGGCTGATGCCCCTCGGCGCGCGAGCCTGCATCGGGCTAGGAATCCCAGCACGCCGGCAATCGGAGGCCGCGGGTGGTCTGAGCGCGGCGCGGAAACGCCGCCTGAGCCGCCACGTAGGTGCTGAATCTGGTTTGACAGGCCTCCTCAGCCCGGTAATACTGTGGATAAGTTCTTGAGGATGAACACTCTGACAGGCTTCGGTCACGCGAGGTGAGCGTCCAGCGCTTCGCAGTGAGCTCCGAAAGGCTCAAAATAGCTCAATAACCTCGGAAAACGCTCTCGGTGTCGTGAGTTTTGCGTGGTTCTCGGGCGCATGGCGGAATGCTCCCGGAAACCTCACCGATTTGCCGACGCTGACACGTTCAAGGGGGTTGACAGCGCATGTGGCTTCGCTACACTCCTCGACCCGCGACGGATTCCGTTGCGGGACGCGGGAAACCGCGCTTTTCTTTGACAAGTCAGCAGTTGGAATGCCGCGAGGATGTTTCGCGCAACGCCAGGGGCACGTCCCTCGGCGAAAGCGCAAATCCCGTCGTTGCCACAGCAACGACAGATGAACATCCTTCGTGATGCCAAAGACAATGATCAATTCCAGTGATCACTGTCAGTCCGGACGGGCAACCGATCCGGCTGGTAGTGATGTTCATCAATAATCTGGTGGATTTGCCATCCACCACTCCTGACTGGTTCAGGAGTCGACCGGCCGACAAAATATGTCGGTTTGGCCGGGCAAACCTTCAATGGTACGCAGCGCAAGCTGCTCAATCTTCTTGAAGAGTTTGATCCTGGCTCAGATTGAACGCTGGCGGCATGGCTAAAACATGCAAGTCGAACGCGTGTAGCAATACACGAGTGGCGAAAGGGCGAGGAATAGATTCCTACGTACCCCGGAGTCAGGGATAACCATCGGAAACGGTGGCTAACACCTGATGATCTCGAAAGAGCAAAGTTTACGCTCTGGGAGCGGGGAATCTCCTATCAGCTAGTTGGTGAGGTAACGGCTCACCAAGGCTAAGACGGGTAGCGGGTGTGAGAGCACGGCCCGCCGCATCGGGACTGAGACACTGCCCGGACTCCTACGGGAGGCTGCAGTAACGAATCTTCCGCAATGCGCGAAAGCGTGACGGGGCAATGCCGCGTGTGGGATGAAGCCCTTCGGGGTGTAAAC
>Ga0172372_10010007_pt1 | contig 12227 bp, 10 predicted proteins | sample LakKiv5m_2_FD_114544 | JGI IMG/M metagenome (GOLD analysis project Ga0172372, IMG submission 114544) | Freshwater microbial communities from Kabuno Bay, South-Kivu, Congo - kab_092012_9.5m | ecosystem: Environmental > Aquatic > Freshwater > Lake | place: Democratic Republic of the Congo...
CCCGATCGCGTGTCGAGAAAAGAAGATCCATGGCCACAGAAGGTTGAGCAGCATTTGGAGCGCAAACATGCTGATCGCCCAGCGTCCGCGCGTCCATCCTGCATCTTGCAGCAGTCGAATCGCCGCGATCAAGATCATGATGTAGAGGATCGTCCAGACTGGGCCGAAGATCCACGCGGGCGGATTCCACGTGGGCTTGACGAGCGTGTCGAACCACGCGTCCGACATCACGGCAAAATCCACGTACTCAACAAGCTCGCAAGACCGAGGAACACGAAGAAACTCATGCTGTCAGTGACCATCGTGAGAAAAATGGTTGATGCGGTGGCCGGATCGAACCCAAGTCGCCGAACGATGATCGGCATCGCGCTGCCAGTCGCACAACCGATCATGAGCGTCACACTCATGCTTGCTGCAATCACCGCACCAAGATGCCATGAAGAACCGGTTGCCACTCGGATCGCTGCGACCGCACCACCCACGAGCAGTCCGCAGAACACGCCATTCAATAGACCCGCCGTCAGCTCACGTCTGACATGTGTGACCGCCCTCCCGCTTGAAAGTTCATCGAGCACGATGCCGCGTAATGTGACGGCGAGCGACTGCTGTCCCGCGTTGCCAGACTGATTGGCGATGATCGGCATCAGGACCGCGAGGAGCGCGATCTCCGCAATCACTCCCTCAAACTGAAACACCACGATGGCGGCAAGCGCGCTTGTAAACAGATTGACGATCAGCCATGGAAAGCGCCCACGGAGCTTCTGGCGCACAGTGGAATAGACGCCCTCCTCCTTGCCCGCACCCACCATGCGCTGCGCGTCCTCGGTCCCCTCAGCACGGATGATGTCGATCACATCGTCGACTGTCACAATGCCGAGCAGTCGTTGTGACGAGTCCACCACGGGCAACTCGAGATAGTCGTATCGCTCGAACTCACGCGCGACCAGTTCACGGTCCATCTCTGGCTGCACGGCATCCACTCGGCGTTCGCAGATCTCGCCGATTCGCTCGTGACTACGCGAGACCAGGAGTCGTCGCAGGCCGATCGTGCCAAGCAGTCTCCCCTTTCGATCCGTCACGAATGCCTGCTGCGCACTTTCGACGGGCTCCCCGCGGCGGATGTGCTCGATCGCCTCACTGACAGTCTCTTGCTCTCGCACCGAGAGGTACTGCGTGGTCATCATGCCACCCGCGCTCTCCTTCGGATAGACCATCAACTCGCGGATACGAGACGCGGTGTCGGGGCCCATCAGCGACAACAGGCGATCGCGGTCCGCCTTGGGCATGGCTTGCAACAAGTCGGTCGCATCATCGGGCGCCATCTCCGCCAGCACACGCCCTGCGTAGCCAGGGTCATCATCGATCAGATCCTCAAGAACGCTGACCGCAAGCGGGGTCACCATGTGGCTCAGCGCATCAGCCGCTGCATCAACATCCATCTCGCTGACGACATCGGATGCCTCATCCTTGGGAAGCGTCTCAAGAGTGTCCGCGGCATCCGCCGCCTCCTGCGCTTCCACTGCCGCGGCGATCTGCTCGACCGGCGCATCTGCCTCAATCAGATCATCGACGCGCACATCCTCCGCGCTCTCGATGGTCGGATCGACGATGCCGTGGTCGTCAGGCTTCTTCTCAGGTGACATGATCAGTGCCCCTCGAACGCGTCGACGCGGTCCCACTGCCAAATCACGCGGTTCTCATGCTCGAATCCAAGCACGCTGATCGATCCTGATTTCAAACCAAAGCTTCGTCCACGGGTCGGCGGCAGTTCAAGCCATACTGCGGCGAGCATGCGCGTGAAGTGACCATGCGAAAAAAGCAGCGCATTTCCAGAAACTGCGAGGCAGCGCTTGATCACGCGTTCGGCCCTCGCGGCGACCGCATCGATTCCTTCACCCCCGGGACAGCCTGCACGCCAAAGATCCCATCCGGGGCTGCGCGTGGTGATCTCGGCTGAAGTCAGCCCTTCGTACTCACCGTAGTCCCACTCGGCGAGCGCCTCCTCCACTTCGACCGTTCCGCCGAACCCCGCATGACGCGCGGTCTCAAGCGCGCGGCTCCGCGGACTCGAAAGCACCAAGTCGAAACGCTCCGCGGCCAAGCTGGGGCCAAGTTCATTCGCCCTCGCAACGCCCGCCGATGTCAGCGCAATGTCACTCCGACCAGTATGGCGCCCATTGGCACTCCACTCGGTCTCCGCATGACGCACCAACCAGATCTGTTTCGCTCGCGAAGGCATCGGTTCACCGCGAACATTACCCTGCGCAGCACGCGAATGTCTCGCGAAGAGAACCCCATGACGACCGACGAACAGCCACAGGTCATTTTGCAGCGCTCAGGTCGTCTGCTGACCATCACGCTGAACGATCCTCGTCGCCGAAACGCCCTCGGGACGGCGCTCTTCGAACAGCTGGAGCGCGCGCTCGACGAGGCGAATCCGAGGGACATCGACGACGCACCATCCGTCATCGTTCTTGGCGCAAATGGCAGCGCCTTCTGTGCCGGCTTCGATCTCGAGGCGTGTGTGCAAGATGCCACGCTGCTGCCGCTCTTCGTGGAGCGGCTCGGGCGGCTTACCGCCCGAATCCGTGCGCTGCCCGCGGTCGTCATTGCACAGGTGCAAGGCGCCGCACTCGCTGGCGGATGCGCGCTCGTGATGTCCTGCGACATCGTGCATGCGGCGGCGGACGCAACCTTCGGCTATCCCGTTCATCGCATCGGGGTGTCGCCCGCGGTGAATGTCCCGGTGCTGCTTGCCACGGCGGGGCTCGGTGCGGCTCGTCGTATCGCGCTCTCGAGTGAGATCCTTCCTGCACGGCAAGCCGAGTCGCTCGGTTTGGTGCAGTGCGTGCATGCGAATGAAGGCGCGCTTCACGGCGCTGTCGCAGCGTTGGCTGAGTCACTCTGTGCGAAGAGTCCACACGCCTTGCGCGCCACCAAGGCTTGGCTCAATCAAGTGGACGGCACGGAGGCGACCGGTTCACTCGGCTCGGCCGTCGACCGCGCGGCGCAAGCAACGATCGATGTGTGCCGTACCGCTGAGGCGCGCAGCATGCTCGATTCGTTCTGGCAACAACGGCGTGCGCGAATGTGATCCACCCGCTGTGCTGCACTACCCTTGACCGCACCATGACCGAGCGCGCTTCCCTCACGATTGCAGATGGCTGCGCCACCATTCTGCTCCGTCGGGGCGAGTCCCGCAACGCGCTCGACTGTGACACGATCGTTGCGCTCCGACGGTGCATCGATGCGGCCGCTGTCGAGTGCAACGGCAAGCGAGGCGTCGTTCGCTCCCTGGTGCTCGCGGGCGAAGGCAAGAGTTTCTGCGCGGGCATGGATCTCAAGGGCGTTCTGCATGATGCCGTTCGCATGGGCGACATGCTGCGCGGACTCTCATCGGCACTTCTTGCGCTGCGGCGACTGCCTGTGCCGACTATCGCGCGCGTACAGGGCGCTGCGATCGGCGGCGGCTGCGGACTCGCAGTGGTGTGCGACTTTGCGATCACGCATCCCGAAGCGAAGCTTGGCTATCCAGAAGTCGACCTCGGTGTCTGTCCTGCCGTTGTCGCGCCTTGGCTTGTGCGGCGCATCGGTGCAGGACCTGCGCGCGCCATGCTGCTGGCAGGCGGAACGATGGGCGGCGAGGAGGCCGCTGCGCGCGGACTTGTCACGCGTTGCGTTCCCGCTGCCGATCTCGACGCCGAAGTCGCCGCACTTGCGGGCCGGCTCGCGACGGGTGGCGCGGAGGCGCTCGCGTGTACCAAGCGCATGTTGAACGAGCTCGACGGATCGCTCGATGAAAAGATCGCGGCGGACGCGGCAGAACTCTCCGCACGCGTCATCGCAGGGCCCGAGGCGCAGGCGTCGCTGACGCGTCTCTACGCGCTGAAGCCGCAGGGCGGTCCTGCAGCGAATCCCGCTCGCTGACCGCTCATCAACGCACAACGAGATTCCTCCGATGCTCCCCACTGAAACTACGGCCGACGGCATCGTCATCGTCACGCTCACGCCCAATCCCTCCAAGCCACGCGGCGGTGTCGTGGTGCTCGACAGCTGGCTCATCGCACAGATGACGGAAACGCTCGATACGGTCGCCGCATCGGGACCGCGGGGGTTGATCCTGCGTTCGTCGAGCGAGCGCGTGTTCATTGCAGGCGCCGATCTGGCCGAGATTGATGCACTCGATGACGCGGCGCTCGATGTCTACCTGCGGGCGGGCACGGAGGCGTTCGCCAAGTTGCACTCCATGCGCTGCCCGTCGATCGCCATCATTCACAAAGCTGCGCTCGGCGGCGGCCTCGAGGTCGCCATGCACTGCGATGGCATGCTCGGCGTTCTTCCAAGTGCCAGCGAAAAGCCTTGGCGCATTGGACTCCCCGAGTGTGGTCTTGGCATCTGCCCTGGTTGGGGCGGCACGCAGATGCTCCCTGCGCGCATCGATCCAGCCACTGCGATCATTGCAACGGCGAACGGCACAACAATGCCGATCAGCGATGTGCCGCATGGACTTTTGGATGGCACCGTGAACGCCCTCGCCGATGCACTGCCCGCTGCATGCGCGTGGCTCGCCGCGCATTCACGCACGCAACCGCTCTCGCATCCGCGCGCCATCACGCCGCCAGATGCCGAGCGCATCCATGCGGCCCTCGCGCAGGCGCGAGTGTCTGTTCCCGCCTCCGAGGCGGCGACTGCCGTGTTCGACTGCATCGAAGCAGGTTGTGCATCGGGTTGGACCGCCGCCCTTGCGCTCGAGCGCGCCCGACTTATCGCCCTTCGGCACACCCCCTTTGCGCGGGGCAAGCTTGAGCAGTTTTTGCGCGGCTAAACGGCTTGTCCACCAAAGGCGCGTGGATCGTGCGAACGCCTGGTCGAGCCCGATCCCCAATCCAGAGTTCTGCTATTCGGCGCCACATTTGGACTATCGTTGCATGTTCGGGCAGAGTCCCCACCCCACCTTCTCGCACCCATCGACCTCACCCATGACCACTCATCAAGGACCATCATCCCTCTCAAGCGACCTCAAGAACATCTCCGAGAAGGACCGCAAGCAGATCGAAGCGGCGCAGGAGATGCTTGGCCCGGATCCTGAGACGATGGGTCTCGTCAAGAACTACTTCTGGGGCAACTTCCGCGAAGACGTGGTGCTGCCCTATCCGACCCTTGCACGAGAGGAGACGGATCGCTGCAACGAGTTGCTTGCACGCCTCGATCACTACCTGCGCACCGACCATCCGACCCATCTGATCGATCAGGAACAGAACATTCCTGATTGGGTCGTGCAGAAGTTGTTTGATCTCGGCGTCCTTGGCATGACGATCAGCCGCGAGTTCGGAGGCGGCGGCTTTGGCATCACCAGTTACAACCGAGCACTCGAGCGCATCGGGCGCACATGCGGATCGACGGCGGTCCTTGTTTCCGCGCATCAGTCCATCGGATGCAAGGCGCTCATGCTTTTTGGCACCCAAGATCAGAAGAAGCGGTTCTTGCCGCGCTTGGCGAAGGACACGCTCAGCGCGTTCTGCCTCAGCGAGCCGAACGTCGGCTGTGATGCGGGCGGACAAGAAACGCACTGCGAAGTCAGCGAAGATGGTCAGCACTTTGTGCTCAACGGCGAAAAGAAGTGGGCAACATCTGGCGCACTCAGCGGCCTCTTCACCGTGATGGCGAAGCAGCGCGTCACCGATCCCAAGACTGGCAAGACGAAGGAGGCAGTGACCGCGCTGATCTGCACGCCGGACATGGAGGGGATCGACATCTTCAGCCGCAACCGCTCCAAGTGCGGCATCCGCGGCACATGGCAGGCGCGAGTCAAGTTCACGAACGTTCGAGTTCCGCGTGCAAATCTGCTGCACAAGGAGGGGCGCGGACTGAATGTGGCGCTCACCTGCCTCAACTATGGGCGATGCACGCTCTCCGCGGGCATGCTCGGCGGTGCCCGATACGCCTTTGAGCAAGCGACGAAGTGGGCGAAGTACCGCCATCAGTTTGATCGTTCGCTCGGCGAGTTCGATCTCGTGAAGGAACGGCTCGCTCGCTGCGCGGCCCATGTCTACGCAATGGACGCGATGCTCTACATGACCACAGGCTTTCTCGACCGTGGCGACAACGACATCATGCTCGAGACGGCGATGTGCAAGGTTTTCTGCAGCGAGTACGGCTACCAGACCGTGAACGACGCACTCCAGATCATGGGCGGAGAGTCGTACATGACGGAAAACCATGTCGAGCGCATTTGGCGCGACTCCCGCATCAACACCATCGTGGAAGGTGCGAACGAGGTGATGCACACCTTCATCTGGGCGTGGGGATCGAAGCAGCTTGGAGAGTGGATGCTGCGCATCAAGAAGAACCCGATCCGACAACTCGGCGCAGCGGCGCGACTCGGCGGCGAACTCTTCATGTCCATGCGGCGCTCGGTGCCCAAGTGCAGCAAAGTGCACCCGAAACTGCAGCGACACGCGCAGGAACTCATGTTCCGAATTCGTGACCACTCCTACAACACCAAGATGATGAACCTGGAACATCAGGAGTCGCTCATCAATAATCAGTTCATTCAGGCGCGACTTTCCAACTGTGCGCTTTGGATTCATGCGATGACCTGCACGCTCAGCCGATGCGATGCAAACATTCGTGCAGGACTCCAAGGTGCAGATCTTGCTCATGAACTCAAGGTGGTCGACGAACTCTGCGCCATTGCCACCGCACGCATCGACGAAGAAACCCGCGGACTCCGTTGGAACTACGATGGAATCGCCCGCACGTGTGGGGATTCCGTGCTTGATCGCGCGGACCTGCTCAGCAACGCGGACTATTCAATCCCCGAGCGAACCCCCGTCATGGCCGCACGCGGTACTGGCAGACCCGTACCCACCGAAGGCATCAAACTGTTCGGCAGCGGATCGGCGTTCCACGGCAGCAAGGTGTGATCCGCAACTCGTCGCGCTGCAAACGCTTGACGCGGACAGCGCGGTCGCAGTTTGGAGCCGACCGGCGTCTGCCGCTACCTTATCCCGCTCGCGGTCATCCGACCGAACGATTTCGCTCGATCTTCGATTTCCTTTTCACCCTCACATCTGGAGCATCGCATGCACATTCTTGAGAGCATGGTTCAGCACGGCCACGAACGCGTCGCCATCTGCAATGATCCGGCAACCGGGCTGCGCGCCATCATCGCCGTCCACTCGACAGTGTTGGGGAACGCACTCGGCGGAACGCGCCGCTTCTTCTACTCGAACGACAACGATGCGATCTTCGATGTGCTGCGTCTCTCGGAGGGCATGACCTTCAAGAACGCCGCTGCCGACCTTGCGCTCGGCGGCGGCAAGAGCGTGATCCTGCTGAAGAAGCAGGGCGACCAACCGACGGAAGCTCAGGGGCGCGCGATGGGTCGCTTTGTGGAGAGTTTCAATGGCTCTTACATCGCCGCGGAAGATGTCGGCGTCAGTCCGCAGTTTTGCGACTGGATGGCGCAAGAGTCGCGCCACATCATGGGAGGCGAGGCGGTCTCGCACGGCGGCGATCCCTCACCGTGGACAGCGCTCGGTTGCTTCAACTCGATGAAGGCGTGTCTGCGCCACCTTGGACGAAAGGTTGACTTCTCGAATCTGTCGGTAGGCGTGCAGGGATGCGGCGCGACGGGCTACAAGCTCGCCAAGCTCTTGCGCGCCGCAGGCGCCGCCGTCATGGTGACAGACGTTCATATCCCAACGATGAAGCGTGCGGTCGAAGAGCTCGGCTGTGTTGCGCTCGGCAACGATCGGAATCTTTTCCACGAGAAACTCGACATCCTCGCGCCGTGTGCCATGGGCGGCGTCCTGGATCACAACACGGTCGCCAACCTGCACTGCGAGATCATCTGTGGCACCGCGAACAATCAGCTGCTGAATCCTCAGCAGGAAGGCGCAGATCTCAAGAAGCGCGGCATCCTCTATTCGCCTGACTTCATTGCCAATGCAGGAGGAGTGATTCGCCTCGGTGGGCTTCACCTCGGTCTGACGGAGGCGGAGATCGACCGCAAGGTTGCTGCGATCGAGGACACGACGCTCACCGTGCTGCATGAGTCCACCCACGCGCAGAGCACTTCGGACGCCGCGGTCACCTATGCCCGCCGCAAGATTGACGCAGCACGCAATGGCAAGAGTGCTGCGACTGTCGGCGCGGCTCGCTGAAAGTTTCGCGGCATGGCGCCCGCTCGAACCAGACGCGGCGGCTGTTGCGGCTGTGGAGGCGTCACCGCTCTGTTGCTGCTGCTCGTTGTTGTGATTGTTGCTGTCCGCTGTGATCTCCTTGGTGCAGCAGAGCGCTTCCGCACGCTCGTTCGCGGTGCATTCACGTTCAATCTGATGCAAAGCACGGTGCAGCAATCGCTGCTCACTGCACTTGGTGATCTGCAACCAGATGGCGGGCTCGTGGTCGGCTGGCGGGAAGTGCAAGCACGAGTCCTCACGGATCGCACGACCTCCATCGGTGCGTTCGGCATTCAAGTCCCCATCGGTTCGGTCCGCATCGAACTTGATGTCCCTGGAAATCGCGTGCAATATCTGCTGCCTGCAGGCGACGGCTGGAACGCGCGCGCGCTCGACGCAAACACGGTCCTCCTCACGGTACCGCCGCCTGTGGTGAATGATCGCATCGTCGAGGTGCAGTCGGATCCCTCTCGGATTCGCGTCACCATCGACAACGACTGGATGGAACACATCATTCCAAGCGGCGGCGACATCGACAAGGCAAAGGCGCTGATCCGTGCCGCAGTCCTCGAAGCGGGAGGATCGCGCCCTGCACTCGCCGAAGCACGGCTCGAGGCGCGAAACACCGCACGCACATTCTTCAGTGGGCTGTTTTCTCAGTCCATCGGCTCCGAGGTGAATGTGATCGTTCAGTTCGCTGATGAAGTGGTGGGCGATCAGGGCTCGCCACCCGAACCATGAGTGGCGTGTCGCAGGAGAACGCGATCGTCGGTGCTCGTATCGACTGCTCTGGTGTGCTCACCTATCCATCGCAGCGACAACTGGTGTTCGGTCGCGAGATGGTCGCCACAAGTCAACCGCTCGCTTCAGAAGCGGGGCTCGCCATACTTCGCGCGGGTGGTTCCGCCGTCGATGCTGCGATCGCAGCCGCAGCGACGCTCACTGTGACGGAACCGACCACCAACGGCCTTGGCGGCGACGCCTTCGCGATCGTGTGGGATGGTTCGCGACTGCATGCCGCAAATGGCAGCGGGCGTTCACCTGCTGCCTTCACACGCGCATCCCTGACAGACAATCGAATGCCAACCGAGGGATGGGTGCCCACGACTGTTCCTGGGCAGATCGCTCTGTGGGCGGACATGCACGCCCGCTTTGGACGGCTCGCCTTCGCCGATCTGCTTCGCTCGGCAAGTGAAATCGCACGCGAGGGATTCCATGTTGCGCCACTGACCGCGCAACTCTGGTCGCGCGCTGCGGCGGCCTATGCCAAGCGCAGCAATATGGATGCGTGGCGATCCACGTTCCTTGTGAATGGTGCTCCGCCATTCGCAGGACAGCGCGTGCGACTGCCCGATCATGCGCGAACGCTCGACGCGATCGCCGCCTCAGGCGGAGCGGACTTCTACCGCGGAGATCTCGCGGCACGGATCGACCGCGCCTCGTCTGGCGCGGGCGGCTTCCTGCGCTCGAGCGATCTCGCCGAGCACATCACCGAGTGGGGCGAGACCATCTCCATTCCCTACCGAGGACTCCGCCTCCACGAGGTCGGCGGCAACAATCAGGGGATCGCCGCGCTCATCGCCGTCGGCATCCTCGCTCACCTCGATCTCGCGGCCGCAGACCCTGACTGTGCGGACAACGTCCACGCATCACTTGAGGCGGTGAAGCTTGGATTCGCCGATGCGCACGCGCATGTCGCCGACCCGCGTTTCATGCGAACGGACGCCGCAACATTGCTCGCCCCAGATCGGCTGCGTGAACTCGCGGCACGCATAACGCCCAGCCGCGCGCAGGACTTCTGTGCCGATGCGCCGCGGCCAGGCGGAACGGTCTACCTCTGCGCGGCGGATTCGCGCGGCCAGATGGTGTCTCTCATCCAGAGCAACTACACCGGGTTCGGATCAGGTGTGGTCATCCCTGAAACGGGCATCGCGATGCAGAACCGTGGTGCATGCTTCACACTTGTGGCTGGTCATCCCAATGAGGCTGCACCATCGAAGCGTCCATACCACACCATCATGCCAGGATTCATCACGCGCAGCGGGCCCACCGGTGACGTGCCCGCGATGGCGTTCGGTGTGATGGGCGGCTTCATGCAGCCACAGGGACATGTACAGGTACTGACGCGCATGGCGGACCACAAGCAAAACCCACAGACCGCACTCGATGCGCCGCGCTGGCAGTGGATGCGTGGACTCGATGTGCAGATGGAACCACATTGGCCCGAGGCGACCATCCAATCATTGCGCGAGCGTGGGCACCGCATCAGCATCGCTGGAGAACGCAGTGTCGCCTTCGGTCGCGGTCAGGCGATTCTGGTCGTCGAGGATGGCTTCGCTGGGGCGAGCGATCTGCGGGCGGACGGATGTGTGTGCGCGCGCTGATCACGCCGCGCTACACTTTCACCATGCCTATTCAGACGGTTTTCAAGGCGGAAATCGAGCGCATCTCGATCCTCGACGAGCACTGCGAGTTCGATGAGAAGCTCGGCGCAGGGCTCATCCCGGACGAGGACCTCGTGCGCCTGTACGAAGCAATGTCCTCGTGTCGGTACCTCGACGAGGTCGCGTTCAAGTTGCAGCGCTCGGGTCGCATGGGCACCTATCCGCAGAACATGGGGCAAGAGGCCACGAGCCTCGGTGCCGCCTACGCACTGAATGGCGATGATTGGCTCGTCACCTGCTACCGCGAGAACTGCGGGCTTTTCTGGCGGGGCGTTCCGATGGAGTCGATCCTGCTGCACTGGATGGGTGATGAGCGAGGCAACGCGATGCCCGCAGCGCACTACGCGACGCCGATCGCCGTGCCGATCGGCACGCAGATGCTGCATGCCACTGGCCTTGCATGGGCGAGCAAGTACCGCGGCGAATCGCGCATCGCGTGCACATTCTTCGGCGACGGCGCATCGAGCGAAGGCGATTTCCATGAGGCGGCAAACTTCGCCGCCAACCTGGATATTCCCGTGATCTTCTGCTGCCAGAGCAATTCGTGGGCGATCAGCGTTCCACAGCGCATCCAGTGCAGCGCGCCAACGGTCGCGCAGCGCGGTATCGCCTACGGCATGCCTTGTCTGCAGGTCGATGGGAACGACATCTTTGCCTGCGTTTACGCGGTCAAGACCGCCGCCAAGCGTGCACGCGAATCATCGCGTCCAACCTTTATCGAACTGGTCACCTACCGCCTTGGCGATCACACCACAGCCGACGACGCGCGCCGCTACCGCGATCAGGCGGAAGTCGATCTGTGGAAGCTTCGCGATCCACTGATCCGAACTCGGAAGCTGCTGGAGACCAAGCGACTCTGGGATTCCTCGCGGGAGGACGCGATGCGCCAACGCATCGAAGTCAGTGTGAACGCCGCTGTCACGCGCGCGGAGGAGATCGCCGCACCACCCACGAGCGATGTCTTTGATCACACCTTCGCGCAGCTGCCGCCCGACCTCGTGCGCCAGCGCGATTCGCTGCAGACACATTCGCTCGCCGGCGAACAGGCCGTGCACACGGAAGGACATTGATCCATGGCAAACCTGAACCTTGTGCAAGCGATCAACTTGGCGCTCATCCAAGAGATGGAGCGTGATGAACGCGTGCTGCTGCTCGGCGAGGACGTCGGCATCAACGGCGGTGTGTTCCGTGTGACGGAGGGACTGCAGGCGCGCTTTGGCGCTCGTCGTGTCGTCGACACGCCGCTCGCGGAAAGCGGCATCATCGGAACCTCGATCGGCCTGGCGATGGGCGGTCTGCGACCCGTCCCCGAGATTCAGTTCGAAGGCTTTCTCGGCCCGGCGTACGACCAGATCTGCAGCCACGCTGCGCGTATGCGAACACGCACGCGCAGCGCGTTCACGGTGCCGCTGACGATCCGCGTGCCAGTCGGCGGCGGCATTCACGCACCCGAACTGCACAGCGATTCGCCCGAGGCGATCTACGCGCATCAACCCGGCATCAAGGTTGTCATGCCCAGCTCGCCCTATGACGCGAAGGGTCTACTCATCAGCGCCATTCGTGATCCTGATCCCGTGATCTACTTCGAACCCAAGCG
>Ga0172372_10010008_pt1 | contig 12226 bp, 9 predicted proteins | sample LakKiv5m_2_FD_114544 | JGI IMG/M metagenome (GOLD analysis project Ga0172372, IMG submission 114544) | Freshwater microbial communities from Kabuno Bay, South-Kivu, Congo - kab_092012_9.5m | ecosystem: Environmental > Aquatic > Freshwater > Lake | place: Democratic Republic of the Congo...
CATTTCTATTGTGGACCGCTTTTTGGAACACGGCAGGCTCTATGTTTTCGGGGCGGGCGGCAAGGAAAAGCTGTTCATTGCTTCGGCCGATTGGATGACCCGCAACCTGGATCGCCGCATTGAAATGGCGGTGCCCATCTACGACAAGCGGGTGTATTCGGAATTGAGGCAATTGCTCGATCTGCAGCTGGCCGATAACGTCAAGGCCCGCAAACTGGACGCCAGGCAGCGCAACGCCTATGTGCCGCATCAGTTACCCGCGGTCCGGGCCCAGGAAGCGTCCTGGCAGCTTTGCTGCCAGTGGGCAGGCATCAAAGTGCGTCCCTGAGCTTGCTCGGAAAAGGTTGGGGTTTGTACCTTAACAGCATAAAAGCGCCCGTAACGAGGGCCATTCACAGACCAATCCTGCATCATGACGTCCACCGCTTCAACCCCGGAGGAATACGAAGCCTCCCTGCCCGAAGACCGGAAACAGGCCATTGCAGCCCTCCGCAAAGTCATCAAGAAAAACCTGCCCAAGGGATTTCAGGAAACCATGAGCTACGGCATGATCGGCTACGTGGTGCCGCATACCCTGTATCCGGGCGGCTACCATTGCGACCCCAAGCTGCCGCTTCCCTTCCTCAGCATCGCGTCGCAGAAACAGGCCATATCCGTGTACCATATGGGCATTTACGCCATGCCCGATCTTCTGCAGTGGTTCACGGATGAATACGCCAGCCGGGTTCCCGGCAAACTGGACATGGGCAAGAGTTGCATTCGCTTCAAGAAGGCGGACAAAATTCCCCTGGACCTGATTGGGGAACTGGCCAAAAAGGTCAGCCCCAAAGAGTGGATTTCGGTTTACGAGGCAACCATCAAAGCCTGAGACTTTACGCATGACGAACCGATGGATCGTCCAGTTGGAGAAGCTCACGCAAACCTTCCGCCGCGAGTTCGGGGGGCTGAACACGGCGCAGCTCAACTGGAAGCCTGACTCCAAAACCTGGAGCATTGCCCAGAACCTGGATCACCTGATCAAAGTGAACCAGACCTATTTTCCCGTGCTGGAAGCCCTGCGCCGCGATCAATACCGCACTCCTTTGCTCGGCCGCATCGGGTTGGCTGTGCGCTTCTTCGGCAAGATGATTCTGCAGGCTGTGGAGCCTGCGCGCCGCAGGCGCATGAAAACCATGGCCCTCTGGGAACCCGCGGCAAGTGCACTTCCCGGCGACCTGGTCGCGCAGTTTGAGCGGCATCAGCAGGAGCTGGTTTCGCAGATCGCCGCCAGCGAGGAGCTGGTCCGCAAGGGCGTCATTATTGCGTCGCCGGCCAGCCAGGCCATTGTGTACAAGCTGGAAACAGCGTTTGACATCATCGTATCGCACGAAGAGCGTCACCTGGCCCAGGCCCGCGAGATTATGGCCGTTCTGCCTGCGGGTCTGGGTTCCTGAAGTCGATGGCCTGCTGTCCTGAGCCGATGGCCTGCTGTCCTGAGCCGCGTTTGCCGGGCGAAGGGCCTAACGCTGCACCTGCAAGGGCGCGGCGAGTGCGGGACCCGTTTCGCCCTGCAAAAACACCTGGTACAAGCCGTTGCCCAAGCCATCTAACGAGAGCACAGCCTGCTGGCCGGTACCGTTTTGGACAGCTACCTGGCGGCCCTGGATGTCGTAGATCACGGCCGTCCAGGGACCATCGGTTTGCGTCTGCAGGTTAACGAGTCCGCTGGTTGGGTTGGGCCAGAGAGGCAGCGCGGGCAGCGCATCAACGGCCGGAGCACTAGCCGAAGCTTCCGCAGCCTGCGGGCTTTGCAGGCGTGGGCTGGCTGCGCCCTGGCTGCGGAAGAAGGTCCAGATGGCAGCGCTCGAGTACAGGTCGCCGTTTTGACCGCCGGGGCCCGGTACGCTGTGATCACCGCCAACGACGCGGTAGAATTCGTAAGCCTGGCCGCTGGAACAACTTTCAAGAGCAGCTCTGGTTACCGTGCTGAAATCCGTGGCGTCAATGTTGGGAAGGGCGCTGATCACCGGGGCCCCGCAGGCATCGGTTTTGATCCAGGCGCGGAAGAAGGCTTCTGCGGGGGCTACCGGCGGGCCAAATCCTCCGGAGCTGCCGCCGTAGGCCACAACAGCGTCAGCGGTACCGTGAACCTGCAGCAGTGGGCGGAACAGCGCGGGCCGGCAAAGCGGTCCGTTAGCCGGATCAATGGCTGCCGCGATGGGCGCGATGCCCTTGATGCGGCCGGAAAGGGCGCAGGCGAGGACGACACTCATTCCCCCGCCGTTAGAAAAACCGGTGGCGTAAACCCGGCTGGTATCGACGTTGCTGGTGTTGCCCAGTTCCGTGATCAGCGCGTCTATAAAGGCCACGTCGTCCACGCCGCCGCCGCCCAGACTGGCGTTCCAGCCCTGGAGGAACAGGAAGGTATTGGTGCCGTTGGGATAGACCACGTAGAAACCTGCGGTGTCAGCCACCGGGTTCATGGCATACGCGTCTTCAATTTGCGCCGCCGTTTGCGTAAAGCCGTGGAGGACAATCATCAGCGGCAGTTGCTCGCCACTGCTGGCCGCGGGCGGAATGCGCAAGCGGTAGGTTCTGTTCCGGCCGTCCACGTTGATGCTGCCGGTGATGGTGCTTTGAGCCTGCGCCAGCATGCCGGTCAGGAAAGCAAAGAGGAGTAGGGAAAGGGATTTCATGTCCTCAAAATACGGCAACCGCTCCCCAAGTCCAAGGGCAAAAGCTGTAGCGCATGGATCCCCCAAGCTTGGGCTCCCGAAGCCTGGACGGCCAGGCGGTTGCGCGACACGGGTTATCTTCGGCCGCGAGTTGGCAGCGGAGGGGTTGGTTCCGGTCGAAGGGCAGCCCGGCTCCGGGCAACCCTATACCATGGCAGAAAAAGGTCGGTTTCACAACCCGGTATCGGCGGCGCTGGCCGGGGTCAAGGATTTGTTCCGCAGCCAGGACCTGGCCGGAGCCTACAACGACAGCCTTCGCTGTGACGGCAAGGTCTGCCTGGTCACAGGGGCCAGCAGCGGCGTTGGCGAGGCCATCGCTGTGGATCTGGCCCGGCGCGGTGCAAAGGTCATCATGGCCTGCCGCAGCCAGGTTCCGGAAGCGGCCGAAAGGGTGCGGCGCGCGAGCGGCTCTTCGACCGTGGACATCCGGCACCTGGACCTGACCGACCTGGACAGCATCCACGCTTTCTGCGACGGGCTCAAGCGCGACGGGGTGCAGCTGGACGTGGCCATTTTCAATGCGGGCGTGGCTACCCCCAAAGCGCGCAAAACCGCCAGCGGCCTGGACGAGATCTTTTTGGTCAACTACCTGAGCAAGTTCATTACGGCCAATCGGCTGCTGGCCGACGGAACCATACCAAATAATACGGTTGCAGGGAATGCCCGCTCCGGGCGAACACCCCGCATGATCTATACCTCGTCGGATTCACACCAGACGGCATCGGCCATTGATTTTGAAGCCTTTGGGGTGTACCGCGAATACGGCGTGAACAAGGCCATCCAATACTACAGCTATTACAAACTGGTGCTCAACACCATGAATACCGAACTGGCCCGCCGTTTGCTGGGCAGCGGTGATGCACCGGATGTGTCGGTGCATACGTTTTGCCCCGGCCCGGTTAACACCAACATCATCCGCGAGGCACCGGGCCCGCTTCGCGCGGTGCTGCGCGGCATTTTCAGCGTGGCTTTCCGCACACCGGCGCAGGGCGCTATGCCGGCTACCTACCTGAGTTGTTCGACGGACCTGGAGGGCCAGACCAACCGCTACCTGCACATGCTCAACAACAAGAACATGGACCCGAAGGTGTACGATGCCGAAGCAGGCAAACGCCTCTGGGACGCTTCCGCAGCCATCTGGAAGCGCGTCGATCCGGCACGGGCCCGGGTGGTGCTTACCGTGCTGCTGTTCTTGATCAGCAGCCTGGGCTTTTGGGGCAACACCACTCAGGCTCAGGGACCAGCCGGGAGGCCAGCCGCGCCGGGTGCGCTTGCGCCTGCTGTATCCCGCACCGCCGTTGCCCAGGCCGCGGGGCCCTTCGCCCAACCGCTTCAGCCCGGACTAAACTGGGAAGAAGTAGCGGAAATGCTGCGCATCTCTGTGCGCTACGGCGACTCGGCCTACGTGCGCGATTTCGAGGCGCCCCGCTACCTGGAACGCCAGTACCGCTCGGCACCGGTGGGTCTGGACAACATGTGGGAGCTCTGGACCAACGACCAGAAGCATGCGGTCATCAACGTGCGCGGCAGCACCGTGGACCCGGTCAGCTGGCTGGCCAATTTCTACGCGGCCATGACCCCGGCGCAGGGCACGCTGGAGCGCGAAGGGTACGAACCTTTTCGCTACCGGCTGGCCGATGATCCGAAAGCGGCGGTCCACACGGGCTGGCTGATTGCTTTGGCCTACCTGGAGCAGGACATCCTGACCCGCCTGGACTCCTGTTATGCAGTGGGTATCCGCAACCTGACCATCACCGGGCACAGCCAGGGCGGGGCCATCACCTACCTGCTCACGGCGCATCTCGGGCAGTTGCAGCGGCAGGGCCGGTTGCCGGCCGACTGGGCCTTCAAGACCTATTGCACGGCGGCCCCCAAGCCCGGCAACCTGTATTTCGCTTACGATTACGAGTTCAACACACGCGAAGGCTGGGCCTATAATGTGGTGAATGCCGCCGACTGGGTGCCTGAAGTTCCGGTATCGCTGCAGCGGCTGGACGATTTCAACCTGACCAGCCCTTTTCCCGGAATTCCGGCCATGATTCGGGAGCAGAAGTTCCCGGTCAGCCTTGTGCTGCGGCGCGCCCACCGAAAGCTGGATAAGCCATCGCGCAAGGCAGTGGCCCAGTACCAGAAGTACATGGGCGAGTTTATCGCGAGCCGGGTGCAGAAGGCGCTGCCCGAACTTTCGCTGCCGCCCATGGATGCCGGGCTGAACTACAGCCGCACGGGCGTGGCCGTGGTCCTGCGTCCGGACGCGGAGTATTTCCGCCGCTACCCCGAGCAAAGCGACAGCATTTTCCTGCACCACTTTCACCAGCCCTATTGGTACCTGCTCATGGCCCAGCGGAACGATCCGGTCCAGACCCCTGTTTTTTCGGGCGAACCCCTGGGTGGCAACTGGCAACTGACGTACATCACCGGACCCCGGATCGCTTTTGACGGCTTGTACCCGGAGCGGAAGCCCACCCTGACCCTTGACACGGAAAAAGGCACGGTGAACGGCAACACCAGCTGCAATTCGTACAGCGGCCATTTCGCCCGAAAGGGCATGAGCCTGAGTTTCCCGGAACCGCTGGCCATGACGCGCATGGCCTGTCCCGGGCTGGGCGAATCGGTGTTTTTGCAGGCGCTGCAGCGCGTGGATGCCTACGGCATCAGCCCGGACGGCCAGACCCTGACGCTGCTCGAGAACGGGCTGGCCGTGATGGCGTTTAGCCGGTTGGAGTGAGACCGGGGCGTATCGCGTTCGCCTGGCTCAACCTTAGCGTAGCCTTTTCGCTTAGCGCTTGTCTCCTTCGTAGAGTTTGAGGTCGTCCAGGATGATGTTGAGTGCCTGGGTGGAAATGCTGATTTCGTAGAGCGAGTACACCAGCGAAATGGACAGCGAAAGGATGGAAATACCAAAGAGCCAGGAGCCGAGCACGAGCTGTTGCAGGAAGATCAGGAACATGGACACGGTGCAGAGCAGAAACGAGACCACGCCAAAGATCTGCATGACTTTGATGAGGTAAACACGGCGTTTCAGCGTGGCGATCTGTCGGTGAACCGTGCGGCGGTTGGTGTCGTCCATGCTGCCGGAGAGCGAACGGATCAGTTGGGCCACCACCAGAAAGCGGTTGGTGTAGGCCAGCAGCAGCAGCGAAATGGCGGGGAAGAGCAGCGCCGGCGTGGTGAGCGTAATCATGCCGCAAAGATGCGCCCTGCAGCTGACCCACAGGCCGAACCTACCGGGTTGTGAACGCTGTTACCGCGTTGAGGGACTCCGGTTCAACCCTTCGCCCGTTTGGCTGTGGGGCACGCGCACGCGCCCCAGCACGACCCCGTCTTCGTCCACGATCTCAAGGATGACGGATTCGCTGCCCTGAATGCGGATGCGACCATAGGCATTTTTATAGTTGCTGTTGTCCAGTCCGTTGCCGCCGCTGTTCCAAACCCCCTTTTGAAAGTTGTACCCGCGGGTGATTTTGCCCACCCAGTCGAGCGCTTTGGCCAGATGGGTGCCGGCCACACTCAGCCCGCTGGCGTTCATTTCCGGGTAAAAGCTGTTGCGGCCATCGTCCAGCACGTTGTGGTGGGTGTCGCCGCTGATGAAGATTACGTCTTGCAGCTGCTGCCGCGTGCACCAGGCCAGAAAACTGTCCTGTTCGGCGGGATGGCCGGCCCAGTAGTTGGCAAAACCCGCGGCGATGCGAATGCCGCTGTTGCCGCCCCAGCCCACGTTTTGGAAGGTGATTCCAGTCTTGATGAGCTTTCGAATGGCCGGGTTGAAGGGCACCCCGCTCACCACGAATTTCCAGTCGGCTTCGCTCCGGAGCAGCCCTTCGCGAAGCCAGGCCATCTGCTCGGGTCCGTAGAGGACGTGGTCTTCCGGGGGGTCAAAGCGGATGCGCGTTTTCTTGCGGTTGGTGGTAAAGGCGTAGCTGTTGGGGTAGGGCTTGGCGGAATTGCGGTCCAGAAAAAAGAATTCGGCATTGGCGAAGCGGAAACTGTGGTGAATGGCCACTGAGGTATCTACCAGCGGATAGGCCGGAAAGTAGTCGGCGTAGCCTTTGATGCAGTTGCGCCGCCAGAAATCCGGAAAGCGGGGCGCCCGGAAATAGTGCGAGGCCTGCCCCAGCCGCACGTTGCTGCCGTTTTCGTTCTTGTAATGCTTGCCCCCACCCCCCCCGACGTAGTCGTTGTCATCGAAGATGTAGTCGATGGGAACATGGCGCAGCATCTCCTGCATGCGGTCTTCGGTATAGCGGCGGCGGTAGCTTTCGGCCATCAGCGAATCGTAGGCCGAGTAATCGTGCTGAATCTGGTAGTCGGGGTAGGTGTAGTCGCCGGTGTGGAGCAAAAACCAGGGCTGGTCTTCGGCCATCCGGTCGAAAGTTTTCATGTTAGGACTCTCCTGGCAGGAGCCCGAGACAAACACGAATTCCCCGTGGGTTCCCGGCAGCGGAAAGCTGCGAAGCGTGCCCGTCACGCTGTGTTCCTGTCCATTCACCAGGACTCGCCAGGGATAGCGGGTAGCGGGTTGCAGCTCCCCGAACTCGAGCGTCAGGTGAAAGTAGTTCCCGGCGGTGGTTTGGCCACCGGCGCTGTGCAGCACCGAATCCCCTTTCGAACTGAGCAATTGCAACTCCACGCGGGCGGGACCCTCCGTGGCCAGGACGGCCCGGGCGCTCTGGTGCGTCACCGCCCCGAAAACGGGGCCGTATTGGAGCTGCTGGGCAAACAGCGATTGCGCCGTGCAGAGGATTGCACCAAAAAGGAGGCCTGCTTTCAAGGAGGGTGTGAGGCGATGAAGGTAAGGCGACGAAGTTAGGGCGTGGGTTTAAGGCGTGGGCTTAGCGGCGTAAGCTGTGAAACGGGCCAGGTCCAGCCCGACCTGCACCGTAAAGCTGCGCGGCGGCTCCAACCTGCCCGGACGCTGGGAATACTCCCGGTTGGTCAGGTTTTTGACCACAAAATCAACGCGTACGCTTTCCTGCTGCAAGATAAGCCCAACGCGGGCATCGAAAACCCAGTCGCCCTGTTCGTGGAGCGAAACGTAACGGTCCAGCGTTCCGGAACCTCCGTCGAGCACACCTACCACCAGATCAAACGTTGTGGGAATGCGCTCGGGAAAACTGGTGTAGAAGGCCGAAATGCCGGTGCGCCAGCGCTTGCCCTGCAGCGAGATGTCACCGCGCAACAGGTGCCGGGTGCGGAACTGGAGCAATTGGTTGACGTCCTCTTCCTCCGAAATCCGCTCGAACATCTTGCCCAGGGCCGCGTCCAGGTAGTTTCCGACGTCCTTCAGCTCAGGCGCACTTTCCAGGTCAGCCGGGAAATTGTAGGTGTATCCGATCAGCGTGCCCAGTTGCAGGCGGCCCAGCTCCCCTTCGCTCGCCAGCCCGATTTCGTAGCCGGCCACACGGGCGTTTTCCACGTTGAAGGGCTTGAGGCCAATCACCAGCGGCGGCTGTTCCGGGAAGATGATGTTCCCAAAATCGTCCACGTTTGGGTAGAGTCCAAAGCGGTATTCCACAAATTCCTCGTATTCCTGCCAGAAGGTGGCCAGGTCCAGGAAGCCCTTCCACCGTCCGATCAAAAAGCCTTGTTTGTAGCCCACTTCTGCGCTCCAACCGCTTTCGGCCACCAAGGTAGGCGTCGGGATCAGGAAAACGCCGGTAAAGAACTCCGAAGCCACGAAGCGCTCTGCAATGCTGGGTAGTCGAAAGGCCTGGCCCCAGGAGGCGCGAATATAGGAGGCCTTGCCCGCCAGGTAGTTCAACCCGAAACGGGCAACAGGTCGGGTGGTGTTGAATACGGTGTCAATGCGGGCCACTTCGTAGCGCACCCCCCCGGTCAGGCTCAACCGCTCGGTGCGGAACTCCAGCTGCGCGTAGGCGGCCAGGTTGTAGCTGGTGCGGACAATGGGCACAAAGACGGTGTCGGTAATCTCGCCCCCTTCGCCGAAGACGGTATCCACACCCTGATAAAGGTTATGGCGGGCAATGCCGTAATCCAGGGGAAGGCCGGTGGTCAGTAGCAGCTTGTCGCGCCAGTTGTACTGGTACTGGTTGTCCATCCGCAGGCTGTTGCTGACGGCGTTGATGTCATCGCCGTTGCCGCGGCGGAAAATGTTCAGGTAGCGGGCCTGGAGCCGGTACTGGTGGTTGTTCTTCAGATAGGTCAGGTGCGGGTCAATGTAGGTTTTCACGTAACGGTCCTGCGACCCTTCCGCGACGCGATAGGCATTGGAATCCAGATCCTGTGAGAGGAAAAAGCGATCAGACACCTCGCGCATCACGTTGCCGTTGATGCCGTAGGAAAGGCCTTCGATGCGCTGGTGCAGCCAACGGGTTTTGATGTTAGCGCGCAGCCGAAATTCATCGGCTTCCTCCAGGTAACTCTGCACGACATCCATGTGGCCCCCTGCTACGAGCTGCAGGTTGTTGATCTTGCGCTGGTAGCTGTAGTACAGTCCCGTGTTGTTGGGCTGACGCCCTTCCCACCAAACCAGTTCTTCGCGGGGTGCGCGGCCCATGACCTGGCTGTACACCCGGATCTCGTTGACCGGCTGGTCGCTGGTGGGCCAGGCCGTGCGCACGTTAACCACGCCGTTCAGCGCAGAAGCGCCGTACACCACCGAAGAAGCGCCTTTGACTACTTCCACCTGCGAAGCACTTTCTATCGGGGCCAGCTTGAGCTGAGCTTCGCCAAAGTCCGCATCAATGGCGGAAATACCATCAATCAGCACGCCAGTTCGGCTGCCCACCCCATAGGAGTAGGCGCTGCCCCCCCGGATGGTCACCTGGCCATCCTGCACCTGCACCCCCGGTGTGCGGTTCAGCGCTTCGCCCAAATCGCGCGAAACGGTGTTTTCGATGAGCGCTTCGGTAATAACTTCCGTACTGATGTTTTCGCGGGCCACGTTCTTTTCGAACTGGCTGGCCGTAACCACCACCATTTTTAACTCGCGGCTGCTGAAAGTCATCGCAACATCGAGTTGACGCTTTTCCCCGGCCTGCAGCGTTATGGTTTCTTCCACCGCTTTGTAACCTACGAGGCTAAAGCGCAAGGCATAGGTGCCGGCTGGAAGCTCCATGCGGTAGTGGCCATAAAGGTCAGTGGTCTGACCCATGCCATTGCCGTATTGAATGCTCACGGAAGGAAGAAAGCGGCTGTCTTCTTCATCCGTGACTGTGCCGCTGATGACAGCGTTTTGAGCCCCCACACGAAGTGTGGAAACTACAAGCGCCAGCAATAGCGTGGCGCGGAGCATGAAATTTTGCAAAGAGAGTGGGTTTAGGGACCGGCAAAGGTCAATGCCTTTAGTTACCAAACCCAATGGCCAATTTTAACGGAATGTTAACTCTTTGCCGGAAGGCTCAAGTCGGACAGCGGCACCGGGTGATCCAAGCGGATGCGCCCTTCGGTATCTTTTAGTTGAAAGCGAAGCAGCGGAGGTTTGGCCTCCCAATCAATATGAATCAGGCCAATGTTGTTTTCCATGACCACATCCCCTACGCGGTATTGGTTGGGTTCGGGTTTGTCCCAGGTTGAGGTAATCCCCGAAGACGTTAGGTCATAGACCGGGTACAGCCCGGGCACAAGCATCTGGGACAATTCGCCCCAATGCACGTCGCCGGAGATAAAGACCACGCCGGAAGCCCGGGTGCGTTTGAGCGTTTCCAACATCCGCTCCTGTTCGCGCGGCACATTGGTCCAAGATTCGTAACCGTTGTATTCGTGGGCAAACTGGGTACTGCTCATGATAATGCGCAACTGCGCCGGTTCGCGCAACACGGAATCCAGCCAGGCCCATTGCCGTTCGCCCAGAAACGCCGAATCCGGGCTGGGATTGGGCCGATAATCGTACTTGTGGCCGGGCTTTCCATCGTTGGGCAAAAGGTTGTCCCGAAAGGTCCGGGTGTCCAGCATGATCACCTGGACCCGCTTCTCCGGAGGTCCGTAGATAACACTATGGTATATGCCGGGGTGATCCCGCCTGCTGCTCTTCTCCGGCTCCGCGAACACATCCAGGAAAATGGTCTTTGATTCCTCCCGGAACGGGTAGTAGCGGCCGGCATCATTGGCGCCGTAGTCGTGATCGTCCCAGACCGCCAGAATACGCGTGGCTGAAGCCAGGTTGCCGTATTCCGGTTTTTTCATCCAGCGCTCGTACTTGCGGCGCAGCTCAGCCATGTTTTTGGTGTCGCCGTAGATGTTGTCGCCCAGAAAAAGAAACAAGTCAGGTCGAAGGGCCGCTGCGGTGTCGAGCAGGGGTTGTGGCTTGTCCTGGTGGGCGCAGGAGCCCAGAGCCACCAGCCGCACGACGCTCTGCTCATCGCTTTCGGCGGGATAGCGGTAGGCCACTTGTGCGCTTGCGTTAAGGGCAGTCAAGCCCAATGTTAAGCCCAGGTAAACAATAAGAAAACGCTTGGAATGCTTCATGGCTCAAACCGGATTCGGTATAATTTTGCAACAATGATAAGGCATTCCGTCAGGCTTGCTCCTTCGCTAACCGTGCTTTTTTTGCGGGGTAGCGTCATCGTTTTGCTGTTGCTCCTCGGCCGCGAAGACTCGGGGAAGCTGCAGGCTTCTCAGCCGATTGAACATTTGTTTAATTCCCAGACACTTCCTCCTACTCTGCTGTCTGCCCCTCCGCTCGCCCATGGCCACAGCCACAACGACTACCTGCGCCGCCGCCCCCTGTTGGACGCCCTGCAGGCCGGTTTTGGAAGCCTGGAGATTGATGTCTTTGTATTCCGGGAGAACCTGATCGTTTCTCACCTGCCCCGGGGTCTGGGCCGCAAGCCCAATCTGGAGAGCCTGTACCTGCTTCCGCTCCTGAAGCAGGTCAGGGTCAATGGCGGTCATGTCTATGCCGGCGACACCAGCGCGCTCACCCTCATGATTGACTTCAAGTCTCCTGCCAAGGAAACCCTGAACACACTGCTGCGGGTCATGGGAGGCTATCCCGAACTGTTTCTGGCCGAACCCGGTCTTCCCCCTCCGGTCAGGGTGGTTATATCCGGGAACCGACCCGATCCCGAGTTGCTTCGCGACCAACCTTACGCGCTGAAACTCGACGGGCGCCTGGAGAACCTGGGGGCAGAACACCGGGCGAACTATCCCTGGGTCAGCGCATCCTGGCAGTCGCTCTTTGGACGGCGGGGCGTGGATCAGCTCAGCGCCCAGGAGCGCAGCCAGCTGATGACCTGGTGCAGCAAGGCACGCGAGTCCGGCCAGCAATTGCGCTTTTGGGCAACCCCCGAAGACCCCGAATTGTGGGAAGACCTGCTGGCGCTCGGCGTTTACCGGATCAACACCGACCGCCCGAAACGCTTTAAAACCTTTTGGGAGAACCGGAGCCGCTAGCGATCTAGCCAGGCCTGAAAGGCCTCCACCCGGTCGCGGCTGACAAATACCTCAAAGGGCGGAGCCGGCTTCAGGTCCAGTTTCAACCTACCAGAAAAATACTTATGGATGCTCTGAATGGCACTCAGCGATAAAATACACTTTCTATTTATACGAAA
>Ga0172372_10010013_pt1 | contig 12222 bp, 11 predicted proteins | sample LakKiv5m_2_FD_114544 | JGI IMG/M metagenome (GOLD analysis project Ga0172372, IMG submission 114544) | Freshwater microbial communities from Kabuno Bay, South-Kivu, Congo - kab_092012_9.5m | ecosystem: Environmental > Aquatic > Freshwater > Lake | place: Democratic Republic of the Congo...
CATGTTCGTCTTCGAGGACATCAACATGGTCAACGACAAGGGCATCCAGGCGGTGCTCAAGGAAGTCGAGAACGACCAGCTGGTGCTCGCGCTCAAGACCGCGTCGGAGGGCCTCAAGGCCAAGATCCTCAACAACATGTCGTCGCGCGCGGCCGAGACCATCCGCGAGGACATGGAGTTCATGGGGCCGGTGCGCATCCGCGACGTCGCGGCGGCGCAGCAGAAGATCGTCGACGTGGTGCGCAGGCTCGAGGAGGCCGGCGAGATCATCATCGCGGGCCGTGGCGGCGAGAACGACGTCGTGGTGTGAGCGCGTGCGGCGCGCGGCGTGATGGAAGCAAGGAACGATGGCCGTCATCAAGTCCACAGCATCGAAGCCGACCTTCGCGGGAACGAGCCTGCACGACCTCGGCGACCTTCGCCGCAACGCGGAGGAGGCGCTCGCGCGGGCCCGCGCCGAGGCCGACCGTCTGGTCGCGGACGCGAAGCGCGAGGTCGAGCGCATCTACAGCGAGTCGCGCGAGTCGGGCTTCGAGCAAGGCAAGGAGGAGGGATACGCGGTCGGCCTCGCCGAGGGACGCGCCGCGGGCGAGGTCGCCGGCCGCGAGGAGTCCCGCACCACCCACGAGGTGATGATCAAGGCGCTCGAGGAGAGCTTCGGCGCCGAGTTCATGCGCTGGATCGGGATCCGCGAGGAACTCCTCCGGCACGCGGAACGCGAGCTCGCGGGGATCGCGATCGCGATCGCCGAGTCGATCGTGCGCGAACACATCCGCGCCGAGCCGAAGGCGGTGCTCCGACAGGTCGAGCAGGCCGTCGCGCTGTTCGCGCGGGCGACGCGCGTGTCGATCGAGGTCGCGCCCGAGGACGAGTCGCTGGTGCGCGAGTCGCTGCCGTCGCTCTGCGCGTCGCTGCCGCCCGAGGCCGACGTGGCGGTGCGCGCCCGCGCCGGCATCGCGCGCGGCGGCTGCTACATCCGCTCGAGCGAGGGAACGGTCGACGCGCGCATCGAGACGCTGTTCCGGCGGATGCGCGAGGGAATCGTCGGTGCCGGCGAGCCCGCGCCCGCACCCGAGGCCGCCGCCGCGCCTGCATCCGCCGCCGCGCCCGCGACCACGACCGACCACGCCGCTCCGTCGGCGGAAGCGGAGGACCCCGCCCGCCCCTCCGATGATCCCGAACCGCCCGCGGCGGCCGAAGACGGGGTCGCGCCGTGAGGCTTTCCTCGGTCAAGCAGGCCGTGCGCGCGATCGAGCCGCGCGAGATCGCAGGCACGGTGCGCGCCGTCAAGGGGCTCGTCCTCTCGGTCGAGCAGCTTCCGCTTCCCGTCGGCTCGCTCGTGCGCGTCTCGGTGCCGAACCGCGGCGACTGGCCGCGCGGCGAGGTGGTCGGGTTCGAGGGAACCCGCGCGCTCGTGATGCTGCTCGCCGAGGCCGACGGCGTGGCGACCGGCGCCACGGTCGTCGGAGAGCAGCCGTACTCGACGGTCGGGGTGAACGAGTGGTGGCTCGGACGCGTCGTCGACGCCCTCGGCCGCCCGATCGACGGCAAGGGCGACATTCCGCCCGGCTCGCCGCAGCCGATGTGGCCGCCGCGCACCAGTCCGCTGACCCGCGGCGTGATCCGGGACATCCTTCCGACCGGCGTGCGCGCGATCGACTCGATGCTCACCATCGGCAAAGGCCAGCGGATGGGGATCTTCGCAGGCCCGGGCGTCGGCAAGTCGACGCTCCTCGGCTCGATCGCCCGCGGCGCGAGCACGCACGTCAACGTGATCGGCCTGATCGGCGAGCGCGGCCGCGAAGTGCCCGAGTTCCTCGAGCACGTGCTCGGTCCCGAAGGACTGCAGCGCTCGGTGGTGGTGGTGGCGACGGGCGACGAGAGCCCGCTCATGCGCGTGCGCGCCGCGACCGTGGCGTGCAGCGTCGCCGAGTTCTTCCGCGACCAGGGCCTCGACGTGATGCTGATGCTCGACTCGATCACGCGGTTCGCGCAGGCGCAGCGGCAGATCGGCCTCTCGGCCGGCGAGGCGCCGGCGACGAAGGGCTTCACGCCGAGCGTCTTCGCGATGCTCCCGAGGCTGCTCGAGCGGGCGGGCTGCCTCGCCGGCGGCGGATCGATCACCGGCTTCTACACCGTGCTCGTCGAGGGCGACGACATGACCGAGCCGATCGCCGACGCCGCGAAGGGCATCCTCGACGGGCACATCGTGCTGTCGCGCAAGCTCGCGGAACGCTCGCACTTTCCCGCGATCGACATCCTCGCGTCGATCTCGCGCGTGGCCGACCAGATCTCCGACCCGAACCATCTCAAGGCGCGCCGGCACATGTCGCGTCTCCTCTCCGCCTATAAGGAGGCGGAGGAGCTGATCCAGATCGGCGCGTACGCGAAGGGCTCGAATCCCGAGGTCGACGCGGCGATCGCCCTCCGGCCCACGCTCGAAAAGTTCCTGCGGCAGGTGCAGGACGAGCGGACGGACCTGCCGCTCACGCTCCGCGCGCTCGTCGAACTTTCGCTTTCTGCGGAAAGTGCGGCCAAGCGGCCGCCTCCGCACGGGGGCGGCCCCGCAAGACCGGCCGCCGCCGCGCCGATATCGAGATAGCCCCTCGGGCCGCGCCCGTGCCCGGCCCGCCGTCAAGACGACACCCGACCCATGCCCAGGTTCCGATTCACGCTCGACCGCCTGCTCGACCGCCGCCTCAAGGAGGAGGAGGCGCGCAAGCTCGCGCTCTCGAAGATCGAGGGGCACCGCCGCTCGCTTGAGGATGCGCTGCGCGAACGCCAGCGCGAGATCAGCTCCGGACGCGACGAGTGGCGGACGCAACTGGTGGGGACGGTCGATCCGGCTGCGCTCCGCCATCATGCCGGCGCGAGCGTCGGGCTCCTGCGCAAGGCGCAGCGAACGGTGCTCGAGCTCGCGGGCCTCGAGAAGAGCCTCGCGCGGGCGAGGCAGGACCTCATCGAGGCGGCCCGCGCGCGGCGCGTGCTCGAGATCCTGCGCGAGCGGCGGCTCGCCGCCTTCAAGGCCGACGAAGCGCGTCGCGAGCGCGACCAACTCGACGAGTTCGCGCAGGAGATCGCCCGCCGCGCGAAGCTCGAGCGCGGGGCAGACGACGAACGGGGTGCCGCATGAAGAACCTGATCAAGATCCTCGTCCTCGCGCATCTCCTCGCGCTCGTCGGCTTCGTCGGCTGGCTGTTCGCGAGCGGCCGCGTGAACGGCGAGCGCCTCGCGCGCGTGCGCGACATCTTCCGCCCGACGATCGCCGAGGAGGAGAAGGTGGTCGCGGAGGCGGAGACCAAGGCCGCCGAGGAAGTCACCCTGGTCGAGGAGCGGAAGCGCCTGCTCGAGACGCCGATGCCGCGCACCGAGCAGATCGTGTCGGCCGAGCGCTTCGAGCAGCGCGCGGCGCTTGCGGTCCGCAGCCTTCAGGACGAGCAGCGGCGCCTGCTCGACGACCTCTCGAGCCGAGAGCGGGGCGTGACCGTGCGCGAGGAGGCGCTCGCCACGCGGAAGACCGAGTGGGAGACGTCGATCGCCGACGCGAAGGAGCGGCAGACCAAGGAGCAGTTCCGCAAGGCGGTCCGGCTGCTCGAGGCCGCCCCCGCCAAGCAGGGCAAGCAGTGGATCCTCGAGCTCGTCACGTCGGATCGCGAGGACCAGGCGGTCGCATACCTCGACGCCATGAATCCCGCGAAGTCGGCGGCGCTCCTCAAGGCCTTCAAGGGCGAGGGGGAGGCGAAGGTGGCCACGGATTTGCTTGAGAGGCTCCGTCAGCTTGGTCTCGAGAGCGAGATCAACGCAGGAGCCCCGAATGCCGCCAATTCTGCCGAGCCAGCAGCCGATTCTGCCCGCGCGAACCCTTCCCGGCCAGCAGGTCCGACCTCAAACGGACCGGTCCAGCTTCCGGGAGGTGCTGGGTCGGGACCTCGCGGCGCGCAAGCCGGCGCAGGCAACTGAGCCTTCGGACACGCTGCCGGCCCGGACGGCAAGCGACACGGAGCCGGTGAACAAGCCTTCCGACTCGAGAACAGACGAATCGGACATCGGCGCCGACGCTGGCGCCGCGGTCGCGACGAGCTCGCCGTCGAACCCGCCTTCCGCCGAGACCGAGCCACAGGCCGATGGCGGCGCCTCATCCGACTCGGCGAACACCGATGCGGATGGCGATGCGCCGACCGAGCCCGCGTCGAGCGAGCCTGCGGCCGCCGACGCCCGCGGCGATGCGATCGCCGAGCCGACGCAGCAGCCCACCGCGATGTCGACGAACTCGACGGCTGGCTCAACCGAGCCGGCGTCGGGCGCAGCCGCGCAGCAGGCGATGGCCGATGCCGCGTTGTCCGCAGCGGCTGCGCGCGCCCAGGCCGGAGTCGTCGAGGATGCCGCCGCCACGCAGGCCGCGGGGCAGGCGATGACCGCGTCCTCCGCGATCGCAGAGGACACGGCGTCGACGGCGGGTCAGGCAGCGACGGGAGCCACGGCGACATCCGCGACCGTCGCCGGGGCGGTGCAGTCTTCGATCCGGCCGGCGGAGGTCGCTACGCAGCCGGTCGCGCGCGACGCCGCGCGAACCGCGGCCGATGCGCAGCGCGATCCGGCACAGCAGGTTTCGACGCAGGCGGCCGATGGGTCGGCGCAGGGTTCCGCCGGCAAGGGCGGCGATGCCGCGGGCGGGCAACAGGGGGGTTCGCAGGGCAATCCGCAGGGTGGGCTTCCACAGCATGCCGCTGCGTCGCGGAACCAGTCGCGCGCCGACCAGGCGATGTCGGCGGTCTCGCAAGCGTTCGGCCAGCCCGCGCCCACGGCCACGAGGTCGTCGGGCGCGACGGACGCCGTGGCTGGACGGCTCTCCGAGGTCGAGACGTCGGTGGCGCGCGAGCGGATCGCGGCATCCATCGAGCAGGGCATCCTGAGCATCAACACGTCGGCCGGCAACGGCATGGCGGCCGCGACCACCGAGACGATGGGCGGCGCCGTGAACGCTACGGCGTTCGGCGCTGCGATGACCTCCGCATCGGCTCAGAATCAAACGCTCTCGGGCGCGCTTGGCGCGCCTGCAGCGGATCTTGCGCAGCCCACGCTCGATCCCGCGCCCACCGGGCGGCTCGCGGCCAAGGGCCTCGACATCCTCTCGAACCAGCGCGGCGGCGCGATCACCATGCGTCTCGAGCCGCCCGCGCTCGGCCAGGTGCGCATCGAACTCCGCATCTCGCACGGCGCAGTTGTTGCCGACTTCATGGCCGCCACCCCCGAGGCACGGGTCTTGCTTGAAGCGAACCTCGGCATGCTTCGTGAACGACTCGAATCCCAAGGCCTCGCCGTCGAGCGCATGTCGGTCCACGGCGGACGCGGCACCGAAGCCGCGCCGGTCGCGAACCTCGCGCAAGGCGGGGACCTCCGGCAGGACTCGAACGGTTCGGGCGCCGACGGCCGTGACCGCGGCGAACGCGGCGGCGGGCGGCAGGACGCAGCCGACGGCGAGAGCAGGGGCCGCCGCGACGACGAGCGCGGAAGTGAACGCGACGGCCGCGGCGAGCGCGGGCAGAAGGGCGGATTCCTCGGCGTGCTCGAGGCGCAGCGATCGCAGGACGCCGGACGCAGGATGCGCCGGGCCGTCTGACCAACGGGTGTGACGAACGCGGTGAAGCCGCCGCAGCAAGGACGACCGACATGAGCCAGCTCACCGTCAACTCCGCCGCACCGGCGCCGCCGCCGCTCCAGAGCCGCTTCAACGAGATGTCGAGCGAGGAGTTCATGAAGATCATCTTCACGGAGCTCCAGCAGCAGGATCCGTTCAAGCCGAACGACTCGAGCTCGCTCCTCGAGCAGCTCAACTCGATCCGCTCGATCGAGAGCGACATCGAGATGGGCGAGCGGCTCGAGGCGATCGTCTTCCAGAACCAGCTCGCGTCGGCCGGCAACCTGATCGGAAAGCGCGTCGGCGGCCTTTCCACCGAGAACAACCGCGTCGGCGGCGTCGTGAAGAGCGTGTCGCGCGTGGGCGACGAGATCGGGCTCCTGCTCCACAACAACTGGGTGATCCCGATGGAGAACGTCGAGTACATCGACGACGAGACGATGCCCGCTCCCGCGCCTGCGCCCGGCAGCTGAACCGCTTTCCGGCACTTCCGCCCGCGAAACGCCATGACCATCGACCCACGACAACTCCTTCGACGACTCGAGCCGGCGGTGCGCCCGGCCGGAGAGAGCTCCGCGCAGCCGCGGATCTCGGCGGCGGACGGGGATTTCCTCGAGCTTCTCTCGCTTGCGAAGTCGGGCGGAGTCGAGAGCGGGCGCGAGCCCGTCGTCGCCGATGGAAGTGCGCTCGAGCCGGCGACGCTCGCCCAGGTCGGCCGCGCGCTCGACCTCGCGCAGAGCCGCGGCGCCCGCCGCGCGGCGGTCGTGGCCGAGGGCCGCACCTACGTCGCGGACGTCGCGTCGCGCCGGCTCGAAAGGCTCGAGTCGCGCGACGAGTTCATCTTCGAGGAAGTCGACGTCGCGATCGCGATCCGCGGCGAGACGGCGGCCTACGCCACGCTGCCCATCGGGCCGCGGGCGCTTCCGCCGCGGGAGATCGCGGAGCAGTTCGAGTCGCTCGAATCACCAGGAAACAGCACACGCGGAAGGCGCGCCAGCGCCTGACGCAGGGTCTCGCACGAGGAGTTCGCCATGGCAAGTACAACCTCACTCTTCACCGGTCTCTCTGGTCTCGTCGCCAACTCGCGGCGCCTCGACATCATCGGCAACAACATCTCGAACGTGAACACCACCGCGTTCAAGTCGACGCGCATGGCGTTCGCCCCGAGCTTCAGCCGCACCTTCTCGCTCGGTTCGGCCCCGGGCACCACGACCGGCGGCACCAACCCCGCCCAGATCGGCCTCGGCGTGACGGTCGCGAGCACCCAGCGCAACTTCAACAACGGGCCGATCGGCGGCACCGGCGTCGCCACCGACATCGCCATCGAGGGCGACGGCTTCTTCATCATGGACGTCGCCGGCACGCAGCACTACACCCGTGCGGGCAACTTCCTCCGCAACCCTGCCAACGACCTCGTGTCGCAGTCGGGCGCGCGCGTGCTCGGGTTCGCCGTGAACGAGCAGTTCAACATCGAGGACGGCAACCTCGTCCCGATCTCGATCCCCGTCGGAACGCTGACGCTCGCCGAGGCGACGCGCAACGTCACCTTCAACGGCAACCTCAACGCGGCCGGAAACGTCGCGACCACGGGCTCGGTGTTCACGGGCCAGGCGATGTACACCGACGCCGCGCTCACCATTCCCGTGACGGCGGCGACCGACCTCACCAACCCGGCCACCACGATCTACGTCGACGACGGACTCGGCGGCTCGACGGTCATCTTCGATCCCGCGATCCAGCCGAAGGTCATCACCATGGGCGCCGTCGAGAAGGGCGGCAAGACGATCGAGCCGCGCTCCTTCGCGTTCAGCGCGACGGCCGTCCCCGGCGCGGACGACTTCGGTCCGACGCTCGCCGACTTCGTCGCGTTCGTCCAGGACGTGATCGGCCTCAACAACGCGAACGTCGGCGTCAACTCGAACCTGAACGGCAGCGCCAGCATCAACGCCAACGGCCAGCTCGTCGTCACCGGCAACGAGGGTTCGGTGCAGAACCTCGGGCCGGAGTCGATCGAGTTCACCGTCGCGAACCCCGGCGTCGGCAGCTCGAACCCGATCACGCTCAACCGCACGTCGTTCGCCAACGGCGAGAGCGTCCGCACCAGCTTCATCGTCTACGACTCGCTCGGAACGCCGGTCACCGTCGACATCACCTTCGTCCTCCAGGCGACGACGCCGTCGGGCGGAACCAGCTGGCAGATGATCGCCGAGTCGGACGACAGCGACCAGCTGAGCCGCATCGTGGGCCTGAGCGAGGTGACCTTCGACAGCGACGGCGCGCTGCTCGACGCGAGCAGCCAGACCGTCAACATCGTCCGCGACAACGGCGCCGACTCGCCGCTGACGATCACCTTCGACTTCGCAAGCGACAGCTACGCGGTCTCGTCGCTCTCCGACTCCGCCTCGAACATCGCCGCCGTCTACCAGGACGGTTCGCCGATCGGAACGCTCTCGAACTTCTCGATCGCGGAGGACGGCCGCATCGCCGGCTCGTTCACCAACGGCCTCACCCGCACCATCGGACAGGTCGCGGTCGCGAAGTTCACGAACCCCGAGGGTCTCGTCGACGCGGGCGACAACCTCTACCGCAGCGGCCCGAACTCGGGTGCCGCGTTCGTCACGCGTCCGCGCGAGTTCGGCACCGGCCGACTCGTCGGCAGCGCGCTCGAGCAGTCGAACGTCGACCTCTCGCAGGAGTTCATCAACATGATCCTCGCGAGCACAGGCTATTCGGCCGCGAGCCGCGTCATCACGACGACCGACGAACTGATCACCCAGCTCCTCGCGCTCGGCCGGTAAGCGGCGCCTCCAACCGTTCTTCCTCCGCGGTGTGCGTCGTGGTTTCGACGCACGCCGCGCTTTTTCGCCCGTGCGTTCTCATCCGCGGCGGGGATTGCGGCCGGACCCGCGCGAATCGGTGCCGTCGCCGCCGCGATGGGGCGCGTCGCTGCGGAACTTCGGCTGGCCGGTCGCCTGCGAGGCCATGCTCTCGGCCGATCCGACCGGCGGCGGATCGCCCGGATCGTGTCGCGCGAACACCATCCTGCCCGCGTTGGTCGTCAGGGTGTTGGTGACGACCGCGTGCACGGACGCGCCGATGTGCGGCGCGCCGCCTTCGACGACCACCATCGTGCCGTCGGCGAGATAGCCGACGCCCTGCGACGCGACTTCGCCCGGCTTGGTCAGCTCGACCTCGATGCGGTCGCCGGGGAGGAGCTGCGCGCGCAGCGAGCCCGCGAGGCTGTTGATGTTGACGGCGGGAACGCCCGCGATCTCCGCGACCTTCGCAAGCGCGGCGTCGGTGGTCACCACGCGGTAGGCGTTGCGCTTGGCGACCTCGACGAGGCCGCGGTCGACGTTCGACCCTTCGAAGCCGAGGTCCTCGATGGTCAGGTCGATGCGCGGGGCGCCCTGCATGCGCGCGATCATGTCGAGGCCGCGGCGGCCGCGGGCGCGCTTGCCCTTGTCGCCGCTGTCCGCGAGGCGCTGCAGCTCGTCGATCACGGCCTGAAGCACCACGAACGGCGCGTCGATGGCGCCCGACTGGGCGAGGTCGAGGATGCGTCCGTCGATGATCGCGCTCGTGTCGAGGAGCATCGGCCGGACGCCGCGGTTCTGCTTCGAGAACTCGACGTAGGGGATGACGAGGCGGAAGTCGTCCTTCGTCGTCATCACGACCGACACGGCGATGTAGCAGAGGATGAGGCCGATCGAGACCTTGGTGAGGTTGAGGTAGATCTGCGCCGTGTCCTGCAGGCTCCATGCCGCGACGATGGTGTCGAGCAGCGTGCCGATCGCGTAGGCGCCGATCAGTCCGAGGCAGATGCCGAGGTAGATGCCGAAGATCGACGCCAGCTGCTTGTTCGGCGACATCGAGTCGATCACGACGACGATGAGGCCGAGCGCGCCGGACGCCAGCGTCAGGCCGACCACAAGGGTGGCGGGGAACTCGCTCTTGACGCTTCCCACGACGAGCGCGGGGGTCGCGAGGACAAGCGCCATGAACATGAGGCGCGCCGCGAGCAGGATCAGCTTCGTGCTGCGCTGGCGCTGGTTGGTGAACCGCGTCGACGTGTCGACCGATTCGGAAATGCGGTCGTTCGATGGCTCCGACATGGGTTCCTCCGCGGCGGCGATTCTACGGCACGGCGGCCGCGACTTCGCTACGATGTCGGGTCTGGAGCCCCAGAAGACGGCCGGGCCCGGCGGGCGGGTCGGCCGCGAACCTGGTCAGGGCTTGACCGCAGCAGCCATAAGCGTTCCGGTCCGAGCCGACGGTCGCCTGGCCGTCTTCTGCGGCTCCAGACACTCTGGTTCGATCGAGAACGATGGCGAAGAAGGGCACGACATCCTCTGCAGGCGCAGGCGACGCCCTGCTCGCGGGCGCGTCTGGCGACGGATCCGCGAAGCCCTACACCGTGCTCGCCCGCCGCTACCGCTCGCGCGACTTCGGCGAGGTCGTCGGCCAGGAGCCGATCGCCCGCACCCTCCGCAACGCCATCCTCACCGGCCGAACGGCCCACGCGTATCTCTTCTGCGGCACGCGCGGGGTCGGAAAGACGTCGATGGCCCGCATCTTCGCCCGCGCCCTCAACCGCGACGCCGGGCTTTCCGAGAGCGACGCGATCGGCGAGGCGATCCTGCGCGGCGAGGACCTCGACGTCATCGAGATCGACGGCGCCTCGAACCGCGGCATCGACGACGCGCGCGACCTGATCGCGGGCGCGGGGCTCGCCCCGACCCGCGGCAAGTACCGCATCTACATCATCGACGAAGTCCACATGCTGACGACGCCGGCGTTCAACGCCCTCCTCAAGACGATGGAGGAGCCGCCGGCGCACGTCAAGTTCATCCTCTGCACCACGGAACCGCACAAGGTCCCGCAGACGATCCAGTCGCGCTGCCAGCGCTTCGACTTCCGCAACATCCCGACCAAGCAGATCGCCGCGCACCTCGGCGCGGTCGCTTCCGCCGAGAAGATCGACGTCACCGAGGACGTGCTGCTTGCCGTGGCGCGCCTCGCGAACGGGTCGATGCGCGACGGGCTCTCGCTCCTCGACCGGCTGCTCGCCGCGGCGACCGGCAGGGTCGATGCGGCCGTGCTCGAGCAGGTGTTCGGGCTTCCCGACGACGTGATCCTGCTCGACATCGTCGAGGCGTGCGTCTCCGAGCGAACCGCGGACGCGCTGCGCCACGGCGCGCGGCTCCTCGAGCGCGGCAGCGGCGTCGAGCAGGCGCTCGAACTCCTGGCCGAGCGCTTCCGCTGGATCCTCGTGGCGGCCGCGACGGCGGGTGCGAAGGACGCCGACGACCTTCTCGAGGTCGCGCAGTCGATGCGCGAGCGCGTGACGGCGATCGCCGCGTCCACCGACGCTGCGTTCGCAGCGCACGCGATCGCGCTGTGCGACGCGACCGGCCGAAACGCGCGCGCGTCGAGCGCGCCGCGCGCCCTGTACGACGCGTGCCTTGCGCGGCTTTCGCTTGCCTCGCGCTTCGCGGCCGGCGCCGCGATGCTTGCCGGCGGTGGCGGAGGCGGCGGCGCCGGGAACGACTCAAAAAAAGCAGGTGACCCCGCGGCGCGAACCGCTGCGGGGGTGAGCCCCGCGCCGCGCGCGCCCGATCAGGTTTCCGAGCGGATTCCCGAGCGGACGCCTGAAAGACCAAGCGCCACGGCGGTCGAGATGAAGTCCCTGCCTGCGGCGCCGCCGCCCGTCGAGCCCGCCGCGCCCGCACCCGCGAAGGACCTCGCGGAACTCCGGTCGCGTCTCGCCGAGGTCGCGGGCAGGAGTCCGCGCGACCACGCGCTTCTGTCGCAGATCGAGGTGCTGTCCTTCAGCGGCGACGCCGCGAAGGTGTCGGTCGCGGCCGATGGCGGCGGGGGGTATCTCGTCACGAATCCCGATCCCGTGCGCACGCTGCTTTCGCGCGCGGCCGGCCGGCCGGTGCGCGTCACGCTCGAGGCGCGCGAGACGCCGGGGTCGCCGCCGCCACCGAAGCGCGTGGCCGTCGACGACGCCGAGGTGCGCGCCGACCCGCTCGTGCGGCGCGCGGCCGAGCTCTTCGATGCGTCGGTCGTGGCCGTCACGAAGCGCAATGCGCCCGCGGCCGGCGGGGGCGGGGCGGACACGGCGGACGTATCCGAAGGTGACGAGCGAAGCGAGTAGGCGAACGCGGCGAAGGTCCGCGAGGAGCAAGCGATGTTCGACAAACTCAAGGCCGCGGGACAGCTCGCGGGAATGCTCAAGGATCTCCCCAAGCTCCAGGGCCTCGTCGAGGAGGTGCGCGGGCGCCTCGCGAGCACGAAGGTCGAGGGCAGCGCCGGCGGAGGCGCCGTCAAGGCCGTCGCCTTCTGCGACATCCGCATCGACACCGTGACGCTCGATCCGAGCGTCTTCCGCGGCATCGCCAACGGCTCCGCCTCCGATCAGGCGTACGCCAACCGTCTCGTCGCCGAGGCCGTGAACGACGCGCTCACCAAGGCGCGCGCGAAGATGGCCGAGGAACTCGGCAAGGCCGCGCGCGAGAGCGGCATCGATCTCCCGCCTGCGATCCTCGAGCGGCTCGCCTGAAACGAACGCCCGACGC
>Ga0172372_10010014_pt1 | contig 12222 bp, 9 predicted proteins | sample LakKiv5m_2_FD_114544 | JGI IMG/M metagenome (GOLD analysis project Ga0172372, IMG submission 114544) | Freshwater microbial communities from Kabuno Bay, South-Kivu, Congo - kab_092012_9.5m | ecosystem: Environmental > Aquatic > Freshwater > Lake | place: Democratic Republic of the Congo...
AACCAAATAAAGTCGAAAATTCAAACCCAAAAAGATCGATACCCAAGGCGGATACAACAAAATTGACCACCGGTCATTTTTTAGAAGTGCTAAAGGGGATTTTTACAAAAACCGAAGTAAGGCAGGAATTTTCATCCTACATCAAGGGGTTATTTTCCAAAAGTCGCTAGGTACTTTTTATCACCCAGAGTGGTTTGGTGATAAAATAAGACATCTTTCGAGATAGATTTTTAGAAAATAGTTGATCGAAAAAATCTTTCTTTTTGCTTAAAGTCACTAGGATATCCCCTTTTGCAAGTTGCAAGTAATTCTCAAGTCCAAGCGCCAAATCATCACGAAAGGACTTCAAAACAAAATTCACCAAATCATAAGGAATCGAAGGTTTCATTTCTTCGACCATGGTCTTGTGAAGTGCTTTATCTATCACTCGAGATCTTGAGGAAACGTGAACAACATCGATCTCTGAATCGAAAAATGTTGCAAAATTCAACACTTTTTTAATGGCTAACTTATCTTCATCGATGTAGTCGGAAGCATAAACTAATTTTCTAGGGCGTTTGAAAAAAGCTTTTCTTGGCACCACGAGAATATCTCTATCCGTTTGCGTGACCATCTTACTAGATCGACTTCCAAACACTTGTTTCTTAAACTGATTCATTCCCTCCGTACCAACTACAATCAAATTGGCATTGATTTTTTGAGAATAGGCGATAGTAGCTTGAACGATTCCTCCATCAGAAATTGCCAATTCACAGCTTTGAAGCCCATTGGGAATGCTTTCCTTTAGAACTGCATCCTGTAAACTCTTCAATTTTTGTTCTACAAATTCTTTTTGATAAGTGCCATCCAAATCCAATGGAGCCAGGTTTTGGTAGTCTTGCTTATTTAAAACGTGAAAAACAATCAATTTAGCCTTGTACTTCTCTCCAATCTTCGCAGCATATTCAAGCGCATTCAATGCGCATTCTGAAAAGTCAATCGGACAAAGGATAGTGAAAGGAGATGCCATAGTGGAGAGTTAGTAACCTACAGTTCGATTTACAAGATTAAGCAAAGGAAGGTCAGCTTTTAGCCGATTATAATTCTCAATTATTTGAGGTGCGGCTGCCAATGGGTTTGTTACTGATGCAATATGTGGAGTCAATTGTATTCGATCTTCCTCCCAAAATGGGTGAGATACAGGCAAAGGCTCTACATGATACACATCCAAAAGAGCCCCTGAAAGCATTCCTTCATTTAAAGCTATCAACAAGTCTGTTTCATTTAAATGCTTTCCACGTGCTACATTTATCAAATAGGTGCCTTTTGTACATTTTTTGAAAAGTGAAAGATTCAAAATCCCCTCTGTTTCTGGGGTAAGCGGAAGTAAACAAACCAGAACATTTACCTGCGAAAGGAATTCTTCCAGTTGATCTTTTTGAAAGTATGGGTAACGGAAATCTTTTTTCTCAGAAAAGCCAAAACCAATAACCTCAAATCCCAAACCAGCTAACTTGTCAAGTACATCCCCTCCTAAGGCTCCTACGCCCATTACGCCAACTTTGACTGGTAGCTCAGGATTGGACATGTCCCAAACCTTGGCTTGTTGGTCATGGTAGTAACGAAGGAACTGCCTATGATAGTTCAATACTCCCATGATAACATAATTGGTCATGGACCAGGTCAATTTCTGGTCGACAATTCGAACGATTGGAAGTTCATCCCCAACAGCAGGGTCCGATAAAATATGATCGACTCCTGCACCTAGCGAACTGATTAACTTTAGGTTGGGAAAAATTTTCAGGTAACCTGAAGGATGCTGCCAAAGTAAAGCCATTTCCACATCCTCTGGTCGATCAATATGTGGAAAAATTTGTAAATCTAGGCTTGGATGGTGGTGCTGAAGTGCTGCTATCCATGCCTTTGGATCTCTACCAGGACTAATAATGGCTATACTCATAATCTTGAAGCTAAGAAGCACCAAAAGTAGGTCATTCCCGTTGGGCAAAAAAATCTGACTATTAAAAAATCCAAAATGACTTCTTCAACAAAACACCTAGTTGGTGGGTTATGAAATTTACTTGTCTTCTACTAAGTAGTAACCAATCAAGAAATTATGAAATTTGCTTTTTTACTTTTTTGGATCACCCTTTTTATCCCAACAGAAATGGAAAGCATTTATTCGTTTACCTCACAAAATACGGTCGGCGATTGGCGAATTGTCAACGATGGAGTAATGGGCGGTATTTCAAAAAGTTCCCTTTTGCTCACCAGCTCAGGGCATGGGAAATTTGCAGGTCATGTATCTTTAGCCAACAATGGTGGTTTCGCTTCCATTCAACTGAATAAAAAAATAGGATTGACGGCAGCACATAAGTATATCCTACTTAAAGTTAAAGGAGATGGGAAACAGTACGAGTTTCGAATTAAGGCAAAAACAACTCAAAACGCATCCTATGTCCATCCTTTTAGCACTACTGGAGAGTGGCAACTTATAAAACTTCAACTAGCACAATTCTATCCCCAGTTTTTCGGAAGAATCCTAGATAGTCCCAATTTCAACTTTCAAACAATTGAACAACTGAGCTTTTTGATTGCAAATAAACGTGAGGAGGATTTCGATTTGTTGATCGATTTTATTGGACTGGAATAGATTTTCTTTGCTACTTCTAAAACTTTTACCTGTTTACTGGTTTTTTCAGCTCCCTTAACCAAACTATTTCATTGCCATTAAGAACAACCTAAAAAACACACTTCAAAAAAATAAATTATGGAAACTTTTGTACTTATTTCTCAGCTTATCGTTTCACTATCAGTCGCCTATGTTTGGATATTTAGATATCATGTGGTCGAGCAGGAATTTAAAGATTTTGGGCTCAGTGCGCTTACCCGATCTTTTGTCGGCGCATCCAAAATTTCAATTGCCACACTGCTTGCAGCTGGAATTTGGTACCCTGCACTAACTCCCTTTTCAGCGATTTTAATGGCGTTATTTATGCTTGCAGCACAATACTTTCACTTTAAGGTAACGAATCCCATCTCAAAACGAGTTCCTTCATTTCTCTTGTTGGCGCTGTGCTTGTTTATCTTCGGAATGACTTACCAATCAGTTTGATGCCATATTTTATCCTGAAAGCATCGATATTAATTTCAAGTTTATCATTTCTAGGTTACGCTATTTCCTATTTCACCTCATCCCATATGAAGCGTGAGTTTGAACGATTAAATTTGAAAAAATTTGGTCTAATTGTAATTTTATTTGAAGGATTAGGAGCCATTGGATTATTAGTGGGCATGTATTTCAAGCCCATCTTATTAATCTCTTCAGGCGGCTTGTTATTGCTCATGTTTTTAGGAGTAGTCACGAGACTTAAGGTTAAGGATAGCCTTCGTGTTACCTTACCCGCCTTATTCTTTATGATTTTAAATGCAGTCATTTTTTTTCTAGCACTTCAAGAAGTATAAACCTAAAATGCAGGACACTAAATGCTCCCCTGATAGCTCAAAAATTCATCTTTAGCGTAAAATAGTTCGACCACAGCAAAAAAAATAGCTACTTTCGAAATGAAAAAGGAAGAGGAGAAAATCGTTCTAAATTTCACACCTTAAAATACATTGAATAAACAAAAACCAGCCATGAAACTGAAAATCAATTTCCTTATCCTAGCCCTACTTTTTGTAGCAACACTGGGTACGGCTCAGCAAATCCAAATGCCTCAGGCAAGCCCTAGCTCAAAAATCATTCAAAAAGTGGGACTAACGGATGTTACGGTCGACTTCAGCAGACCCAGCACAAAGGGTAGAAAAATATTTGGTGAACTAGTGCCTTTTGGACAAGTTTGGAGAACGGGTGCCAATGGAGCAACTATCCTGACCTTCTCCACTGAAGTAATTATCAGCGGAACAAAAGTACCAGCTGGTGCCTATGCACTTTATTCCATTCCAGGAAAATCTTCTTGGACGATGATCCTAAGCAAAAACACAAAACTATGGGGAGCTATCGGATACGAAGCCAAAGATGATATTCTTCGTTTTACAGCAACACCTGCTAAAACAAGCCGATTGTATGACTCCTTCGAAATTAGCTTCAATAAGTTAACCGATTCTAGCGCGGATCTTTCCATCAAATGGGAAGAAACCAGAGTAGAATTTACGATTCAAACAGAGGTAGATCCCATTGTCATGGCAGACATCAAAAAGCAAGTAATTGATGCGCAAAGCACAAATCCTGCTTTGCTCTACCAGGCTGCCAATTACTATTTCACAAGTAACAAAGACCTGAATCAAGCCTACACATGGATCAAACAATCTACTGCAAGTGATCCAAAGTATTGGACCTTACACCTTCAAGCCAAAATCGAAATGAGCCTTGGCAAAAAGACAGAAGCATTGGAGTCTGCTACCAAGTCTAAGAAACTTGCCGAAGAAGGTAAAAACCTTGATTATGTGGGCCTCAATGACCGCTTGATCAAATCCATCAAATAAGCAAAAAAAGAAGCCTTCGGTAACTCGAAGGCTTCTTTTTTTGTTCCCTTTTGAATTAATTCTAAAGCGATTTTTTGTTTCCGAAAATCCTTATTCCGGTTTGCAAGATTAGCCCAAAAAAGACCACAGCAAGGCAACCGATGGCATTGTACCAGAGGAACCCTATGTTCCACTCAAAGCCCATTAGTCCTTTCCCATTGAAGAAGTGGACTACCAAAATCAGCGCCTGAGACCCAATTGCTGCACTAAAAACAGCCTTCCCTTTGATCCATTTCACAAAAAATCCTACAATAAAAATACCCAAAATCGTTCCATAAAATAAGGAACCCAGCAGGTTTACTGCTTGAATCAGGTTCTCAAATAAGGAAGCATAGGTAGCAAAAAGGATTGCACCAAAACCCCAGAATGCGGTAAACAACTTGGAGGAACGCAGGTAGTGGCTATCACTTGCCTCTTTACGAATAGATCGCTTATACAAGTCCACGGTGGTAGTGCTCCCCAAGGCATTCAGCTCTGAGGAGGAGGAAGACATCGCCGCTGTGAAAATTACCGCAAACAACAAGCCCACCACACCAGGCGGCAGGTAGTCCATTACAAAGCGCATAAATACATAATCCGTATCCCTAGTTTCAGCTTCAGGATCGTGTGTAAGTAGCAGGGACTTTACTTCGGTTCTAATTTCTTGTTGGCCTTCTTTCAAATTTTTTAAGGTCCCAGTCAATCCTGCTACTGTAGCCTCCTCCTCTTGTTCTATGGCAGTGAGCAATTGAGAATAAACAACCTTGGAGGAGTCAAAATTGGCTTGAAAGGCTTCTTCTAGACGTGCTAATTCGGGAGCATGGCTACTATTTCGAAGTGATTCCGTTTGAACTTGATTGAAATGAATTGGCGGAGTAATGAATTGATAAAACACAAAAACCAACACACCAATAAATAAAATAATGAACTGCATGGGGATCTTCAAAAATCCATTCATCAACAAGCCCATTCGGCTTTGAGTCAAGGTTTGCCCGGAAAGGTAGCGTTGAACCTGACTTTGGTCCGTACCGAAGTAACTTAAAAACAAAAATACAGCTGCAGTCATCCCCGACCATATCGAATAGCGGTCTTCCCAATTAAAATCAAAGTTGACCACATTTAGCTTATCCATCTTTCCTGCTACGCGAAGGGCTTCGGGCATGGATATTGGCAACAGCTGGATGACCATTATCCCTGCCAAAACCATCCCTCCCATCATCACTGCCATTTGCTGCTTTTGGGTGATCGATACAGCCTTGGTCCCTCCAGAAACGGTATAGGCAATCACCAAGACCCCAATGAAGATATTGGTCCAAGTCAAGTTCCAGCCGAGCAGCGTAGACAAAATAATTGCAGGTGCATAGATGGTAATTCCAGCTGCCAAACCACGCTGCACGATAAATAAAAGCGCAGTCAGAGTTCTGGTTTTTAGATCAAATCGATTCTCCAAGTACTCATAGGCTGTATACACCTTCAACTTGTAATAAATGGGTACGAAGGCAATCGAAATAATGATCATTGCTAATGGCAAGCCAAAATAAAACTGGATAAAGCGCATCCCATCCTCATATGCTTGGCCAGGAGTACTCAAAAAGGTGATAGCAGAAGCCTGAGTCGCCATAATGGATAGCCCGATTGTCCACCAATTAGCCGTATTCCCTTTGAGGTAGGTTTCTAAGCTTTTTTTTCCACGCGTCTTGTAGATACCATAAATAACAATGGATACCAATGTCAGAAATAATACTAGCCAATCTAAAGTACTCATGAATACACACGGGTTAACCAGTACATCAAGGCAATCATTACCACTAGACTAGTCATCAGTGCTAGGTAAATTTTGGACCATTGAAATTGTTTTTCTTCCACCTTATTGCTCTATCAAGTTGATCACTAATTTGATCGCTCCAGGTACTCCTGCAGGTAATTGCCTGAAAAAAGATAACCCAGTGTAAACATAAGTTCCATCCCCCACCTTAGCAGTGATCAATGCGCCCTTCGTTGCTGCTTCTCCAGGATCTTGTAGTGTCAAGGGACTTTGGTACCGATCATCTCCTTTGGAGGCAAAATAAAGCCCTCGTTCCTGCACCCAACCCGCAAAATCCTTTTGTTGCATCTTATTTGGACTGCTAAGCAGGCTACTCGCCCAATCCGCATCCACAGGCGAACCTTCTACTGTAACCCGGTCACGGCCAATCTCAAAAGGGTAAGGGCCCAGCTGGGAAGTTACCAATGGGCTGCTCGTATTGTATTGCAAAATTAAGTTGCCACCAGCCTTCACATAATCCAATAGGATTGGCTGTTTACTTGCTAAGAATTCTTGCGTATTGTAGGCACGTATCCCCACGACTATGGCTTGGTACTCCTTCAACTTCTCCAATTCCAAATTGACTTCATCGAGGAAACTAACTTGATAGCCCAAAGCAGACAATACTTCTGGAACCTCGTCCCCAGCCCCTTCTAGATAGCCTACTTTTCCACCAGAAATCTTCCAGTCTTCTTGGATCAGTTGGATTTGTGCTGGGCTAAAGTAGGTCAAATTTGGAATATGGGGATAAGATATCCGGTGGACCACTTGGTCAAATAGGGTGCCGGAAGTAGTCTTAAAGCGAGCATTAATCCCCTTTCTTCCATTTTGTCCTCGAAGGAAGGTTACGGTATACCTTCGTTGCTTTTGGGCAGGAAAATCTTCAACCTTTAACACCTTAAATTGATTAGAGTCTAAACCTTCAAATTCTATCGCCCCTTCAATCAATTGATTTCTAAAATTGACCGTTACAGTAACTGTTGGATCCGCTCCTTCCACAAGGAACACCAATTCTTTCGATAGGGAAAGGTCTACCTCGGGTACTAGGGTAAATGGTTGCTTTACCTCTCCATCAATGGGATCATTGTACTTGTATTCCAAAGGGATCGCCATCGAAAAAGATTCCCCATCAACCGTAAAGGAAAGATCTCCACCTACTTTAGGCAGTTCATAAGGAATTCCGATCTTCTGCTGGTTAGCTACCTGAAACAAGGCATTTTCTACGGGTTTTTGAAGCCAATAAGGCTGGGAAAGCGCTGCATTAGCTTGCAGTTGTAGCGGAATAGACATCCGAATCGCTTCGTTTCCAGCGGCATTTTTTCCTACATAATAGGTATCGTAGACCTGCAGCGAAATATTCGAAACAAGGGTCTTGGAAGGATTGGTGAATACTAGTTCGGTGGGCATTTGCTCTTCTGGATAGCCCAGTTCTTTTCCTGCCAAAAATTCTATTTTCAAGCCCATCGTCTTGAAAATAAGCTGATCTAGTTTTTCCGCCTTTTCTTTGATCCAAGGAGCTGAGGAATTTAGTGCGGCAATTGATTTTCTCAGCGCTAGCAGCTCAGGGATTTGCTGATCTGGCTGGCTAAAATTGAAGGCACGAATTAGCTCATCCAAAGCGGTTTTCACTTCTTCACCTCCAGAAAGCTGCTCCCATCGGCTAGCCAAATCTTCAAAAGGTGAGTTGCTATAGGCTTCTCCCCCAACTAGCTCCAAATAGTCCTTGGCCTTTCCAATACCTGCCGTAGATCCAAAGCCCTGAGATTTGTGCATCGTACGGCTGTCAGCTGCAAGCTGATGGTAGGTTTTACCCAATAAGGGATCGTAGCCCCCTACTTCCATCGCGTAGTAACGCTTCTCAGCTTCTGGCTCAAACTCACCTCGAAAATTGTAGGCATTGAAAAAAATACGTTTTGCCTGCCAAGGTTTAACATACTTCAATTGATCTGAATAGGCTTTTGGGTCGCCAGAAAGCGCAAAAGCTTCATTGGCTAGGATAGCAGAGGTGGTATGATGACCATGGGTAATGCCCGGAGTTGTATTGAATCTGGTGATGATGATATCCGGTTGGAAGCTACGAATTGCCCAAACCACATCCGCCAAGATCTTTTCTTTATCCCAATTTTGTAGGGTTTCCGTTGGGTCCTTGCTGTATCCAAAATCAAGAGCTCGGGTGAAATATTGCTTTCCTCCGTCTATTTCCCTTGCTTTGATCAATTCCTGGGTGCGAATTTGCCCCAATTCAATTCCCAATTCCTTTCCGATGAGGTTTTGTCCACCATCGCCTCGCGTGAGGCTCAAGTACCCCACTTCAGCATGTTCCCCATTGGCTAGGTAAGCGATCATGCGGGTATTTTCATCGTCTGGGTGTGCAGCTACGTACAATACCCGTTTGGTTTCCCGCAATTTCAGCAGCTGATGGTATAGCTGAGAGGAAGAAAGAGACTGTCCAAAACTTAAGGAAGAGAGAAATGCAAAAGAAAAGAGGAACTGGAAAAAGGGTAAAATTCGTAGACGCATGGGTGTGGGATCAACTAAACGCAAACTAATTCAATTCATCACCAAATAAAATTGAATTTTGATGAATAGAGTAAAAAAAACAGATCAGGTATCGGGGCACAATTAAAAGCCAGAACCACAACTAAATAAAAAAAAAGGCCGGAAAATTCCGGCCTTCAAATTAGGTTGTCAAGAATTAATTCTCTTGCCAGTTGGCTCCAAGAATGGCAGAAATCTTTGCATTCATCGCATTCACTTCAGCTGTATTCTTCAAACGAGTATAGATTTGAAATAAGATAATCATGATATCTGTGTTGTCAGCCTTAATTTCCAACGCTTTGGTAAAGTAAGGAACAGCCATTTTGTACAATTCATCAGCCTGAGTACCCATCTCTTTTGATCTTTTCTCCCACTCTGCATCTGAAAGAGAGTTCAGTTCGGCTAGGATACCTCTTGATTTCTCCAATATAAGTGCTCCAGTGTAATAATTCCCTTCAAAGAATTTAGGATCTACTTCTACCGACTTCTTGTAATCCACTAATGCGCCTTCGATGTCTCCACCTTGCTCTTTCAAATATCCGGATCTTAAGAGCAAACCTGGATTATTTGGGTCTTTTGCAAGCGCACTATTGATTTGAGTCATTGCTTCATCCATTTTATTGAGCTGAAGCAGCAACTGGATTTCATACTCCGCCAAAACCTTGTCGTTTGGATACTCCGCAAGTGCTTTAGTCACTAGCGCAAAAGCAGCCTCTGGGTTTTTCTCTTCAGTGCTCAAGATCTGCACCATAAAATAATACGCATTGGTCTTATTGTATGTTGGCAATTCAAACAGGTACCCGAAATGCCTTTTCGCATCTTCGAAACGACCTAAATCATTTGCCAAGTAACCCGCATTGTAGTGTATGGTAGAATCTGTTTTATCGATTTCTCCAGCAAGATTGAAGAACTCATAAGACATTTCCATATCATCTTCATTGTAGCGATTCAATGCCTTATCAAAAGCAACATTCTTGAGCGTAATTAAAGAATAGGGTCTCAGATTGTCTGGAATTCCAGGCAATTCATCTGCATACACCGATTTCCCAACAGGAGATGTTTTGCTGTTACCAGCCATTTCAAAGGTTTTGTTAAAAGTTACCAAAGCTTGATTTCCAACTTTCAAGGTCTCCATCGTATTCGAAGAATCCCTTCCAAAGATTTTGGTCTCGATTTGTGCTTTTACTAAGAAGGTGGCAGGATCACCACTTGTTTCAGGGTTTGTTGTAGCAGCATCAATAGAAGCTAGAGCAGTTTGAAGATTACCAGATTTAAATCCTTTTTCTGCCTCTTTTACTACTTTCTTTTGTCCAAAAGCAAAGGTGACGGTCGCAACCATTGCTAGTGATAGAACGAGCTTTTTCATTCGTGTTTTTCGTTAGGGATTTTTATTCAGTTGTTTCTATGGATGATTCGGGTGAATCGGGTGATTCAGGTAATTCGGTTATCTCACTTGAATCGGTGACAATATCGGAAGATTCTGAAAGTTCTTCCTCTTCTCTAGAGATTTTTTCTACCGAAGAAATCTCGTCTCCTTCTCCTACTTTGATCAAACGAACACCTTGGGTTGCTCTACCCATGATGCGCAGCTGATCCATACTGATACGGATGATAATGCCAGACTTGTTGATGATCATCAAGTCATCGGTATCGACTACCTCTTTGATTGCAACCAATGCCCCTGTTTTTTCAGTTACATTCATCGCTTTCACTCCTTTGCCACCTCTATTGGTGATTCGGTACTCGTCAAGGTCGGATCGTTTTCCGTATCCCTTTTCAGATACTACCAATAGGGTTGCATTTGGTTCAGACGCACAAACCATGCCAATTACATAATCCTCCTTGTCGGTAAGCGTGATGGCCTTCACTCCTGTGGCGGTTCTACCCATTGGGCGAACTGCCGTTTCCTTGAAATGCACTGCTCTACCCGACTTGGCAGCAATAACAATGTGCTGGCTACCATTGGTTTTGGCCACATGAACCAGCTGATCGTCTTCTCTGAAATTCAAGGCAATAATGCCATTGGTTCTAGGTCTAGAATATTGCTCTAGCGTAGTCTTCTTGATGACACCTTGCTTGGTCACCATTACCAAGAAGTGGTTGTTAATGTAATCCTGATCCTCCAAGTTCTCGACCTGGATGATGGAACGGATTTTATCGTCTTGGGTGATGTTGATCAAGTTTTGGATCGGCCTTCCCTTTGACACTTTAGAGCCTTCCGGGATGGCGTAGGTTTTGAGCCAGAATAACTTGCCCTTATCGGTAAAGATCAACAGGTAGTTGTGGGTAGAAGCGGTGAACAAGTATTCCGTCCAATCGTCATCCTTGGTGCTGACACCTTTGGATCCGATACCCCCTCTTCCTTGAGTACGGTACTCAGTCAAGGCCGTACGCTTCACATAACCCTGATGAGAAACAGTGATCACCACTTCCTCATTTGGAATCATGTCCTCGTAACTGAAGTCCTCCGCATTGTGCTCAATCTCTGTGCGGCGATCATCCGAGTAGCGTTCCTTCATTTCCAGAAGTTCAAGCTTGATGATCTCCATTCGCTTCCCTTCATCAGCAAGAATTGCCTGAAGCTCTTCGATAAGCGCCATGATTTCTTTGTATTCGGTAATGATTTTGTCACGCTCCATGCCAGTAAGGCGCTGAAGTCTCATATCAAGGATGGCTCTGGCCTGAATTTCACTTAAATCAAAGCGCTCCATCAAACCATTACGGGCAGTTTCTGGGTCGGCTGAACTTCGAATCAAAGCAATCACTTCATCCAAGTGATCCAGAGCAGTCAAATAACCCTGTAAAATGTGTGCTCGCTTCTCAGCTTCTTTCAGTTCAAACTCTGTTCTTCTCACCACCACTTCGTGTCGGTGAGCGACATAGTGAACAATCAAGTCTTTCAAGTTTAAGGTCTGTGGACGACCCTTAACCAAGGCCACATTGTTTACTGAGAAGGATGTTTGAAGTGCCGTCTGCTTGTACAGGTTGTTCAAAACCACACTAGAAACTGCATCGCGCTTCAATTCATATACCACGCGCATCCCCGAACGATCGGATTCATCTCGAATGGCAGAAATCCCTTCAATTTTCTTTTCATTGATCAATTGGGCGGTCTTTTCCACCATATTGGCCTTGTTGACCATGTAAGGAATTTCGGTGATGACAATCATCTCCTTACTTCCTCCTTCTTTGATTTCTATATTTGCTTTGCCACGAACGACAATTCGACCTCTACCCGTTTCAAAGGCTGCCTTTACTCCATTGTAGCCGTAAATGATACCTCCCGTAGGAAAATCAGGGGCTACAATAAAGTTCATCAGCTCTGCAATAGTAATATCTCTGTTGTCGATGTAAGCGATAATCCCATCGATAACCTCTCCTAAATTGTGAGGGGCCAT
>Ga0172372_10010016_pt1 | contig 12221 bp, 8 predicted proteins | sample LakKiv5m_2_FD_114544 | JGI IMG/M metagenome (GOLD analysis project Ga0172372, IMG submission 114544) | Freshwater microbial communities from Kabuno Bay, South-Kivu, Congo - kab_092012_9.5m | ecosystem: Environmental > Aquatic > Freshwater > Lake | place: Democratic Republic of the Congo...
CATAATCAGATTCCAGAATACTCCTACGAATCTGCTTTCTTTCCAGTTCCAAAGCCATAACGGATAACTAATTAAAATTGCTGAACTGCTAACAGCTATCGGATAAAGCACATCAAGTATATCTAGGTGCTGAAGTCTATATTCTTCAGGTAATAAATTCGTGGTAGCAAATACAGAAAGCATCACATAAAAGCCGAGTATAGAAATTAACCCATCACCTTCGGGATAATTATTCTTATAAACCTCTATCAGGTTAAAGGACTTAATATCTGACCATAACTGCTGTAATCTCCTGTTTCTCTCTTTACGAGCTTTAATTAACCCGCTCTCATCCTTAATCCCCACCCAGCCTCCAGGTTGTCTAAGCAAATAATGACTTCCCATTAGAACTATAAGATTTACTAACATGCCCGCCGGAACAGAATTTCCAACTTTAATTTTTAGCACATAATCCCATATTAAAACTGTTGACAAACCTGCTGTCATTCCGATTATAACTGATTTCCCACTACTTCTAAATCCAAGAACTGCCATGATAAATGGTACGCTTACTACCGGCATGTAAAAGGAAGATGCAAAAAGGAATAGCTCTAGTGCTGTTCCATTATTCATAATGCACATAATAATAGAGGAAGCACCTATAATCATAGAGATGATCCTAGTAAATAATAATCGATTATCAAATAATTTAATACCTAGAGGCTTACAAAAGTCGTTAACAACAATTACCGCCGTAGAATTAATGTAAGAATCAATAGTAGAGAGAATCATGGCCATAATGCCAGAAAGAAGCAAACCTTTAAGGCCTGGTATAAAATCAATATCAGAAATAAGGGTGTTTATTACATTATTTGCATCTGCATTTGGATGATTAGCTAGCATCAATATTGCAATCCAACATACTAATAGTACGAGTATAAAACAGGTTACAGATGATATAGAAAAAGATTTTCTTACTTGGCTTACGTCTTTCGCCATTGATACTCTTTGGAAAAAAGCAGGGTTAAATGCAGGAATCGCACTCCAGACAAACAGCAATAAATAATGCAAGTTACTGCTATTAGAAAAATCAAATACTTTCTTATAATCAAATAAAGGATTATTTAGTAAGGTATCTGTTATTGCGCTAGTATTATTAACACTGTTTAGCAAAATATATGCTACTATCGGTATTACTGCACAAAAAGTAATAAACTGAATTATATCGGTAAAAGTAACGGATTTTATGCCGCCTAAAGAAGAATAAATGGTTACGATAACACCTGCTATTAATATGCCGTAAATATTAGGGATACCCACATATTCAAAAACTAAAGCAGAAATCTTTAACTGAATAGCAATAATCCCGCTAACCCCTATAAAACTGGATATTGCCGTAATTATTCTAACTTTCTCACCAAATAACTCTCCCATAGCTTCTGCTATGGAGAGTTTACCTAAAAACTCTGCCATCCTTGGGGCAAAGAATAAACCAATCAGTAATAAACATAAAGGGTCACTAATTGCTACGACCCAGATAAAATATAATCCCTTGCTATAAGATTCTGCAATAATAGTATAAAAAAATTCCCCGCTCACCCAAGTAGCGACTATTGTTGCAACTATGGTTGCCGTGCTAAAATTTCTATCACCTACGGCATATTCCTTTATATTTCTAATGCCTCGGCTTGAAGATAACCCAAGCAGCAAATTAGCTATCAAAAACCCAATAATAATCAATGAATCTAGGTCAAATGTCATGTTTGTAAGTATATTTTATAATTGTATAACCAGTAGTTGATTAATATACAATATATCAACTTGTTAAAATAAAATAAACAGGAATTTTATACACTCTATTAATTAAGAGGGTAATGTAAATTATGGCGTTTTCATTTTATAATCTATCGAATAGTGCATACCACCACCACCGATTACAACTAGAGTTATCGTTATTGTATTATTACCTTGCACTAAATATGGCTTAAGGTCAATATTACTCGATCTGTTCCAAGTACACGTATCACCTAAATTCACTGTTCCTCCAGTAGATTTTGTCAAAGTTGCCGTTCCATTAGAATTATAAGATAATGCCGTAAAATTTCCTATTGAGATATTACCATTACCGCAATTCTGGCTAGTAGACGGCGAACTATAAACAGCTGTATTATTTACTTTTACTAAAGCAAAATCATCGTTGGCCATGGATGTAATTTTGAAATAATCAATATTACTGACACTATCTGGCACATTAAAAGTTAGTGTAGAAGTATAAGTACCGGCAGATATGACATTTGTTCCGGTATAATCATACAAACCAAGCGTTACATTACCGGAATAATTACTTGAATTACTGGTAGTACTTCGTGTGTAATTCGCAGGGAAAGTGTCAGTTCGGCTTAACAGATTAATTTGGTAAGCCTTACACTTAACATTACTATATACTCTATTACCTGAGCTATCTTTGCTATATAAACGTGAAAAAATAAATGTCCTATTAGTACCACTAGGGTCTTTATCCGGATCAGTAACACTTGGCACGCACCAACGCTGCAATGGAGCTACTTCAATCCAACCAGTAGCACAGCTACCGGTTGCCATTTCTCCAACTGTTGTTTCTGGCCAAGCCGCATAGCCATCTTCCTGGCTGCTATAATTACTGGTCGCAGGACATTTCGGTTGCGGAATATCAGTACATAAACTCATTTCATATGAAGTTTTATCCCTTATAGCGTATTTACTCTTATCATAGTTGTAACCAGAAAAAGCTGTATCAGTCGTACTTGAACAATTTATTGTCTGGCATAAATCCGCACCAGTTGGACTCGTATAGCAATAAATACCGGAATTACATAAGCGGATAGTAACTCCAGTACCTCCAGAAATAGCTGGCACGCTATCTACGATAGAGGTACACCTACTAGTTTGCTCGGTAGTACACCTTGCCGTACCAGGATAAGAAGCTAATTTGGTAAGAAAATTCTGGCAATTTACCACATCATTTACAGGAGTACAATTAACAGAATATGCCCCAGAATCAGTTACATCGGAATTAAAATGATAATACTGGCTATCTGGCAGCGTTTCCCCTAAACTAGCACTTGGTATGTAGCGGTCACTGCTTATATTAGAGATTTTGCATAAATCGGCATTTATTGGGCTTGTATAACAGTAAGCACCAGAACCGCATAAATATATAGAAACTCCATTACCTAAACTATTATCAACATTATTAGTGCAACCTGTAACTTGCGGAGTAGTTCCACAGCGTATCATACCCGGATATGCCGATAATTTAGCGATAAAATTCTCGCAATTGACAGTATCCCTATTGACAAGATTTGTTAAAACGCAAAGTGTTTCATTTTTTGGGCATTTATCAAGATCACGATTTTTAAGACATGCACGTTTACCACCTACATAATATTGATTATTAATATATTCTAGCCCATATAAATAAATAGCGTTCCTATTTACTGACCCATTACTATTAACAGGAAAAATATTATTCAAATAAGTACCGTATAAGCTTCCTGGATTTGGAGAATGAGATCCAGAAAACGGAGTTGTAGCTAAGGTAGTGTCAGTAACAAAAGAATCAAAGTTATATCCTGCTAAATTTACCGAGCTTTGTAGGTTGGTAGGATTATAAACCGTCTTTGGTTGAACTATGGCACTTGTTGAATCAGTACCAGAAACAGCCTTCACCACGAAAGTAGGTGTATAATAGGTACTTGTACATGGGATATCGACATTTGCCGGACTCGTACAATCATAAACCTCTGGTTTTATGATTGGTGCTCTATTTTCACAACCGATCAATATATTTCCACCCCTTACACAGATTTGTTTAGGGTTCTGAGCAAACTTAAATACTGGATCAAATGCCGACACTCGAGAAATAGAAGCAGTATAGCTCGCTGATCTGCCATTTTTATCCTTAAGAGTAACAGTATCAGATACAACAGAAGACATATCAGAACTACTTTGGATACGGGGAAAAGTAACAGAAACATCAGCTAATTCTGAGGTATTGATTCCCCAAATCTCCTGGCAAGAAGACGCACTACTAGGACAGTCAGCAAGATCACTCATAAAATAAGATTGCGGAGAAGAAGTAGACCCCATTCTTAAACCATATACTATGCGGAAGCCAATTTTATTACAATTAGTCCCAACACAAGTGTTTGGCACAGGTAACGCAGTTCGCACACAAGGAGTATTCCCACCACTACATTTTGGTAGAATATCAGTTTTAGCAGTAGCCGCATGTAAATCGCTTGCGGTAGGAAAAGTGCCTGAATGTTCTATAACCGCACATTTATCATTATTAATATCAGTAGTTACATTGTTTGGACATAACGGAACAAAATTTTCACAAGTAATCCTTAGAGAGTTTCTAACAAATTATTCTCTAAAGCTGACACTACACACGGCTCATTTCGAAGAGACGGCAACAAATCCCCCCCCGAATCCCTAGAACATATTTTTTGGATATAGGCTGTTTGAAAAGGGGACTGTACTGTCGGACAAAACGGCGGCGGATATGGCCCCATCGGGATATTTACGCACCCATATACGGTGCTATCAACTGCCCTATTTATTTGACCAATTGCCTTTAAAATAGAGCCTATTGCATTACCTATTGTCTCGATTAGCCAACCCACATACCCTAGTAGATCCTTTCATCACAGAAGAAAAAGTCGTTTGCCCATCATCACCTTTACCAAAAAGCATTTCAACTAAAGCACCGAGTAATTGACCAGGAGTCTGGGCGACCTGAACGGCCATATCTAGAAAAAACAGAAGTACTTTTATTACCGGATGTAACGTAGCTGTTTTATGAGAGGATTGTTTATTTGGATCTAGATCCATAAGGTCAAAACCATCTTTAAAGCTTAAGAAAGCCGGATCTTTATATAAGCACAGCTTAGGGGGAGAAAGTGTAACCGGTAAGCCGTCATACCCGATTACTATATCATCAGGAACTGTTTTCCCTTCAAAATCTAGATGCACGCCTGCAGTATATCCTGGATCCTCAGGGAAATTAGGTGATAAACCGGCAGGAATAGCAACTCTAGCACACATTCTAAGCAAAGGTATCCCATATCCGCTAGCTAGGGTTACACACTGACCATCCCAATTCAGGGTATTGTCTGTTGTCCAACAAGCCAGAGCATTACATTGTTGGCCCCTTACCCTTATTTTGGGGTTCATATAAATGCTGTCAGGCGTCTCTTCGCCGCATAAATTCTCATAATAACCTATCCAAGAACCAGGATAACCTGCCTTAATCAAACATGTGTGGTCATCTCTTCCAGATTCTTTATTCCACGGAGGGCAAAGGCTATCTCTGTCAACACTTCTGTAGGGCTGAGAAACCCTGTTGTCCCAATATTCCCTTCTTGTCTTATCGCTATCACCGCAATTACAAGGATCTGTAAAACAAGCTCCTACGGCATCCCAAAATCCTGCATTAGCCGTAGTAATAGGGTTAGTCATTAGTAATAAAATAATTAAAATAGATTTTTTTATCACTACACCACCTTATGTAATATTATTTAATTCGTCATAGAGCGGCCCTACCCAATCTTCCGGCTGGTTACTAGGATATTGTTTTATAATTTTTTCGTACGCTTCTATTTCCAATTTTCCTGAGGATAAAAACCTTGTCATCCCTTGCAAACCACCAATACTAAGTTCAGCTGCAATTATCCTACCATCCTGTTTTATCAAAAACATCCTATTGTTAATGGTTAACAATGCTAGTTTCTTTGCTTCAACAGGATTTAAATTTAGCATCACTTCCAGATTAGGTATTTTAAATTCAGGGGGTATTATTATCTGAGTCCCCATTAGATTTAACCAATCTAATTCATGTACATCCTTATGTACATCCTCTAATATACGTATATTTACCGTATTTACAAAAACACCATTAGCAGAAGCAATGTTTTGTGAGATATCAGAAAGAAGTGAGGAATAGCACCTTAAATTAAATATTGCTGCCATATTATCAATCGCAAAAATTTTCGGACCGTCGCCCATTTTTCCTAACAAATTTTGCATAAAGTATATGATAGCAGCTTTAACACTGCGCATCGTATTTAACCCATATTCAAATTCTGCTACAAATTTAACCTCTTTTGGGAAATATTTCTTTTTATATTCAACGTCGTCAAATTGCTGAACATTAATTACTAATATTTCTCCAGGGTTAATTGTAATTTCTTCTTGCGATTCAAAAACCTCATAATATAAACCACCTGCCATATATTCTTTTAAACGCTTCTTTAAAATTTGGCCACTTTCCGAATCATCGATTGCTTCAATTACTGCGGATAACTTTCGTTCCTCTTTGGGAATTACAAAAACCTCTTCACTAACGGCCTTTAGCAAAGTCAATTCCGGTTCTTTTAGAGGATCAAAATGGTGTTTTGCCAAGATTGTGAAAAATGTAAAACAAAAAGCTCGGTTTTTTTCATTATCTTCTAAATATAAAGGATTAAACAAATTTTTCTCCTGCTGAATCCATGTACCTCCTCTAGCTTTTATATAAAGGCTAGAATCGGAATCATCCACTATATGTATTATAGTCGGTTTATATTTATCCGCTTCTGAGAGTAAAAAATTAAGTAAAGTTGTTCGACCTGACTTTTCTACCCCCAAGATGCAAGTGTTGCTATTCCCGTCTGTATCATGAAAGTTCATAAAATATGGAGTTCCTCTCTCAGTCCTAAGTAACGTTACAGCCCTACCCCATGGATTATATTGATTACCGGTAGGAAAATTATGGAGAGAAGCAAGTGCTGCGGTATTGTCTAAAATTGTCGGTGACATTCTGGAAAGAAAAGCAAAATTTCCAGGTAATTGCGCCCAAAAAGTTTTTTCTAAATTAATATCTTCTCTTACATGCACTATCCCAATTTTTGCTAATGTATCAGAAGTTTGCTTAACTTGTTTGTTAAGTTCTTTAGCATCATCACCGATTATCATACAAGATATTTGTTGATGGCAAAAATAATTTTTATCATCAGTCTCTTTTAAAATTTTGTCTAAACCACTGAGAGATTTTAGCTCAGCATCACCGCTAATATCTGCTATATAAGCTTGATCCGCAAATAACGGAATCACCTTACTTTTATCAACAAAATAAAAAACTTCAGTTGCAACCATTTCAACAGGTATCTGCAAAAATTTATCTAAAGCATCGGAAGATACCTCTTGATATTCTTTTATCGATAACAAAGCCGCAAATTTTTTGCCGTTATCGCCTATTACCTCTATCATATCATTACCGACTGCGTATTGATGAGAAGAAAGAGCAATTGAAATATCAGTAACCGGCAATACACACTGCTCTTCATTAAGTTGCATAATTCTTCTGTATAAAAACATCAAATCAGAATAGCATCGTTCCTCTTCTATTCTAATACCCAGTTTTTCAGCCCCATATTCTTCCAGATCCAATATTAACTTATCAACAGTTGCACTCAAGGTTTTAACTGCTTTAGCAAAATAATTAATCTCAAAATCTGCAATTCTACTTGCTGAAAGTGAATTAACAAGGGAGTTAAAATTCTTCAGTTTTAGCTCTGGTGCATCGTGAAGAACCGTAATATATAAACAGTTAACAAACTTATCATGCCAATAATTTTTGTTTTTCCATATCTCGTGAATATTTGCTGAAAACACATTATTGTACGGCACGGTATCATCAAGATTTGCTTTACGCCTTATTGTATGAATCCAGAAAGCTAGCTGGTCTCCTTCAACATTATTACTAATAGCACTTCTTACAACTACTCGAAGATTCGAGAGCTTCTTGCTAATTTTTTCTGAATTAATACCATTAATCTGAAAAATCTGTAGTAATTCACCGTTTTTAGTAAGTAAAGTATTCTTATCATAATGGCATGCAATAGGTACGAAGTCCTCTGATAAAGCGTTATAAAGGCCTTTATCTAATTTTTTCTTAATAAATGACACGCTGGTCCTTCTTAAATAGTTGTGATCAAAAATTATCCTCTTTAACGCTTAGAACACTAACCTAATTCAGTCAGTCTTGAGTTATTAAAGAATATAACGACTTTTAGTATGGCAGTAAGTTGATGTAAATTAAAATTATTAGTTGTAAAACCAATTCAATTCAATAGCAGTTGTCGCAACGATGCTATAGTAGGGTGGCAAAGCAATTGCCAAATACACAGAAATTTTTAGAAAAACAGGAGAAAAGGCCTTATAATATCAAATATGTTCAAAGATATTAAAGAAGGCAATCTTTAACAAAAATTTTAACATTGAGAATCAGATTAAACAGATTTCCTAATTTGCTTTCTTCAGCGCCCGTGCTTTTATTATAGTTGTGATTGCTATGGCTGATAAACCAATTATAGAAACAATTATTGCACTTGGAATAATTGAAATGCTTTTTATGAAAGCATCATTACTATATTGTCTTACACCGTCAGCCATTGTTCCGTCCCATAAATTATCTAACGATAGCCCTATCGAATTATGGAAAAACCATCCAAACGCCATAATAATCATGTTAGCAACAGCTCCGGCTAAACCGCTTCTCTCTTCGGAAACAAAAGTAGATATTTTAGCAAGCATAACTACCTGATAAGCAGAGAAAACGCCAATAACAATACAAACGTAGTCTAGGATGCCAACACTAGCAATCCCGCTTAGTATATAATAAAAGCATATAATTAAACCTATTCCGGAAGTAATTGTCACCCCAAAATAATAACCTGTTTTATCAGCTACATAAGGTAATATAACGCAGCCTGCGCTCATTCCAAGTAATATAGATAAAATCAAGAAATCAGCATATACTTTATCAATAGCATAGATATTTATTAAAAACGCACTGCCCCAAGCGTCAGCAAAGCCTTCCATAGGACCGACCATTAACCCGGCAAAAAAACTGGTAAGTAATAATTTATAATTACAAATTACTGATTTAACATCTGAAATAAGATTACGCTCTGATTTTTCCTCTGTTGATTTTGGCATGATGTAATAGGTAAGGATGGCAAGTATTAGGCCGGAATATAGTAATACCTTCAAAGTAGCCTCAAGCCCAACTGACACAATAACGGGTACAATTAGATTTCCAAAATATACTGCTACAATTAGTCCTACCGAAACCATCAACCCTAACATTCTGGCAAATTTTGCAGGATATATAATTCTAAATATCTGCAGCGCTCCAACAGCTGCGGCAGAAGAACCTATTCCCGTAAGAACTCGCCCGATTAAGGCACTATCCCAACCCATAGGATAAATTAACGGCAACAGACCTATAGCAGTTAGAGCTATGCATATAGGCAATATAGCCCTTGCTCCAATTCTGCTAATTGCTATCCCTATTGGAATATGGAGAAAAACATAACCTATATAATAAAGACCAGAAAAAGAACCAAATTCACTAGCACCAATATTAAAATTTGACATTACATCATGGCGAATAATATTAGGTAATGAACGTAATACACACTGATAGCAATAAAAAATTGTTATCAATAACCATATTAAAAATGAAATAATTCTATTTTTTTCTGCTGTAGGCATAATTATTTTATTCGATAAACTTTTATAATTTTTGCTTCTGAAATTGGAATAATTTTTTGGCGCAAAATCAGCGTTCTTTATTAACACATTTCTAGGAAAAATACAACTACATTAGTAATTGTATTTCTTTATAGAGCTCTCAAGGTTTCTAGAAGCTATCGTCAATTTGGTTGAAAATAGAAAGCAGGGATTAAAAAGCCAAGTTTTTGAACTTCAGGCAACAAAAAGCCTTCTGGCAATTTTATCCTAGATTGACTTTTATATCCATAACATTCTTTATCATCCTTCCCTGTTAACTTGACAGTGTTTTACCCAGAATAAATTAAGCTATTTTTTTACAAACTTTTTACCATTGACAATTACATACTAAATAGTATATATTTAGCCGATATGTAAACTCATTAGTATAAAAAAATGATTTTATCTGATTATACCCAAATATGTGATGCTCTTGTGCTTTTAATGGACCCATTGATTGAGGTCGTCATTCATGATATTAAGAAAAACAAAATAATTTACATCAATGGCAGGCTTTCAGGAAGAAAAGCTGGTGGCCCAAGCTTATTAGATCAGGAAGGGTTAGATAGCATAGACCAAATAGTCTATCCAAAAATTAACTTTAATGGGCGGCTTGTAAAATCAATTTCAATTATTCTGCAAGCAAAATGGTTGCTTTGCATCAATTGTGATGTTTCAATATTCAGCAAGTTAAACGAATTAAGCGGGACATTGTTACAGAAAAATATGGGTAACCAGCCACAATCTCTATTTATAAATGATTGGCAAGAAAAATTACATGTAGCTATTCATTCTTATCTGCAAACTCATAACCTGTCCTTTGATCATCTAAGGCACGGGCATAAAAAAGCAATTTTGAGATATTTATTTGATCTTGGGGCATTTAATGAAAAAAATGCGGCGGACTACATAGCAAAGGCCTTGAGTCTTGGTAGGGCAACTGTTTTTAAATACTTAAAAGAATGGAGAAAATAATGAATGTTTTTAAATTAGAGGAATATCTAGCAAAATATGAATTCTCAGCTAAGTATTTATTATGTTGTTCAGATGCAGAAAGCTTTGATATGTCGAAGATTTTAGATAGTGCATCAAGCGAAGAAAAGCATTTATGGGATAATTTGCGCCTAGGTTATACTGAAGTCTCAGGTTTACCAATTCTTCGTAAAACAGTAGCTCAAGAGCTATATCAGCCTCTCGAGGGAGATCATATCCTAATGTTTTCAGGCGCTGAAGAAGGTATATTTTGCACACTTCATGCATTAATCGAAACTAATGATCATGTAATCGTTTTAACCCCATGTTATCAATCACTCGTTGAAATCCCAAAACTAAAAGGTGTAGATATCACAGAAATACAACTCCAGGAATCGAATGATTGGCGCATTGATCTAAATGCCGTTGCAGATGCAATTAAGCCTTGTACAAAGTGCATTATAATTAATTTTCCACATAATCCTACTGGTCAAGTTATAGAAGAAGACGAACTCAACGCCCTTATCGAGATATGTAGATTCAGAGGAATTTAGCTTTTTTCTGATGAAGTTTATAGGCTTCTTGGACATCCTAATAAACCCTGGGCGTCTCCTGCGGCATGTTTATATGACAGAGCATTATCTCTTAGTGTTATGAGCAAAGCTTTTGGTATGGCAGGTCTCCGTATTGGTTGGGTTATATGTCAAGATAAAAGAATGCTGAAAAAGATTGAGTATATGAAACACTACACCTCTATCTGCAATAGCGCTCCTTCAGAAATTTTGACGATCATATCATTACGTAATAAAGATGTAATACTAAAGCGGAATAATCAGATTGTTACTGATAATCTAAAACTTTTAGATCAGTTTTTTATAGATTATGTAAATATAATTGAATGGGTGCGTCCACAAGGTGGTTGCGTTGGTTTTGTAAAGTATAAAGGCGCTGAACCTATTGACTCTTTTTGCGAAAGATTGATGTATAAGCAACATACCCTTCTAATACCTGCATCAATTTATAGCTATAATAGTAACCATTTCCGGATTGGTTTTGGCAGAAAAAATATGCCGGAGTGTCTTGACCAATTCAAGGCGTTTTTGCACCATGAAAATATTTGATTTTAAATAAATTAAGGAAAAATCAACCTAAGTGGGACTGTTACCCTACATTAGTTTTTATAAAACTCTCAAGGTTTCTAAATTTCCGCTAGCAATAGCATTTACATGTTTAGTAATTTTTTCTATAGGCCAATCCCACCAGGAAAGTTCTAAAAGAAAATCTATAGTTTTTTGCTCGAATCTACTTCTTATTAATTTTCCTGGGTTACCGCCTACTATTGTATAAGGAGCAACATCTTTCGTAACTAAAGCGTTAGTGCCGATAATAGCACCATGACCGATTTTAATTCCAGGCATAATAGTAGCCGAATTGCCAATCCATACATCACTACCGATTACCGTATCACCTTTGTTTAAAAATTTACTTGGAGCATTACTCCAACTTTTGCCAAAAACTTCAAAAGGATAAGTAGAGTGTCATTGTCAACTAAAAGGGACCACTTATTTGCACCAAAAAGGGACCACTTATCTCAAAAATTTTTAGCTCACAGTAACCTCACTTTTTTGATTCTTAGTCCTATAACTTGGTCCGGTAATTTTAATCACTTTTCC
>Ga0172372_10010018_pt1 | contig 12218 bp, 10 predicted proteins | sample LakKiv5m_2_FD_114544 | JGI IMG/M metagenome (GOLD analysis project Ga0172372, IMG submission 114544) | Freshwater microbial communities from Kabuno Bay, South-Kivu, Congo - kab_092012_9.5m | ecosystem: Environmental > Aquatic > Freshwater > Lake | place: Democratic Republic of the Congo...
AGCGCCCTCTCGCGGAACCACTCCGCCACCGTCGAGGTCCGCACGGGCGAGGGCGAGCTGCTCGGCAGCGACGTCACCCTGCCCGCGATGGGTCGCTTCCAAGACACCCTGCTATGGACCCCGCAGGCCGAAGGCGACTACGAGCTGACCCTGACATTGCCTCCTGCCGAGGAGGAGCTTGATACCTCGAACAACTCCCTCACCGCCCCCGTTGCGATCCGCAAGGAGCGGCTCAGGGTGCTTCTTATCGAATCCTTTCCCCGCTGGGAATACCGCTACCTCCGCAACGCCCTCGAGCGTGATCCGGGGGTCGAGCTTGGTTGTCTTCTTTTTCATCCCGAAGGAAATTCGGTCGGCGGCGGGCCCGGTTACCTCGCCCGATTCCCCGAGCCGGATGAGTTATCCAGCTTCGATGTGGTCGTGTTAGGTGATGTCGGTATCGCTGAGGGCCAGCTCACCCTCGAGCAGGCGGCTTCTTTGAAACAGCAGGTCGCCGCCCAGGCCGCTGGTTTGGTGCTGATGCCGGGCTTCCGTGGCTTTCAGGCCAGCCTCCTCGAGACCGATTTCGCTGATCTTTATCCTGTGCAGCTTGACGCCACGCAGAGCCGCGGATGGGGCTCGGCCACGCCGGGACAGTTTGAGTTGACCGATCTCGGTGCCCGCAGCCTTCTCACCCGGCTCGAGGATACGGAGAACGCGAACGCCAACGTCTGGGCTGCCTTGCCGGGCTTTCAATGGTATGCCGGAGTGATCCGCGCCAAGCCTGGCTCGGAAGTGCTTGCGACGCACAGCTCGGAGACGAACCGCCACGGGCGCATCCCTCTCATCGTCACCAAGACCTACGGCACCGGAAAAATCCTCTTCATGGGCACCGACGGAGCGTGGCGCTGGCGAAAGGGCGTCGAGGACAAATACCACTACCGGTTCTGGGGGCAGGTGGCGCGTTGGATGGCCTATCAGCGCAACATGGCGAGCGACGACCGCATGCGATTGTTTTATTCGCCCGACCGACCCCGTTCGGGCGACACCCTGACCCTGAACGCGAACGTCATGAGCATCGGTGGCGAGCCGCTTCAGTCCGCCACGGTCGTCGTGCTGATCACCGCTCCCTCCGGCAAGGTCGAGACGGTGCGGCTCCAGCCCGGCGGCGAGGAGCAGTGGGGGCTGTTCACCGGCACCTTCACCCCGGTCGAGCCGGGCGAACACCAGCTCGCGATGACCTGCGCCGAAAACGGCGGCACCCTCAATGCCGCTGTGACCGTTCAAGGAAACACTCTCGAACGCATCGGTGAGCCGGCCCGATACGACGTGCTCGACGAGATCGCCCGGCTGACTCGCGGTGAGATGCTCGCGACGATCGATCCCGCCGCGGTCCGCGAACGCATCGCCACGCTCCCTGACCCCGAGCCGATCGAGCGCCGTCTCCGGCTTTGGGCCCACCCGTTTTGGATCGGGGCGATCGTTCTGCTGCTCACGATTTTCTGGATCGGCAGAAAGATGGCCGGAGCGGTGTGAAAGGGCACATCACCCGATTTTTTTTCTCCTCCTCACATGATCAATCCGCGTCTCCTCCTGCCCGCGCTCTTCCTCACCGCCTGCGGCGAGCCTCCGAAACCATCTGCCGGGCCCGGGGGCATGCCCGCGGCACAGGTCACTCTCGCCGAGGTGGAGTCGCGCAGGCTTGTCGAATGGGAGGAATTCACCGGTCGAATCGAGGCGACCGAGACCGTCGAACTTCGTCCTCGGGTCTCCGGCTACATCACTGAGGTGCATTTCGAGGCAGGGGCGTTGGTGGAGGAGGGCGACATCCTGTTCACGATCGATCAGCGCTCTTTCGAGACCCGTCAGCGCGCCGCCAGCGCGGAGGTTGCCCGCGCCGAGGCCGCCGCGCTGATGGCCAAGCGCGAGTTTGATCGCGTCAACGACCTCCTCGCCGCGCGGGCCATTGCGCCCGAGCAGGCCGAGGGCCGGGAGAGCGCCTACCGCCAGAGCGAGGCCCTGCTCGAGGCCGCAAGGGCGTCTCAGCATAGTGCCGACATCGAGATGGAGCACACCGGGGTAAAGGCTCCGATCAGCGGTCGCATCAGCCGGGCCGCGGTCACCGCAGGGAATTTTGTCACCGCCGGGGTGACCGTTCTCACGACCATCGTCACGGTCGATCCGGTCTTCGTCTACACAGACATCGACGAGCAGAGCCTCCTCCGCCTCCAGTCACTGAAGCACCAGGGCAGTCTCCATGTCGATGAAACCGGGCGCGTCCCGGTCGAGGTGCAGCTCGCCAACGAGGAGGCCTTTCCCCACAGGGGATTCATCGAATCCTTCGACAACCGCCTCGATGCGGCGACCGGAAGCATGGTGCTGCGCTGCGCCTTGCCGAACGCTGATGGGCGACTCATTCCGGGGCTCTTCGCCCGTGTCCGCCTCCCCGTGACCTCCGAATATGACACCCTTCTCGTCGAAGCCAAGGCCATCCTCACCGACCAGGCCAACAAGTATGTTCTCGGCGTCACTCCCGGGAGTGTGACTGTCTACAAGCCTGTCGTGATCGGTCCCGCCGTCGGTGACAAACGCATCATCCGCAGCGGACTGGAGGCAGGGGAGAAGGTCATCGTCAACGGCATGGCTCGCCTGCCGCAGCCCGGCATGCCCGTGCAACCCGTCGACTCGCCGCCTGCGGAAGGAGCCGGTGCGGCGGACACGGGGAAGCCATGAGGAGGTCGTCCTGTCAGAACCACCCACGATGAATTTTTCCACCTACTTCATCACGCGCCCGGTCTTTGCTGGCACGCTGTCGCTTCTCATCCTCGTGCTGGGGGGGATCTCGCTCTTCCAGCTCCCCGTCTCGGAGTATCCCGAGGTGGCCCCTCCGACCGTGATCGTCACCGCGAACTATCCGGGTGCTAACCCCAAGACCATCGCCGAGACCGTCGCCTCTCCGCTCGAGCAGACCATCAACGGGATCGAGAACATGCTCTACCTGTCGTCCCAAAGCACCGCGAACGGGACCATGACCCTGACCGTGACCTTCAAGGTCGGGACTGATCTCGACCTCGCCCAGGTGCAGGTGCAGAACCGTGTCGCGCAGGTCCTGCCGAAGTTGCCCGAGGAAGTGAGGCGTTTTGGGGTCGTCACGGTGAAATCCTCACCCGACATGACCTTGGTCGTGCATCTCTTTTCGCCGAATGACCGCTACGACGAGATCTACCTGCGCAACTACGCGACACTGAACGTGAAGGACGAGCTCTCCCGTCTTTCCGGCGTCGGCCAGGTGCAGATCTTCGGCGGGGGGGATTATGCCATGCGGATCTGGATCGATCCCGACAAGGCCGCCGCGCGGGGGCTCACCGCCAGCGACATTGTCAACGCGATCCGCGAACAGAACGTCCAGGTCGCCGCGGGCACGATCGGCCAGCAGCCGACGAAAAACGCGGTCTTCGAGTTGACGGTGAATGCGAAGGGGCGGCTCGTTACCGAGGAGGAGTTCGAGTCGATCATTGTGAAGACCGGCCCCCGCGGCGAGAAGCTCCGTCTCGGCGACATCGGTCGCGCCGAGATGGGAAGCGCCGAATACGCGATGCGCAGCCTCATCAACAACAAGAAGGCGGTCGGCATGGGGGTCTTCCAGCTCCCCGGAGCGAACGCCCTCTCTGTCTCGCAGTCGATCCGCGAGGCGATGGAGCGGCTCAAGGCGAAGTTCCCCGAAGGGGTCGACTACGCCATCGCCTACGATCCCACCGTCTTCGTGCGGAAGTCGATCGATGCGGTCATCCACACCCTCATCGAGGCGATCATCCTCGTCGTCCTCGTCGTCGTGCTTTTCCTCCAGACCTGGCGGGCCTCGATTATTCCGCTCGTCGCGGTGCCGGTCTCGCTCATCGGCACCTTTGCGATGATGCATTTGTTCGGGTTCAGTATCAACAACATCTCCCTCTTCGGCCTCGTCCTCGCCATCGGCATCGTCGTCGACGACGCCATCGTCGTCGTCGAGAACGTCGAACGGAACATCCGCGAGGGACTCGCCCCGCTTGAGGCCACGAGAAAAGCCATGGCCGAGGTGACCGGCCCCATCGTCGCGACCGCACTGGTGCTCTGCGCCGTCTTCATCCCCACGGCTTTCATCAGCGGACTGAGCGGCCAGTTCTACAAGCAGTTCGCCGTGACCATCGCGATCTCGACGGTGATCTCGGCGATCAATTCGCTGACCCTCAGTCCCGCGCTCTCGGCCATGCTCCTGCAAGGGCACGGGGCGAAGAAGGATCTTCTCTCGCGTCTCATCGACGCCCTCTTCGGCTGGTTCTTCCGCCCTTTCAACCGATTCTTCGACTGGTCGTCGCGGGCCTATGTCGGCCTCGTGAAACGCATCATTCGCTTCGGGTTCATCGCCGTGCTGATCTACCTTGGTCTCGTCTGGGCAACGGGCAAGGGCTTCCAGATGGTGCCGACGGGTTTCGTGCCGGGGCAAGACAAGCAATACCTCGTCGGCTTCGCCCAGCTCCCCGACGGATCTTCGCTCGATCGCACCGACGAGGTGATGCGGCGCATGTCCGACATCGCCCTGCAACATCCCGGGGTGAAGGACGCGATCGCCTTTCCCGGCCTCTCCATCCACGGTTTCACCGTCAGCCCGAACAGTGGCATCGTTTTCGTCGGTCTGAAGGATTTCGAAGAGCGCACCGAGCCGGGACTGAGCGGACAGATGATCGCGAACCAACTCAATGGCCAGTTTTCGGCGATTCAGGACGCGATGGTGCTCGTCCTTCAACCGCCGCCGGTCAGTGGCATCGGCACCGCGGGTGGCTTCAAACTGATGGTCGAGGATCGGGGAAATCAGGGCTACGAGGCCCTCTACCGGGCCACGCAGGGTCTCGTTGGTGCCGCCTATGGCAGCGGCAAACTTACCCAGGTCTACTCCGGCTACACCGTGAACGTCCCGCAGCTCGAGGCGGATGTGGATCGCGAGAAAGCGAAGGCCCAAGGTGTGCCGCTTGCGAACCTCTACGAGACGCTCCAGATCAATCTCGGCAGCCTCTACGTGAACGATTTCAACCGTTTCGGCCGCACTTATCAGGTCGTGGCCCAGGCCGAGCAGCAGTTCCGCGACGATGCCGCCGACATCACGCGATTGAAGACCCGAAACCTCGCCGGCGGCATGGTGCCGATCGGATCGCTCGTGCAGGTGAGAGAGAGTTTCGGTCCGGACCGCGTCACCCACTACAACGGTTACCTCGCCGCCGATCTGAACGGCGCGGCGCTCCCCCCGCTCAGCTCGGGACAAGGCGAGGCCGTCATCTCCGAACTGGCGAAGCAGGTCTTGCCGGCGGGCTTTGAATTCGAGTGGACCGACCTCACCTATCAGAAGATCATCGCGGGCAACACCGCCATCTTCATCTACCCGCTCTGCATTCTCCTCGTCTTCATGGTACTCGCGGCGCAATACGAGAGCCTGCGCCTGCCTCTCGCGATCATCCTCATCGTGCCGCTCTGTCTGCTCTTCGCCCTCATCGGCGTGCATCTCAGCGGCGGCGACAACAACATCTTCACCCAGATCGGCTTCATCGTGCTGATTGGTCTCGCGTGCAAAAACGCCATCCTCATCGTCGAATTTGCGAAGGAGAAAAACGACCACGGACTCTCGCCGCTCGATGCCGCCCTCGAGGCCTGCCGCCTGCGTCTGCGGCCGATCCTGATGACTTCGATCGCGTTCATTGCGGGCGTCTTCCCGCTCGTGACCTCCACCGGAGCGGGAGCCGAAATGCGGCGGGCCATGGGCACGGCGGTCTTTTCGGGCATGATCGGGGTGACAGTCTTCGGGTTGCTCCTCACGCCGCTTTTCTATTACTTGGTGATGAAGATCGGACGGAAGACAGAGGAAGCCCCTGTCGCCCGTTCCGACCGGGGATCCGACCCGGTTGAGCCCCACGCCTGAGCCTCTTTGACCAGTCCTATGATGCAACGCAACAGCAGCACGTGGCATGGGTCTCCAGCCCATGCGTTCGACGGTGAGAACTTCGGAGTGGCGGATCAAAGCGAATCGCGTGCCGGTTCCTCTCTTCTTCCGACCCGCCGAAAGCACCGACTGGAAGCCCAGGCCACCCTCGCTCTCGGCGCCTTCCTCCTTTTCTCCGTGCCCGCCTTCGGTCAGTTGAAGCCGGTCGGTCCCGACTACGAGCGTCCTCCCGTGACCGTGCCGGAGAAGTTCAAAAACGTGACCTGGCGCGAGGCGACCCCTTCGGCCCACCTTCCGAAAGGGGAATGGTGGAAAGTCTTCCGCGATCCGTTCTTGAACCGCCTCCTCGAGCAGGCCACGCGGAACAACCAGCAGCTCAAGGCCGCGATCGCCCGATTCGACCAGGCCCGCACCACGGCGCGGGTCTCGAAAGGGGATCTCCTCCCGCGCCTCGGCTTGCCGCTCTCCGCCGAGCAGCAGCGGACCTCGTCGAACATGCCTTCGCCGTTTCCGCTCGATGGGATGCGATACGATGGCCCCGCCTACACCACCCTTGTCGACTTCGGCTGGGAGATCGATCTCTGGGGCAAGATCCGGCGTATCGTCGAGTCGGACGGGGCGAACGCGATCGGCGCTGCCGACGCGGTCCACAACGTCCTTCTCGGGATCGAGGCCGAACTGGCTTCGGCTTACTTTCAAATACGGGTGCTCGATGCCGAGGTGGCGATCGTGCGTGAGGCGGTCGGCTGGCGCGGTGAAGCCCTGAAGATCGCCCGGGCCCGCGTCGTCGCCGGAGCGGCCAACGATCTCGAACAGGCCCAAGCCGAAACCGAGGTGGCCGCGGCCGAGGCGGAAATTTCCGTCCTGCAGGCTCAGCGTGACCGCCTCGAAAACGCCCTTGCCCTTCTTGTCGGGGAGAATGCCTCCTCCTTCTCTCTCGTCGCGAACTCCAGTGGGCTGCCGGATCCACCGAAGATACCCGCCGGTCTACCAAGTGACCTGCTCGAGCGCCGTCCTGACATCGCCGCCGCCGAAACTCAACTCGCCGCGGCGACCGCCCGGATCGGGGCAGCCCAAGCCCAGTTTTTCCCTAGCGTCTCGCTCCTCGGGAATGGGGGGCTTCAGAGCGGCGATTTCGACATCCTTTTCGATCCAGCTTCGATCCTCTGGACCTACGGTCCGAAAGTGCGATTACCGTTTTTTTCCGGTGGTCAAGATCGTTTCAATCTCTCGCGCAGCCATGCCGCGCACGATGAGGCGCTCGCGAACTACCGCCAATCCTTCCTCGCTGCCGTCGCGGACGTCGAAAATAGCCTCTCAAGCCTGCGTCATCAAGCGAAGGAGGCCGAGGCGCTCGGGCGGGCGCGAGCCAGTGCAACTCGGGCGGCCCAACTGGCTCGCACCCTCTATGAGTCCGGCGCGGCTCCTTATATCGATGTCATCACCGCGAACCGGACCGGTTTGAACACCCAACTCGCCTGCGAGCGGGTCGCCGGGCAACGCCTCGTGGCCACGGTTTCGCTGGTCAAGGCTCTCGGCGGGGGCTGGGATCAAACGCAGTCATTCCCCATGCCCGAGGCGGCGGCCGATCCGGTGGCGAAATCGAATCCGGAGAAGACGGAGACGCCGTTCCTGAAACGTCTCTTCAAAAAGCCGGCGGAAAAGAGCGCGCCGTGATGGAGGCGGAGGCGTGGGCGGGGACAAAGGAATGGGGACAAGAGAATTCAGTTTTCCACTTCGTCTTCTTCATTCCCGTGTCCCCATTCCCTTGTCCGGAGAACTCCGAAACCACTTCGGAGTGAAGGGGAACTTACTCTCCCTTCAACATCCCGAGTTGCTCCTCATCGGGGAGGAGATGTTCGAGGATGAGGAGCGCGTCGGCTTCATCAAGCGCCTGGAATTCATAGCTGAAGCGCTCCCAGATCGCATGAAGGACTTTTTTCTGCTGCGGCCAATTCTGCTTCGTTTCCTCGTCTGCGAACTCCGGGACTGGCGCCGCTTCGATGGCTGCACCGATCCCGTTCCATTTCGCCAGCGTCTCCGGCGTGGCATTGCCCTCCTTCAAGGCCATGCGCTTGGCAAGGGTCGCGAGGAGTTCCTCGCGTGAGGCCTCGAGGTGAGAAGAGAGGTGGACCCACATCGTGCCTCCGCCCGATGCGGCATACATCGCCTCGCTCCAGGCGCCATCCCATTCGGCGATGGCCTAGCGGTAGCGATCGAGTTCGACGACAAGAAAGAGGTCTTTCGCGGCGAGGGCGTTTTCGGTTTCGAGGCGCTTCGCCGTGGCGTAAAAGATCGCGGCGGATCCCATCCCGACTGCGCTGAGATCGCCGCGCTTTTCGGCGATGCCCTCGGGGCCGAGCTTGAGGGCCTCGGCCATCGAGAGCGGCGGCGGAGTTTCTTCCTGGCCGACGAGCGGAGTGGCGAGGGCGATGAGGAAGAGGAGGAGGGAAGTGGATTTCATGCGGGTTCGGATCCGTCTCGCAGGGTGGTGTCAAGCTTCCTGGGCTTTCTGCAAGGCGACGAAGGTCACGATGTCATCGCGGTCCCCGAGACCGCAGGCTTCCTTCTCAGCGATGAGACCGGCAGTCGCTTCATCGGACCAGCCTCGTTTGAGAATGAAGGTGTTCCAGATGTGGATCTGCTCCTCATTGGGGTTCGAGCCGTTTTCACGGCACCAGGCGAGGGTTTCCTCGTCGCTCGCACCGGACTCGACGAGGGCACGAAGCGGAGCATAGGAAACGCCGAGAAAGCGGCAGCAACGCGCATCCCACCAAGAAAAGTCGTCCTCACCGAGGTAATATCCCTCCGGCAAGGTGCCCGCCTGGGCGAGGCGGATCTTGTCGAGCATTCGTCCGAGGTGGACAAGGCCGGCGACCTTCTCATCGGTGTTGCGGAGACCGGGGATTTTCATGCGGCAAGGAGGCGGAGGATTTGCGACCGTGCAAGGACATTCTCCCATGCGGATCCCGAACCGAAGGCGTGTTTCGGCACGAAAAAAGGCGACCCGAGGGTCGCCTTCGTTCCAAAGCAAAGCTGAATCGAACGATCAGGCTTTTGCTGCGGCGAGGTCCTTGGCCACCTTGGCGGGGCGCTTGAGCTTGTCGAGCACTTCGCGGGAGTTCATCTTGGCCACGACGGCCTCATCCATGCCGAGGGCGACGAGGCGCTTCTTTTGGTCGCGCTGACGGCGCGCTTTATCGCCGCTGGATTTTCTCGGCCTGGAGCGATTCTTGTTTCGTTCAAAGGTGGTTCCCATGATGAGTGCTGGTTGCTGATTGAGGTCCTCGAGGTCCGATCGAAAGGACGTGGGACCGGAGGAGCACTTTCTATAGGCCATCCCGGCGGTCCGGTCAATCCGTTTTCAGGGGGAGGCTGGTGAAAGTGCTTTAGGCATTCAACCTCGCCAAAATCGCCTCGATATCGTAAACACACCCACCCCAGGTCCCGCCAACGGCGTTTTTCAGGAGGGGCGGGGCACCAACGCTTGATCGCCCGGGATTACCCGCTAAACTGAACAGGTGAGTGCGGCCGAAATTCAGAAGATGAGCAACCCCGAGCGTCTCAGGACCATGGAGGCTCTCTGGGACGCTCTTTGCCACGATTCCGAAGAGCCTCCCTCTCCGACTTGGCACGAAGACGTTCTCGCGGAGAGAAGGGATCGGATCGAATCCGGAACGGCGAGGTTTTTGTCGATTGAGGAAGCCAAAGAGCGGCTCCTTGGATGAAGCTCCGGCACGTCATCCTCCTTGAAGAGGCGGTGGAAGATCTAGAGATCGGTCGTGAGTTTTACGACGATCAGGATGAAGGGGTGGGAGCTTACTTCGTCACATCCTTGCTTTCCGACATCGCCTCGCTGCATCTTTATTCCGGAGTTCATCCCCTCCACTTCGGATTTCATCGTTTGTTGTCGAAACGTTTTCCCTTCGCCGTCTATTATGAACCCGTCGAGGAGGGGAGCCGTCTGATTGCGGTGCTGGATATGCGACAAGATCCGAGGGGCATCCGCCGTTCTTTGGTGTTTCGAAAAAACCAGCAAGAGGGGAGCCACAAGGGTTCGGCTTCCAATCCCTGAAAGGTGGAAAAACTGCGGGTGATAGAGTGCGCCAGCCGGAAGCCGAGGACACTCTCCTCACCGCTCGCAGCCCGCCCCCAGCTTCGCCAAAATCGCCTCGACATCGTAAACGCAACCTCCCCAAGTCCCGCCGCTGACGTTCTGGAGGGCGGCCCAGAGGCGGGTGTCATCGGGGACATTCGGTAAACGGTGAAGCTTCTCGTTCACGGGACGCGCGAATAGCTCCGTTTCGTCGCCAACAAAATCCACGCTGCCGTTGAGGTTGCGGCAATCGACCCGCACGCGGATGCGGTCGCCGTCGCGCACCTTTCCGATCGGTCCCCCAGCCCAGGCTTCGGGGGAGATGTGTCCGACGCAGGCACCGGTGGAGACGCCGGAGAAGCGTCCATCGGTGATGAGGGCGACGTGTTTGCCCCAGGAGAGATGTTTCAGGGCGATGGTGATCTGGGCGGTCTCGGGCATGCCACAACCGATCGGGCCGAGTCCAATCAGGACGATGACATCGCCTTCCCGGATGCGGTCCGGTCCATTTGATTTCACCGCGGCGATGGCCGAAGTCTCGGAGGCAAAAACACGGGCTGGTCCCTCGTGCAGGTAGATGCCGTTCTCATCGACGAGGCTTGGGTCGATCGCGGTCGACTTGATGACCGAACCGTCGGGGGTGAGGTTGCCGCCCGGGAAGGTGACGGTCGAGGTGAGTCCGCGCGAGGCCGCCACCGACGGCGACATGATGACATGGTCGGGATCGATTCCGTCGAGCTGCTTGAGTTTTTCGCGGAGGCGCGTGCGGCGCTCGGACTTTTCCCACCATTCGAGATTTTCGCCGAGGGTCTTGCCGGACACGGTGAGTGCGTCGAGACGCAGCAAGCCCGCGTCGCGCAGGTGCAGCATTACCTCTGGCACGCCGCCGGCGAGGAAGACCTGCACGGTCGCGTGGTGCTTGGGACCGTTCGGCAGGGCATCGACGATGCGCGGGACCTTCGCATTGAAACGACGCCAATCCTCGACGTTGGGACGATGCACGCCGGCCTGATGGGCGATCGCGGGCAGGTGCATGATGAGGTTGGTCGAGCCACCGAAGGCGGCGTGGACGGCGAGGGCGTTTTCAAAGGCGGCATCGGTGAGGATGTCCTTGGTCGTGATGCCTCTTTTCTCAAGGGTGACGACGGCGGCTCCGGAGCGCCGGGCCATGTCTCGCCAGATATCGGCTCCCGAGGGAGCGAGGGCGGAGTGGGGCAAGGTCAGACCGAGGGCCTCGGCGATCACCTGGCTTGTCGCGGCGGTGCCGAGAAACTGACAGCCGCCGCCGGGTGAGGCGCAAGCCTTGCAGCCGGCCTCGGCAGCGTCCGCGTAGCTGAGGGTGCCCTGGGCATAGCGAGCTCCGATCGTCTGGACTCGGCCGAGATCCTCGTCGGTGTCTTCGCTCAGCAGGGTGACCCCACCGGGCACGAGCACGGTAGGCAGATCGTGCATCGCTGCGAGGGCCATCATCATCGCGGGCAGGCCCTTGTCACAGGTGGCGACGCCGACGACGCCCTTTCGGGTCGGATGCGAGCGGATGAGCCGGCGGAAGACGGTCGCCGCGTCGTTGCGATAGGGCAGGGAGTCCATCATCCCGTCGGTCCCCTGGGTGCGGCCGTCACAGGGATCGCTGACAAAGCCGGCAAAGGGCACGCCGCCGAGCGACGTGATCGTCTTCGCGACTTCCTCCATGAGGAGTCCGACCTCAAAGTGCCCTGTGTGATAACCGAGCGCAATCGGTTTGCCATCCGGCTGGCGAATCCCGCCTTGGGTGGAAAGAATCAGGTAATCGCCCCCCGCGACCTGGTCCGAAGGCCAGCCCATCCCGACATTCTGCGTCCAGCCGAAAAGGTGGCCGCTCGGATGCGTCGCGAGTTGTTCCTGGGTGAAGGGAAGGACGCCGCTCGGGCCCGGGGCCTTGGTGCGGAGGGTGTAGATCGCTTCATCTCGGGAGTCGAGGAGAGGGTTCATGGTGGCCGCGGCCGCGGCCGCAGTAAAAGGTGAAAGGTGAAAGGTGAACGGGAAAGAGAGAGAGGTCGGATTCAGGTGGAACGGGGCGGCCCGCGTATGGGTTAGACTTTTTCCACGGTATTGCTCAGGGTGCCGACGCCTTCGATCGTAATGGCGATTTCGTCATCCACCTGAAGGGTGAAATCGCTGCCGGGGACGATGCCG
>Ga0172372_10010019_pt1 | contig 12218 bp, 11 predicted proteins | sample LakKiv5m_2_FD_114544 | JGI IMG/M metagenome (GOLD analysis project Ga0172372, IMG submission 114544) | Freshwater microbial communities from Kabuno Bay, South-Kivu, Congo - kab_092012_9.5m | ecosystem: Environmental > Aquatic > Freshwater > Lake | place: Democratic Republic of the Congo...
GTGGATGTGTCCAGGCAGCCCGATGTGGAGCGCATGGTTCAGGCGGCGGTGGAGGCCTGGGGTGGGCTGGATGTGCTGGTCAACAACGCCGGCACCACCCACAAGAATAAGCCGGCGCTGGAGGTAACGGAGGACGAGTTTGATCGCGTGTTCCGCGTCAATGTCAAAAGCATTTTCTGGGCAGCACGGGCTGCATTACCCGTCATGCTCCAGCAGCGCTCGGGCAGCGTGGTCAATGTCGCGTCCACCACCGGTGTCCGCCCCGGTCCCGGGCTTACCTGGTATAGCGCGACCAAGGCAGCCATGATCAACGCCACGAAAGGTCTGGCGCTTGAGGTGGCTGCTTCCGGTGTGAGGGTTAATGCGGTCAATCCCATGATAGGCGAGACGCCGATGATGACCGATTTCATGGGCATGGAAGATACGCCAGCCAATCGCGAACGATTCCTGCAACGGATTCCGCTGCGGCGCTTTACCCGACCCGATGATGTCGCTCAGGCGGTGGCCTTTCTCGCCTCCGACGAGGCCAGTTACCTCACAGGGGTATGCCTCGACGTTGATGGCGGTCGCAACATCTGATCGGGAATGGCTGGGGGCAGTGAGCGGCCCCGGATGAGGTCTGCTGCCCGCTCGGCAATCATGATGGTCGGGGCGTTGGTGTTGCCGGATACGAGCATAGGCATCACCGAGGCGTCGATCACTCTCACACCATCCATGCCACGAAGCCGGAGCTGCGGGTCGACCACTGCCTCGTCGTCGGAGCCCATCCTGCAGGTACCTGCGGGGTGATAGACCGTGACGCTGGTGGCTCGCATCCAGGCAATTACAGCCGGATCATCAACGGCTGCGCTTCCGGGTTCAGCCTCCTCGCTGACAATCGCCCGCATCGCCTGCTGAGATGCGATCGCCTGCACCAGACGCACGCCGCGCAGGGTGCGGTAGACATCATCCGGATCGTCGAGATAGCGACCATGGATGCGTGGCGCAGTGCGGGCATTGGCATCGGCAATCCGAACTTCACCGCGGCTACGCGGTCGCAACACGCAGACGGTGAGCTGCACGCCCGGATACGGGTGCGGCGGCTTGCCCATTGCCTCCGAGCTGAATTCGACCAGATGCAGTTGCAGGTCTGGGCGGTGCTCGCCAGGGTTGCTTCGCAGAAACCCGCCCACCCTGATCGGTGGTTCCGCCATGCGTCCCGATCGTGCAAACGCAAACTTCGCCATGCCTGCGGCCTGCCGAAATCGACTGTGATAGAGATCGTTTAACGTGATCGGTTGCTTGAGCACATAGCGAACCTTGGCCTGGACATGGTCCTGAAGATTGGCTCCCACAGCGGGGCGATGCTGGACAGGGGTAATACCGAGTGACCGCAGGTGCGACGCATCCCCGAAACCGGAACATTGCAGCAGGGCCGGGCTGTGGATGGCGCCAGCGCTGATCAGGAGTTCGCGGCCGATTTCCACCATGAGCTCGCGTCCGTCACGCTCCACCACCAGATGCCTGACGCGGCCCTCGCGCCCTTCGAAGCGAAGCGCTCGGCTGCCGGTCCAGACAGTGAGGTTGGCGCGCGCGCGAGCCGGACGAAGAAATGCGACAGCGGTGCTTTGGCGCCTCGCGCGCCAGACGGTATGTTGATAAAACCCGATACCTTCCTGAGAAGGGCCGTTGAAGTCGATGGTGGGTGGCAGGCCATGGGCTACGCCGGCCTCAATAAACGCCTGACAGAGCGCGTCACGTGATGCGGGCGTGGTGATTCGTAACGGGCCCTGCGTGCTGTGAAGTGATGATTCTGGAAGATCCGCATTGCCTTCACTGCGCAGGAAATAGGGCAGGACATCTGCCCACGACCAGCCGGTGCAGCCATGGCGGGCCCAGTCATCGTAGTCCTGCGGCTGGCCGCGGATGTAGATCATCCCGTTCATCGAGCTGGTGCCACCCAGGGTCTTGCCGCGAGGGCAGACAATCCGACGCCCGCCCATTGGCGGGTCAGGTTCGGTGCTGAGCCGCCACTCGATGCGCTCGTCACGCAGGGCAAGTTGCAGCCCGAGCGGGAAGTGAATCCAGAAAGAGTCGTCGGGAGGACCCGCTTCAACCAGAAGGACGCTTGCCGAAGCCTCCTCGCTCAGTCGGTTGGCAAGCACACAGCCCGCAGAGCCTGCTCCAACGATGACGTAATCAAAGCGATTCGTGGACATTTCATCTCCCCAGGTGAGAGAACCACAACGAGCCTGATCTTGAAGGCAGGTGGCTGATCATTCAGCCTGTCCAGCGTGCTCTTCAGCACCCGATTCTTCGACGCGCCGGCCATATTTTCGAAGCGTCTTCATGAGGTCGGAAAACTCTGACCGGCTGATGGCTTGAGAGTAGCCTTGCATGAGCGCCAGCATTTCGGGAGCGGTATGGCGCAGGAGCTTGCGCCCGGCAGCGGTCAATTCGACACTCACCGCGCGAGCGTCTTCGGCTGACTTCTGCTTTGAGAGCCAGCCACGCTCAACCAGGCGGTCGATCAACTTGCCTATCGTCGTGCGCTCGATCACCACCAGGTCGACGATTTGCGAAACGCTGGCGCTCGCGAATTCATCGGTCAACGCGAGGATCCGCCATTCGGTGTGTTTCAGCCCGTACGGCTTGAGGAGCGCATTGGCATTGGCCTGATGCTGGCGTTCGATACGGGCGAAATGCGCCATGGGCCAATCGGATACCCGAAAAAGTGGCGTGCTCAATTCAGATCAGTTCCCCAGCCGGGATGTCCTGTCCGAACAGCGCCTTGCCGTAGACGTCGTACATCCGGTCAGCATCATAAAAAGCGTGGCTCGACATCACACTGATTTCGCGGTGAAAACGTTGCAGTTCCGAGCTCAGGAAGAACGCGCTTGTCCCGGCCTGATCGCACAAATCCTGGGTGACCTGCCGGGCGGTCTTGACCACCCAGGTGCAGTCGGCACGGACCGCAGCGCGATCGACGATCTCAAATTTTTGTCCGCTTCTCGCGGTATTGCCAATTCGGGTGGAGTGCGATTGCAGAAGGGCCTGCGCAGCGTTCAGTGCGGTGAAGCCGCGCGCGGTATTGGCACGGATGTACGCGAGGTCCGAGGCCTGGGCGCCGCCATATGAAAGGGTGCGTCCCTTCATTCGCTCGAGCACCTGCTGCGCAACGCCCTGCGCTGCCCCGAGCACCATGGCAGCCATGTTCGGGTAGTAGAAAGACAGCATTGGAATGCGCCAGGTCGGGCCGTGATTGACCTCAAGCCCAGGGGCCGTGCCATTGAGCATGGAGGCAGCGGGCATGCTTCGGTGCTCGGGTACGAAGACCGACTCGAGCACGCAATCCCATGTGCTGCTCGCTGACAGACCGCTCACCTGCCAGTTGTTCTGAGCCTGGGTGTCGGTTCGTGGCAGAGCAAAGCGCCGTACCTGCTTTTTTTCGCCTTCTATCACCTCGTGAGCACTCAGCAGGATCCAGTTTCCCAGGGGGTAACCACTGCCGAACCGCCAATGACCGGTGAGCCGGTAGCCACCGGGCACGCGCTGAGCGGTGCCACCCGGGATGATGTAACCCGGTGCAAACGTATTGGGGCCATCAGCCCAGAACTCATCCTGGGCCTCGCGCGGAAAGAGGCCCATCTGCATATTGTGTTGAAGCAGGATGCCAATCGTCCAGGATGTAGCCAGACAGGCACGCCCCAGCGTCATGGAGATTTCGGGAAACAGTTCGTAGTCGACTTCCAGACCACCGTAGCGCTTTGGAACTCCCATTTTCATAATGCCGGCGTCGAGTACCTCGGCGACTGTGTCGGCATCGAGCTGCCCCTGCTTTTCGTTCTCAAATCCCCGTCGACCCAGGTTGGCACACAGCGCTTGCGTCTTGTGCCTGATCACATCCTGCTCGGTCAGTGCAAAAGCATCAACGACAGCGTTCATGGCGAGGGTCTCCAGAATTGGGAAATGGACAGGAACCTGTTCAATTATGGGAAATTTCCCATAACTGTCAAGCCTCTCATTTCTGAAGCTCAGGGCATGAGGATTGGTTTGATCGTGACCCCGGAGAGCGAGTCATCGATCGCCTGCTGAAAATCCGAAAGCGGATAAAAGCGCACCAGCTTCTCGATTGGAAACTGTCCGCTGGCATGCAGTCGGAGCAGCTGCGGGATGAAACTCTTTGCGTTGGCGTCGCCTTCAACGATGCCGCGCAGCGACTTGCCGTGCAGCATCATGTCGCGGACGTCAGCGGAGAGTCGGGTACCCGGCGCTGCACCGCCCACAAAGCCGCAGCGACCAAGCGGACCCAGAACCTCCAGCGCCATGCGAAGGACTTCGCTGTGCGCGGTGGTGTCAAGGCTCACGCTGGCGCCGCCGCCGCAGAGGTCACGGATGACTGGCACGATGTCAGACTGATCGGCGAGCACGCCGTGGGTGGCGCCTACCGATTGGGCCAGATCGATCCGCGACTTCACCCGGTCGACCGCCACGATTGTTGTGGCGCCCATCGCTCTCGCGGCCATGATGGCCGCCATTCCAACGGCACCGCTTCCGAAAACCACGACGCTTTGTCCCGCCTCCGGCTTCAGGACATTCAGGATGGCTCCGGCTCCGGTCTGGAAGCCGCATCCCATGGGCCCCAGCATTCGAAACAGCGATTCGTCGACCGAATCAGGAATTGCGACGGCGTTGGTTTGTGTCACCAGGCAATGGGTGGCAAACGAAGACTGTCCGAAGAAGTGATGCCGGACTGCCGTTCCCTCCCTGCTGAGCGCGGCTGATCCATCTGCCCGGAGACCGAGAAAGTTTCGTCCGAAAAAATTGTGGCAGTAGCTGGGCGCGCGGTTGCGGCAACTTGGGCAGACCTGGCAGTGGTTATAGCTCAGCACCACCCGATCGCCAGGCTTGAATTCGGTGACGCCTGAGCCTGTGTCCTCGACCACTCCGGCGCCCTCATGACCCAGGACGATGGGGCTGTTGACCGGAAACGGACGCTGAAGCATGGAGATATCGGTGTGGCACAAGCCGGTTGCCACGAGTCGCACGCGCATCTCGTCAGCGCGGGGAGGTTCGAGCTGCAGCGTTTGTAGCCGCATCGGGGTGCCGGCCTGTTCCAGCACGACAGCGGTGATGTTCATGAGTGCTCCGGGCCCTTCAGGGCGTTGAGTGAAGGGGCTGTTCCTGCTTCAGAAGCTCGTCGATCATGAAACGCACCCGGCCCAGGGCGGCGTCGTTTCGCACCGCTTGCGGACGTATGCCTGGCGGGCAGGTATCCCACGCTTTCTGCTGCGCCTCGATAATCCAGTTGTCTTCCGCAAACGCTTTGGATATTCCTTCTCCGACCTGTTCGATGACAGAGTTGTCGCCATGAGGAAACTGACAGGGTTGCAGCCAGAAATAGTGGGTGGTCTTGTCGGTCTCAGGGGTGAGCAGCGAAAAATGCCGGAGGTGGAGGCCGCCGGGGCGTTCGTGGGGCTCGCCCGGCCCGCCCACGGGTGTCGAGCCTGCCCAGTTCTCGAACACCGAGGGTAACCACCAGACCTGGCGGTTCCAGAAATCCACCTTGCCCTGAAAGCGGCCCGCCATGGCGTGGAGTGGCGAAGGATCGCAATCAAGGATTTCCCGGGTCAGACGAATGCCGCGCTCGAATGGTGTGATCTTTGGATGTGAGCCCGGAAACGCCGCATTGGCCAGCGTGGTCCGGTGAACGAACGTGAGGTGGGAAAAGTCGAGCAGGTTGTCGGCGATGAGTTGGTAGTTGGCCTTGTAGTGGATGTACCCGCGAGCCGCTGGCCAGGCCGGATCGTCGTTCCAGTGAACGTCGACAATCTGGGCGGGGTCGGCCCGACTTGCATCGCCAGGCCATATCCAGAGGATGCCGTGTTGCTCCACAATCGGAAAGCTCCGTACGCACATCTGCGGCGGAATTCTCTCCTGGCCTGGAATCTCGATGCAGTTGCCATCTGGCCCAAATTTCATGCCGTGATAACGGCAGCGAATGCCATCAGCTTCGACATCGCCGAGCGACAGGGGCGCAAACCGATGACAGCATCGGTCAAGAAGCGCGACGGAACGCCCATCGGGTGTTCTGAAGATAACGACCTGCTCGCCGAGAATGGTGCGGGCGAGTGGGCGTTGCGTGCACTCGTGCGACATCGCGGCGGCGTACCAGGCGTTGCGAACAAACATTGTCATCTCCCGTTTCGGCTCTTGACGATAATCGAGGCTATTGGGCCGGGCTTTACCGAGTGGCGTGATGGTCACCGAGCCTTTTCGAGCGAGCGCCCGCTGCTATTGCCGCCGGGTTATTCGGTCAGGTTGATAAAACTGATTGATGAAGCGTTCCCGAAATGTCTGATGGCATTCCAGACAGCTGACCTGCAGCCTGGCAACCGAATCAATGACCTCCTGGGGTCTGGCTGCTCGGGCCGAGCGTTCGATTTGTGCAGCAGCGTCGCTGCTTTTCGAATCGAGAGCCTTGAAGCGGCCCATATCGGGTCCGAAGAACGTGATGATGCGGGCTTTCTCGGCGTCGGAGGGTTGAGGGTGCGACGCGATACGCGCCGCCGATTCAGCAGCCCGGTTCCAATCCTCGCGGGAAATGGCGTCAACCACCGCCTGAAGGTTCTTGCTCATGTCCTGCATCACGGCGCGAAGCTCCATCGGCTGGGCCGCTGCGCTCGTGGCGAGAGCGATGGACGTTGCTGCGACGCATACGGCTGTGCTCAGCTTGATGCTCATGGTTTCCCTCGACTAGGCAATTCAAAAAAAGCGAAAACCGATGATAGACCAGTAGCGTTGTCGAAGACGTGAGCCGCCTGCAATATCGATGAACTGCGCGCTCAAGGGCGATCGCCGTCTCTCTGCCAACTCCCTACCCACCGGATCGCGATGAACCTGGCGGCGATTGCAGACCCCGATGAGGACACCCCCCCCGACTCTCTACCCGCCTCGATATGCATGACGGAAGTGTCCGTGAGCCTGTAGGCCGCCATGGCGGCATAACGATTCTGCGGCGCGTATCGGCTGAAGCCTGACTGCTGCGCGAGGATTGAGGCCCCAGTCCCGATGAGTTGATGTCGCGCGCTCAGCCATTCGATTCGAGTGCCCACATCCCACGTCCGATTCACCGAATAAACGCCCTCAAGCCATCCTCCCTGGGTCTTCCCGGAATAGTCGGCCAGGCCGTCGCGCGAGGCGAGTGATCCGGCCTCCTGTCGCTGCAGTCCCGCCAAGGTTATGGTCAATGGCGCAGAGGGCAGCCGCCATCTGATGCTTGCGCCACTCAGAATCGTGTTGCCATCAAAGCAGACCACGCTGTCGAGTCGCGCGTCGCAGACCGGATCAGCATGAGTGTGGCCCAGGCCGATTGTTGCAATACGGCTTCCTCGTCCTGAAACCTGACCCCTTGCAATAAAGGCGTCCACCACCCATGGTCCGACCGCTGAAGGAACAGACGCGCCCGCGTGCAGGCTGGGAAGCGGACGGGACGAATCTGAACCCGGAAAGCGACGGCCCGCCCACAATCCGACGTCGACTTTCCAGTCGATGCCCAGGGCGTGCGGACTCACGCCAAACTCAATGCCATCGTCGATCCATGTCCCGTCGGTCTGTGCCTGGCGGGCAAGTGGCATCGCACCAAAGCGATCGAAGTGTCCAGCCGACGTGACCACTTGTCCGAGCGACGGACGCTGGCGGCCTGCACCCAGGGTCCAGGAAATGCTGGCAAAGTCGCCTCGCGCTTGAAGCCATACAGCTTCCACGTGTGCGGGATCGGATCCGTGCACGCCTACCGCGAACTGCGCGCCCAGCACATCATTCGCCCGAAAGCCCAACTGCGTCACTGCATGCTCGATCTGCGTTCCACGCCTATCGATACCCGAATCGCCCCGCAGCAGATAACCGGGCAGACCTGTGCTTGGGAGCTGACCTCGGACACCTGTCGATGTGATGGCCGCGTCGGCGGCGAAGCGGATTCCAGCGCTCTCAGGTATTGCATCGCTTGCATCAGAGTGCGCGCGTGCCCAAGGCGAGAGGCCTAGCAGCACAATCATCGAGCAAACCTGCACGACGCGGCATCGACCGCGGGGCTTGTCTGGCTGCAGGTTGTAAACAGCGAGATTAGTTGTTGAATGGGTTCGCATAACGTGGTGATTGGAGCAGTTCGTTATCGGTCAGAGTTTTCAGGAACGCGATCAGATCAGCCTTGTCCTGCTCGGTCAGGTCGATATTTCCGATCAGGCTGCTCTTGTAGGGATTTGCACGGCCGTCGCCCGGGGAACGCGCGAGGAAAGGATCACTTTCTGCGCCGGTTACGACGCGTCCACCCGCTGCGTAGAAATCGAGCACTGCCTCAAGAGTGGGGACAGTTCCGTCGTGCATGTAAGGCGCAGTCTTTTCCACGTTTCTCAGGCTGGGCGCTCTGAAGCGACCCATATCGACGGGTCTGCCAGTGAATTCGATGACGCCGACATTGGGAAACGGAAAAGCCCCGGCACCATCAATGTTGTAAAGCCCTGTGTTGTGAAAAGGCTCCTCGATGACGCGCGTGGCGGCGTGAACGAACTGATCGTTGAAGTTGATTCCGCCGTGGCAATGAAAGCATTCGGCTTTCTCAGTGAAAAACAGGCGGGCGCCGCGGGCCTCCGACTCGGTGTATTGCTCCAGACCCTGCTGCACACGATCGAATTTGCTGTTGAAGGAAACGATTGTTCGCTGAAAAGTGGCGAGCGCGCGGCCGATGTTGCCCCAATTGATTGGCTGCGCTTCACCGGGAAATGCCTGAGAGAAAAGCGTTCGGTAAAGGGGCTGGTCGCTCAGGCGTTGAAGAACCTCCTGCCGGTTCGCATCGTTGACACCCATCTCTACCGGGCTGGTTCCGAAGAGCGGGATCATGAGTTGCTCTTCGAGCAAGCTCAGTCCTGGGTGCGCCCATGACAGCGTTGTGTTGTAGGCAACGTTGGCAAGTCCCTGGGCATTTCTGGGATGCTCCTCTCCGGTGGATCCTGCCGCCCTGGCTCGACCGTCGGTGAATGCGCGCGCCTGCTGGTGACAGCTCGCGCAGGCCTGACGGGCGTTTCCGGAAAGACGCTTGTCGTGGAAGAGGTGGCGGCCCAGTTCGACTTTGGCTGCGCTGAGGGGATTGCTCTCGGGCACCTTGGGATATGGCACCCAGGATGGCAGGATCGATTCGAGGACCGAACCGCTCGTCGCGGTATCGCGAACGGTCACTCCACCAGAACTTCCCGCACCGCACGAGGACAGCGCGGCGGTTGCTGCCGCGAGCACCCCGAGGCAGGCGAGCCGCCTATGGAAACCTGTCTTCATTTCGGGATGGCCCTGAACGCTCGCTGAGTGCCAAGGGAGCTGCCGTCCGCAAGACTCAGCCCAAGGTTATCGAACAGCGGCTGGCAGTCGAGATCGCTCCACTGCGACATGCAGCCCTCGAATCCGGACAGGTTCTTTGTGATGTCCACATTTCGAAAGACTTCTTTCAGATCGAACCCGACTCGCTGCGTTGCGGGGTCGAAGGCGATGTCGATTGATACCTTGTTGGCCCGAGTACAGAAATAGTCACCAGGAGCATCACCCGCACAGTTGGTGGAGCCGAGGTGAACTGGATAGTTGCCAACTCCGAGCGCCGGTGCAATTTCAAGCAGAAGGAATTTTCGGCCCAACTGCCAGTTCCAGAACATGGTGGCGAGGTCTAGCGCCGGATGCACAGGCTTGTCGCGTGTGGACAGATTGCTGTGGTTCATCTCCGGAGGTAGGCCGAGGGTGGCCCTCAACCGCGTATAGCTTCCCGATGGGACCGTGCCGGAGACCGTGGCGTTGGTTTCGGCAGACCCTTCGCATGCACCGGTCCCGTTCTGTGCAAGATCGATCAGCGCGGCGTGTCGGTTGCCCTCCGTGACCTGATACGCATTGTTATCGAGCGTGATGGGGGTTTCCGCGCCGCTCGCCGAGACCAGCCGCAGGTCGCTCAGGTAAAGGCGAAGATCGACCAGCCGCGCGTTGGTTGCCTGACTTCCCAGGGTCCTCAGCGTACTGCCACAGTCGACAGGCTGCTGGTCGCCTACGACCGCAGCGAACAGGATGGAGACGGGCTGTGTTGAGAGTTGTCCCTGCGGTGAGTCGGCGGCTCCACCGCCTCCGCCGCCGCAGCCTGAAATCATGGCTCCGATTGCAACGGAAACCAGGGCCCGAACAAGGCGTCGCGTCGGAACGCGTGCGGGCTGATGCGCGTTATCTGGAGTGAGCATGTTGTATCCCTTCAATAAGCCCGCCGGCTGACCTTGACGAACCGGGCCAGCCGGCGGCTTGAGGCTTTGCTTAGCCGGGTGGAAGCAGGTCGTCGTCCTGGCGAGTTGCTGCGATGTCCGGCGGCAACTCGTCGGGAGAGAGATCGCTCGCGGCTGCCGCTGAACCGGCGACCTCGGCCACAGGTGGCAACAGGTTTGCGCCCACGATCGCCTGCGCCTGGGTGAGGGTCTCCGCGGCTGGACTGACTGTGTCGCTGCCGCATCCCGCCAGGCCCGTTGCGATCCATATGCCAATCAGGATGGCAATGCCCTTGGTCGGCGCCTTCATCAGTAACGGACCCACAGGGTGTCAGCGGTGGAGAGGCTGCGACCCGGACTGGCCAGATTGCTGTAGCTGGAGTCCTTTCCGATCAGGTTGGTGATCTTGCTCTGGGTCTCGGCGTTGGGGCTGTAGCCGGACTTTCCTACCCAGATCACCGCTGCGTCGCCGAAGTAGCTCTTGAGGCGGGATTCGATGGTGGTGGTACCGGTTGCTGCGAAGTCTGGTGCGGTCAGAGCGTCGAGCGTGTAGCGGTTGAAGCCAGCGCGCTTGACCGGAAAAACCAGCAGGCGCGGGGAGTCGGCTGCCCCCCAGTCCATGGCCACTTCCTGGTTGCCGTTCATGCAGTATTGAACCGACAGGAACTGATACTTGGTCAGGGCTGTTCCCGTTGCAGCGGGCAGTGCGATCCGCAGAACAGGTTTGTAGACCAGGTCATCGGCCTGGGCCGGATCATTGGTTTTGGTGTAGGTGAATGTCACGCTGCTATCGCCGTTTGTCACGCGTGCGGGAACGCCGAACTGTGCAATGGGTGTCGCCCGCAGAGTCGAATTCACCAGGGCGGCGGGCACCGTGATGGTGAACCTGAATGTGTCTAGCGCAGCGCCGGCCGGCAGGCTTGGAACGTGCGAACTATTGCACCCGTGCGGCACGTTGAGCTGCAGTTCGCTGGTGGTGCCAGCGATGGCGAACTGGCTCTGGCCGCCAGCCTGGATGCCGGTCGTGAGATTGATGATCCCCATGTGAGCATGGGCTGTCGCACCAAGCAGTGCACTGGAGGTCAGTGTGACCAGGCTCGCGAGCCTGCAGAGACGGGAGAAACGGAAGGTGTGATTCATGGCAAACACTTTCAATCATTGAGTTCTGTCTTCGAGCGAATGCGCACGAACGCCTGCTCCCTGCGGCACAAGCCGTTGAGGGCCGGGTCGAACGCGATGCGATCGGATGGTTTAAAGGCAGGGAGGAGTCGCGCTACGCCTGGAGGCTTGCGACAGGTGGTCCTGCGCCGGTGACTCAGATCGACGGGGGGCCGCGCGCTGGCATTGGTGGGCGCGGCCCTTGTTCGTTCGATAGCGCGCCAGTTGCCGCGGGGAGAGTGCCCAGTTGCCATTCATCGAGCCGCAAGATGGCGGGAACTGATGCCGGTGGCGCGGCGCATGACGAGCACAGGGGGCAATCAAGTCCTGCGTGTCGGGCGGCTGACCCCGGCTTGTCAGGCTGCCCGTCAAGCGTGATCTGAACCAGGCCAGCACTGGTACAGACGGTGATGGTATCGAGCCGATGGGCCGGTTGTGCCAGTACCGACAGGACGATCGATGCGGCAAGAATCGCGAGCAGGAGACTCGCGATGCGCGACGCCTTGGTACGCAGGGCCTCAATCAGCACGATTGGACGCAGTCTTATTGGGAGTCAGAGTTGACGGCGGACCGCTCTTTGTCAGTGTTGCGTTCGGGCGGGAGAGGCGTGGCCGTGCGTTGATCCGTGCCCGTGTCCGTGATGCGCGCCGCCATCGATCCTCAGAACCCCTTCGAACAGGCTCAGTTTTTTGACGTGTTCGGCGGGCAGTTGCCGCTCGGCAGTCGCTACTTTCTGTGCAAGTCGCTTTGCAGAGGCAGTATCGATTCCGGCCATTTCAAGGGTGGCGATCTGGGTGA
>Ga0172372_10010021_pt1 | contig 12216 bp, 12 predicted proteins | sample LakKiv5m_2_FD_114544 | JGI IMG/M metagenome (GOLD analysis project Ga0172372, IMG submission 114544) | Freshwater microbial communities from Kabuno Bay, South-Kivu, Congo - kab_092012_9.5m | ecosystem: Environmental > Aquatic > Freshwater > Lake | place: Democratic Republic of the Congo...
AAAAAACAAGACCGATAAAACTTTTTAAGTCCTTCTTCAAAATCAGTCTCCAAACGCTTTTCAAGTAAGTCTAATGCTTCGTTTGTATAGCGGTCGCAAACACAAATCAAATACAATAAAGGGTTTTCTTTAGAAAGACACCGGGCAAGTGACAATGCTTCAAATCCGCCCATCGAAAACCCTAAAAAAATAAACGGTTTTTCTGCCGTTTTCAAAAACAGGGCATAATCCTTGGGGTAAGGGAAGTCGAAATAAACAACGGATAATCCGGAATGAATGACCAGTGCCTCTTTTAATAAGCCAGGGCTTGCAAATCCGGACCAGATAAATAAAGTACCTCTTGTATATAAAGAAAGCCTTTCTTGAATGACAGGCATACCTCAGCGATTTAACAGCTTGTCAATCACAGCCAACACCCTTTCAAGGTCTTTTTCAGTATGAAACACAGAAAAAGAGAACCTGATTCGGGCTTTTTTTTTGGGAACAGTGGGATGCACAATGGCTTGGACCCAAAGTCCGTTTTCTTTGAAAAAATTTGCATAATCAACGGCTTTTTCTTCATCTCCAATCACCCAGGGAACAATATGTGTATCGCCCCACACCTGAAGTCCTTTGTCATCCGCTTTTTGTCTGAAGGTTTCTGCAATCCATGCCAGTTTTTCTCTTTCCAAGGACATGGGTTTAATTTTGTGCAAGGCCTCTTGATTCCAATACACCACAGGCAAGGGCAGGGCGGTTGAGAAAATAAAAGACCGGCAGTGGCTAATGAGGGCGTTTTTATGATGAGTACAGGTCACATAAGCCCCATATCCGCCAAAGGCTTTTCCAAAAGTGCCAATGATTAAATCGATGTCAGACTTGTAGTCCTGCGTTAACCCACTGCCAAAATCGCCGTACACCCCTGTGGCATGCGCTTCATCTACCCATAATTCGGCCTGAAATTTTTTCTTTAAATCACAGAGGGTTTTTAAATCAGATCGGGTGCCATCCATGCTAAAAATGGATTCTGTCACCAAGACGGCATGCCTATATTTAAATCGATGATCATTTAAAAGAAGTGAAAGATGTGCCATGTCCTGGTATCTGAACAGTTTTGCAGAAGACAAACGAATGCCATCAATTAAACTCGCATGAACCAATCGATCAGCAAAAACAACGTCTTGGGGTCCATAAAAAACAGAAAACAACCCTGTATTGGCGTGATACCCTGAATTGAATAAAAGCCCGGATTCCATCCCTTTAAACGTGGCCATGTCGCTTTCCAAAAGATGAAATAAGGTTCTGTCCCCGCCCAACAATCGAGAACCCCCAGATCCCATCCCATGAGCTTGGGAAAACACCTTCGTTTTTTGTAGTAGTTCTGAATCTTGAGACAACCCTAAAACATCATTGGACGTAAAATCTTGGTAGGATTTACCTTCAATAACGATAATGCCGTTATTTTTTTTCTGAATCGGATAAAGTGTTTTCATACTGTAGTAAATTTTTTTTAATCACTTTGGTTAACTGATCTACCATACGGTCTGTGCCTATAAAACTTAAAATGGCATTTGTCCAAAATGAACGGCTTTCTAACTCTTGAGACACTTTTAAAAGCGTCCCTTTATTTTCAGGGTTTAAAGTATAACGCCATGTGGCATGAATGGGTAAATTACTTTTGACACTGTCAATACGAAGCTTGTTTTTTGGCTTTTCTTCTTTAAGCTCTAAAATCATGACGCCGTGATTGGTTTGCTGCATATACCTGATTTTTTCAGACTCAGAGACCGCAATAATGGTGACTTTTTTAATTTCTTTTCTGTATTTAGGTAAACTTTGAACATCTGTTAAATAAGACCACACCACATCAGGACTGGCAGACAAAAAAATGGTTTTTTCAGAAAAATGATGAGGGTTTGCAAAAAAACCAATGCACAAAATCAATAAAAAACACCCAAGAAAAATACCCCCCAAAAGCAAAAAAACTTTTCTAATCATTTAAGCTTTAATAATTTCTTGAATTAACTGTTCTCGCAGTTGAATATCATCTTTTTTCGCCAAGGTTCGCATCTGTTTCTTCATGCGATTTTTTTTAACCATATGGCCATGCTTAAGTTTTTTTTTAAGTCCGTGCTTGTAAGCCACTGGACGTTTTTTGGCTTCAATGATCTGTGTTGAAAAAAGAAAAACAACCATTAACCCCCATATTATTTTTTTCATGTCTTACCTCCAAAATAAATTAAAAAAATAATGAAACATGTTTTGATATTGATTCATCGCGATCACAAATAAAAGCCTAATCATAAAGAGGAGGCTTTTACTCTTTTAAATAAAAAATCCCAGTTTCATCTTCAAAGGGCAAAATGACCAAGGGCTTAGATTGGTTGTCATAACGGTATTTAAAATCATAAAAGCCTGTTTTTGAAAAAATATCCGTATCCTCTGTTAGAAGAGTTTGAAGATTGAAAAACCTTGCTTTTGGAAATTCAACCACGTCAAATGGCTCTGAAGCTGAATAACCTGCCAGTTGCTTGGTCAATTCTAAAGCATCCCAAAGCCCACCCATCTCATCCACCAAATCAAGATTTTTTGCCTGAATACCACTGTAAAAACGACCTTGTGCCAGTGGTTCAATATCAGACGGTTTTTTGTTCCTTGCCACAGCAACTTTTTGAACAAATTTCTTGTAATAAGAAGAAATGATGCTTTTTACTTTCTCTTTTTCTTCAGCATTAAAATTTCGTTTTGGTAACAATAGACCAAATCCTAAATCTGCATGAGGATGCGTTTTAACTTCATCAGTGGTGACCCCTAATTTTTCATAAAGACCTGCATCATAAAAATGGCCAAAAATAACCCCGATAGACCCTGTATAGGTGTACGGTGTACTTAAAATCTTGCTCCCACCCAAAGACACCCAATATCCCCCAGATGCGGCAACTTGCCCTTGAGAAACCACAATAGGCTTTTTGCTGGCCCCTTTTTTAAGGGCATCATAAAAAATATCTGAAGCCAAACCAGAACCACCAGGAGAATCTACGCGCACCACAATCCCAGAAATACCATTGTCATCAATAGCCGCCTGTAAATGCTGAACAAGACGCTCTATTTTCATGCCTGTATTTAATTCAGTTCTCCCGAGGGCATATAAAATGAGAATTTTAGGGCAGGGCCCCCATTTTCCATCCCTGGGCAATTCAGTAGGCCATTTACTATTGCCAATGACTTCTTTTTTTACCCCCTCAATGCCTTCAATGACCTCATCAACAGATTGAAATCGATAAACCCCATCAATTAATTTTTTTTCCTTTGCCGTATCTGCTGTGAAATAAAAATCGTTTTTTATCACTTGATTTAAGTTCCCAGTCGATATTTTTCGGCTTAGCCCTATCTCTGTAGAAAACACTTGGTACGTACTGTCTAAATAAGCTTGACGTTGAAACTTGTCGGCGTCAGACATCGCTTCCCTAGAAAAAGACTCCATTGCTGACTTAAATTTGTACAGACGAAATTCTTCATAACCCACACCCACTTTAGACAAAGTCCCTTTGAAAAAAATATTGCCCGAATAAAACCCTTGCAAAGAAAGGTCCCCCATAGGGTCCATCATGACTTTGTCTGCCACACTTGCCACGTAATAGCCTTGAGAAGAAGTGTCTGAAATAAAGGCAATCACACGTTTACCTGTTGATTTAAACTTTTGAATCTGACGCCTTAACTCCCACGCTTGAGACATGGGTAAAGAAAATTGAGACAAATTTACCACCATTCCAGAAATGGCATCATCTTTTTCAGCTTCATCAATTTGACTTAAAATGTCCCAAAATCTTAAAGTACTATCTTGAAAAACGGCTGGTTGATACTGAATAGGCTTGCTTAAATCAAGATGAAAATAATACCGGTCTTTCGATAAATAATTTCTAAAAATATTACGGTCATACCCCCCAATTTGGACATGGTGCATGGCATAAGACGTGTCAGGGTCTTTCCCTTTATATAAATAAGAACCAAACCCTAAAAACCCAAACCCAATATCAACACCCAAAGAAAACGCTTGATTATTTAAATACCGACCCGCAATCCTAATCCCAGGTAAAAATTCGGTCATCACACCCAAACTTAAATTTGCACCATTGATTGAAGGTCTTTTATTGGCCGCATAATCCATGAAAAATGTGATTTTTTCGTTGCCATAAGGACGATACGCCCCATCAAAAATCACCACTTGATCATCGCCGCCCAATTCAATCTCAGACGAAATCCCCGATGATATAAATCGGTTAGGACGGTAAGTATAACCCAAAATAAAAGAGGGTTTACGGTTATAAGCCAAACTGCCATTTGAAAAAGAATAGCCCGCACCCAATGCATGCATTCTTGTTCCAAACCCCTTTGAAAAACGATAAGTGGTTAAATTCCCAAGTGAAAAATCTCGATGAGACAGTACCGCCAAAGAATAAGTCTGGTATGCCAAAAAAAGGCCCATAAAATCTGTGTTTTTAGGTTTATACTCACTGTCTGTCCAAGACAATCCCGCATTAAACCCATCTTGATACATCAGCAACGAAGGATTATAAAGTCCATACTGTCCCGATTTAAAACTGCCAGAAGATGACAATACATACGATTGTTCATGCAATTTAGCAATATCAGCATGCAACAAGCTCACTTTGAAGAATAAAAAAAACAAAATGGTCAACACATAACGACATGTTCTCAACTAAAATCCCTCCATCTTTTTAAAAAAGTGTGCATTCAAATTAAACTTGCCAATAAATTTGATAAAACTTAGAAAGCTGAAATAAAAGTTTTTTAAACCACAAATATTTTTTATCAAGCCTCACTATACAAAACCTCATTTCATGAGCCAAGAAATAAATTTGAAATCTGTCGCTTAACATTTAATGCGCTAAATTCAGGGGGGGGCGAAGCCCGCGGCCTTCGGCCGCGCGGGACTTTCAGTCCCGCCATGAAATCACTTTGTGATTTCATGGGGCTTCGCCCCCCCGAATATCTAACGTCGTCCCTGAATCTCTAACGTCGTCCCTGAATGTTTAAGAGGATATAAATTTAAAGTTTCAGGGAGAGTGTGGCAACGGTTTCAATATGAAAAGTATGGGGGAACATGTCGATGGGCTGAAGGGAAGAGGGGGTGTATCCGAATTCAGATAAAGTGGACAAATCTCGAAGTAGGGTAGAGGGGTTACAAGAGACGTAGATTAAAAGGGGTGCCTTTTGTTCAGCGATGCGTTTAAGTGCCTTGGGGACAATGCCAGGTCTTGGGGGGTCTACGATGATAACATCGGGAGAAAACAGGGTGTTTTTTAAAATTTTTCGAACGTCTCCGTAGATAAATTCAGCATGATGAATCTGGTTAATCTGGGCGTTTCTTTGGGCATCTTGAATGGCGGCGGGTATTTCTTCAATGCCTATGATTTTTTTTGCTTTTTTTGATGCAAAAAGGCCAATGGTGCCTGTGCCGCAGTAGAGGTCGAGAAGGGTATTTTGGTGGTTGGGTATGGCATTTAAAACGGTGTTATAAAGTAGAAGGGTTTGATGGGTATTGGTTTGAAAAAAAGCATGGGGTGAGATTGAAAATGAAAGGCCGTCCAGTGTTTCTGTGAGGGTGTCTTGGCCCAGTAGCAATATGGGCTGATTTTTTTCAACGGCATCAGATCCTCGTCTGTTGAGGCTATAAAAGATGCTGGAGATACTAGGAAAAGCTTGTTTGATGGCGTTGGCGTAGGCCAAGTAAGTTTGGGTATCGGGTGTTGTTGCAACCAGGTTTAGCATGCAGGTGTGATGGGTTTTGGATTCTTTAATGACCAAGAATTTTAAATCGCCTTTATTTTCGTGGTAATCCCAGGCAGAGAGCGTGGTTTGTCTAAAAAATTGAGTGGTAAAAGCGACAATTTGGTTACTTAGTTCAGATTGTAAAATGCAGTTTGAAATGGGTTCTATTTGGTCAAACTGGCCTCTTTTTTTGAGGCCCAGAATTAATTGTTGTTCTGCTGAGTATCCGAATGAAAATTCCATTTTATTTCGATAAAATTGGGTCCGTGAGCAAGGGATCATTTCTGAGAGAATATCAAGCAGATGGGGATGAGATTTAGAGAGGCTTTCCTTTAGCATGTCTTGTTTTAATTGAAGTTGGGAGGGGTAATCTACGTCTTGTAATTGGCATCCGCCGCATTGCATATAATGGGGGCAAGTGGGGGTGTTTCTGTAGGGTGAAAGGGCATGTTTTTGTATGGGTTTTCCCATGGCGTAGGTTTTCTTTTTTTGGTAGAGCTGTAAAGAGACCTGGTCTCCGGGCAGGGTTTGAGGGACAAAGATTTTATACCCTTCATTTTCTGTCAGGCCCCAGCCTGGGTATACCAGTTTTTGAATGGTGAGAGGGGGTGTGGGGTTCATAGGGGTTGTTTTTCTATTTCGATGGTTTTAATGCGTCGTTTATAGATTTCTTTGATGGTGAGAATCAAGTTCTGATATTCCAATGTTTCACCTGCACTGGGCAGTTTTCCAATTTGACTTAAAACGAATCCTCCTATGGTGTCGTAGTCTGCATCTTCAGGGAATTTAACAGAGAAATTTTCTTCGGCGTCTGTGATGTTCATGCTGGCATCAATCAAAAATTTGTTGTGGCCAATAGGGATACAAAGGGAGGTTTGTTCGGTGTCGTATTCATCTTGAATTTCACCAACAATTTCTTCGATAATGTCTTCAAAAGTAGCGATTCCGGATATTCCGCCGTATTCATCTACCACAATGGCCATATGAAATTGGGCTTTTTTCATTTGTTTTAATAAATTTTCTAGTGTTTGTGTTTCCGGTATAAATTCAGCTTTTCTGAGGTATTTTCTTAAATGGTCTTGGGGGTTGATGCCCAGAAGGTCTTTGGCGTAAATAATGCCGATAATATTGTCTACTTGTCCTTCGTAAACGGGGATACGAGAGTGCCCTGTTTGGCTGACCAGTTTGGTGACATCAGCAACAGAGCTTTGAACTTGAATAAACACGGTATCGGTTCTGGGGGTCATGATTTCTCGGACAATTTTTTCTGAGAAATGCATAATGCCATGGATCATGTCTTTTTCTTCTTTTTCCAAGATACCTTCTTCTTCACCCATTTGAATCATGGTTTTAATTTCATGAGCGGTAAGCAGATTATGGGAAGAGATGTTAATACCAAAAAGTTTAGAAATGCCTTTTGTAATCCATTCAAAAAATAGAATGACAGGTTTTAAAATAATAATGAGGGTATGAACGGGGCCTGCCACCCATAGTGCGAAGGTGGTGGGTTTTTTAATGGCCCATGATTTGGGCGTAATTTCTCCGAATGTCAGTAAGGTAAAGGTCATAAATCCTGTGATAATGGCCATTTCAATTAAGAAATTATGAATGCCTAGTTGTTTAAGCAGGTCCATGACCAATGTGGTGGCCAAAGCGGATGCGGCAGTGTTGACCGTATTATTGCCAATAAGAAGCCCGATAATCAGATGTCTGGGGTTTTTAAGGACCAGTTCTAATTGTTTGGCACCCAATGTGTTTTGTTCGATTAAGCTTCGTAATTTAACCCGATCAATGGCTGTAAGGGCTGTTTCTGAGCTGGAAAAGAATGCTGAAAACAAAACCAGCAGAATCAGTACAAGCAGTTTAATCATTAAAATAGTTTCCAAAAAAATCACCTCAAAAAAGAATTAAAAGGGGTTGATGTTACTTGATGAAAGGGGTTTTTTAAATATAAAAAGGACATTGAAATGATGAAGGCAATGACGTGAGTGATGACAAGAGTGTTGAAGAATTTTAAAAAAAAGAAGGGGTAAGCTTTTTGTGTTGAAACGATAGGACAAGTGTCGGGAGAAGGAGAGGTCATGATGTGATGCGTCTTAGAAATGAAGGAGCATTTTGGGTAAAAAGACAATGTTGGCAATGGCAAAAGCCCCTATACTTGATATTAAAACAGCGGAAGCGCAGATATTTTTAATCATGCCGATACCAGGGTGATAATCGGGGTGTAGGATATCAAGCATATTTTCAATAGCGGTGTTGAGTAGTTCTGCAGTGATAACCATGGAAATGCATAAAAGGCATATACACCATTCTACCCAAGAAATGGAAAAGTAAAACCCTAATAAGATAGTGATGGCAGAGAAAAAGGCATGTCGACGAATATTAGATTCTGTTTTAAAGGCATAAAAAAGCCCATGGCATGCAGCAGCCACAGAGTGAAAGAAAGAGTTGTTTTTATATATCATGTGGGTATAGTCGCCAATTTTATAAGACGATTTTGTTCTTGGTCCATTTCTTTTTTTTGATCGGGCGTGTCGTCTGTGTAGCCTAGGGTATGTAAAATGCCATGAACAATGAGCAGTTTGATTTCATCGTCTAAAGAGAGCCCTTCTTTTTTGGCATTTTTCTGAGCTTGATCGACAGAGATATAAATATCAGCTTCTGGATTTTCCAAGTCACCCAAATTAAAAGAAATCACATCGGTGTTGTAATGGTGTTGCAAAAAGGTTTTATTCATTTTTTTAAGTTCAGGATTACTTAGGAATGTAAAAGCGTAGATGCCTTGATAGGCCTTTTTAAGAGTGAGTATTTTTTTAATAAAGGGTTTTGGCTGAAATAGGGGTTGATAGGGATGAAGGAAATTGAGAAAAAGTTTGGCAGGCATTTTTAAAAGAATTTCATTAGAATAACGCCTGCGGTCATGACGGCAATCCCTAAAAGTTTTCCCAAGCTAATGGGTTGAGGATTTGTGTTAAAAAATCCGAAATGATCGATGACCATACTGGCGATTAACTGTCCTAAAACAGAGATGGCGGTGACCATGGCAATGCCCATTTTAGGGGCAAGCAGCATGACACAGGTAACGTAAGCGACCCCTAATATACCCCCTAGCCAGGCATACCAAGGGATATGAGATAGGGTTTGTTTGTCTGGCAATGCGGAGGGATGCAGAAAAAAGCCAACTAAAACAAAGACAGCCGCGATACAAAAAATGGCACTTAAAGACAGAAGGGGATGTTTTAGGCCTTTATTAATTAAGGCAAATAAACTGGTTTGTATGGCAACCAGAGCGCCAGCAAGCAGTACAACAAGGTATTGGGTCATTATTCAGAAGAGGGTTTGATGCAAATTTGTTGATAGAGGTTATCAAAGATTTTTTGAGACATGGGCATGTTGTCTACGGCACGAGATTGAATATCCAAGGCCAATTCTTCAGAAAGTTCTCCCATAATTTGTTCTTTTAAAGGGGAATGAAGGTGATGTAAGAAAAAGGCAATAATCTGTGGTTTTTGTTGGGATAAAAGAGATGTAATTTCTTCAGGGCTTCTTAGTTGGTCTGTGGGTTCAGTTTCTTCTTTGTCTGAGGCGTCTTCAGAAAAACTGTCATCTGAGAACCCAAAGCTAAAGTCAGAGCTTCCAGAGAAGGAAGACCCGAAATCAGACGAAGGGGCTACATTATTTTGAGAAGGAAGAGGGTCTTGTGAAAATGAAGACGTATCAGGTGTCGTAGATGGGGCTTCAACAACAGGTTCTTCTTTAAATTTATGGAAATTAGACAAGACATCTGAGGCCACGGCCTGTAGCAGTTGGTTGTCTTTTTCATCCGGCGTATTATTTAAAAGTTCAGCATGTTCCTGAGATAACAAAGACAAGACCTTGTTGGCTTGAGGGCCTAAAATTTTAAGTAAAATCTTTGCTTTTTTAGTCCCATTTAGCATGAATGTTCACCCTTGTGTTAGCCAATTTTCAATTAAACGTTTCATGGCTTGAGGATTTTGGTCCAAAAGCCCTCTGACTTGTTCAAACTTTTTTTCATTAGAAATTTCATTTTGAATTTCTTGAAAGTTGTTGTCTTCAGGTTCAATAGGTTTACTTTTTTTTGAAGAAAAATTGTTTTTTATAGACCCTTTAATGAACTTAAAGAATTTAAATAAAATAAAAAGTGAGGCTAAAATTCCGCTTCCTGCAATACCTGCCACAATCATCCATTTTTTTCGAACTTCTTTTTGTCTTAACGCGGTTAATTGTTGACGTTCTTCTTCTGTAAGAATGGTAAAGTCTGCCTTGCTTAAGGTAATGGTGTCTCTTCCTTTGACATAGCCCACAGCGCCTGCAATAGCAGTGAAAATTCTTTTTTTGGTTTCTTCATCCAGATAAATGTCATCATTTAAATTGTCAACCACAATGCTAACCGAGATCCGTCTGACATCAACGACTTCACCGTTTTCAACAGAGCCTAAATCTGCATTTACAGCAAGCTTAAAGGTTCCAATGGGCAATATGCCCAGTACTTGCTTAGAGGCTTTTTGGGTTAAGATTTCTTCATATTTTTTCTTAATATCAAACCATTCAACCATTTGATCATAATCTGGGACAATGGGATTAGAACCTGTATTCACAGATGCAGAGGGTTGGATTTCAGAGACATTTTGAGAGCTTAGTTCAGGATTAACAGATGCAGAGAGTGCATTTTTGCGTCGGTTGATTCTTTCCATAATGCTTTCAGAAAGCACCACACCTTCTGTGTCTATCACAGACACATTTTGTAGCTGCAAATTTTCAACGGCATTGGCCACCAGTTGAATAATGCTAAACACCACATCATCGGTTAATTTGGCTCCTGGAAATTTTTTAATCAGAACAGCAGCTGTGACGGGAGGTTGTGACACAGAAAAAAGGCGTTGTTCAGGCAACACGATTTGTACTTTGGCACTTTCTATCATGTTAAATTGTGAAATGGCCACTTCCAGTTCTCCGGACAGGGCTCTTAAAAAACGAATACGTTTGTCAAATTCAGTCACCCCTAGTGTTTGACTTTCATCAAGTAGTTCATAACCTCTGTTTTTAGGCCCAGGAAGTCCTTTGATGGCCAAAAGATTTCTGGCTTCATCCAGCCGCTCTTCGTCTACCAAAACAGAATACTTGTTTCCTGTCTGTTGGGTTTGAAAGGGAATATTGGCCATGCTTAATTCTTTCACAATTTTACTGAAAGGTCCGGGTTCTAATAATGAAAAAATAACTTGATATTTAATTTTTTTCTTCTTCTTTTTCTCTTCTTCTTGTTTTTTTTCTTCTTGTTCTTTTTGTTCTTTTGATACCTCTGAAGAGGCAATATCAGATTTATTTTTGGAAGATTTTTTAGGTGTATTTTGGCTATTAAAGCGATTAAACATTAAAATGGCGGCTGTTAAGCAAACAATGGCAACAACGCCACGGATCAACCATTTTCTGTTTATGCCGGGCTTTTTAGGAGGAGAAGTTGAACTTATGCCGTCCTCTAAGTCAAATTGTGGGTCATCTAAGCCACCAAAGTTTTCTTCTGCCATGACAATACGTGATTAAATGGCCATCTGGGTCATTTCTTTGAATGTTTGCGTCGCCGAAGAAATGACTGTTGTGGCAAAAGACATGGCCAAATTTAATTTGCTGGTTTCAATAGACACTTCGTCAATAGAGACTTCTCCTTTGATATGGCCTTCTATTAAGTCATTGACCTTGAATTCCATTTCACTCACATTTTCTAAAGACTGAATGGCTTTATCAATAAAAACTTGAAAAGGCGTTTTTTCTAAACGTTCACTTAAAAAATTGAGGCTTTGTGCAGATTGCAGATTAGGAAAAGAGGCATTTTGGGCATCTTCTCGTCGCAGCCTTTCAAGATTATCCAAGGTGTTAGGGTCTTGAATATTGGCCTGGGCAATAAGGTAAGCCATGTCTGTAGGCGCTGCCTTTTGTTGAACGAATGCTTTTTGTTCTTGGGCTTTCATGGATTCAGACAAGGCCTCTTTAAAATTGGCTTCAGGCAAAACTTCTTTAAAAACATTTTGAAAAACTTTGGGTGTTATAGAAGGTAATTTTGAAATTTCAGTCATTGGATGTCCTTTATTTTAAAATATCTACAGCACTTTGATACATGGCTTTGGATATTTTATAGGCGTTAACATTGGCTTCAAATAATGTTTCAGAATACTTCACGCCAATCATTTCTGAAGGGAGATTGACATTGGGTTGGTAATAATACCCATTTTCATCAGACTGTGGAACAGAAGGGTCAAATGAACGTCCGAAAGGTTCTGTACTTCTTTCCACTTTTTCAACTGTAACCCCTGTTTTAGAGGCCACCAAACTGACATACTTTTTTTGATAAGGCAGACCCGTCTCTTCATCTCTTAAAGAGAGTCCATTGGCAATATTTTCACCGCCTACAGCCATTTTCATGCGAAA
>Ga0172372_10010026_pt1 | contig 12212 bp, 9 predicted proteins | sample LakKiv5m_2_FD_114544 | JGI IMG/M metagenome (GOLD analysis project Ga0172372, IMG submission 114544) | Freshwater microbial communities from Kabuno Bay, South-Kivu, Congo - kab_092012_9.5m | ecosystem: Environmental > Aquatic > Freshwater > Lake | place: Democratic Republic of the Congo...
ACCGTCATTGCGAGCCCGAAGGGCAAAGCAATGACACGCATGGGGATCGCCACGCGGCTTCGCCGCTCGCGATGACGAGTGCCACGGTTCGCAATGACAGTTACACCGTAGTCAGCGTCGATGCTCTTGCTATCCCCCGCGGCGCTAAGCACCCTGAGCTCGCGTTAAAATTCACCGAGTGGTTACTAGAACCAGAGCAAGTAGAATACCTAGCTCATGCCCAAGCCAAATTCACGCCACTACGTAAAGTCAGCCCCGATTTCATCAGCAGACACCGCAATCCTTATATAGGTACTTTTATAGAGCTTGCTAATTCAGCCAACGCTAGTTATTTCCCGCAGCTCCCTTGCGTGCAGAGATACAGGCGTGAGATCGGTGATGCTTATAACAGAGTGCTGCGTATGGAACTTACAGCACGAGAGGCTTTGGATAAGTTACAAACTGAGATGGAAGCAATATGCTTTTCAAATTAAGGACTCGCCACGCCCGTTTAGCGGCTCGCGACTAAGAGTTTATCTTGTTACATATTATCTAATCAGCTACAAGACCTAAGATGAGATTATTAGAGCCTCATTAAGCATTTTTAAGGGTATTTAATAAGAAGATATAATTTCATGGGGCCGCCCAGCGGTACTAATATTATGGCAACAGAAACTAAAAACAATAAAGCAGTAGAAGTAGAATCGGTAACCATTAGGTTCTGCGGCGATAGCGGTGATGGTATGCAGCTTACTGGCAGCCAGTTCACTACTACTAGTGCTCTTGTCGGCAACGATATTAGCACTTACCCGAATTTCCCAGCTGAGATCCGCGCGCCACTGGGAACACTAGCTGGAGTTTCCGGGTTCCAGATACATTTTAGTGCTAATGAGATCTACACTGCTGGTGACGTACTCGATGTACTAGTGGCGATGAACCCTGCTGCACTCAAAACTAATATCTCAGATCTTAAACAGAACGGTATCTTAATCGTCAACGAAGATAGCTTCAACGAAGTTAATTACAAGAAAGCTGGCTACCCAGATAATGCTGACGCGCTAACTCCGCTTAAGTCTAAGTACACAGTCTATGAAATCCCTTTCACCAAGCTTGTTATGAGTGCACTTGAAGACTCAGCCCTACCAGCTAAGTCTAAAGAAAAATGCAAAAACTTATTTGCTCTTGGTTTGATGTACTTCATCTACTCAAGACCACTTGAACCAACTGTTAAATGGCTTGAACAGAAATTCGGCTCTAAACCAGATGTACTTGATGCCAACATCAAAGCACTTAAAGCTGGTTATAACTTCGGTGATACCTGCGAGATGTTCGAAAATACTTTCGTAGTACCTAAAGCAACTATCGCATCAGGCACCTATCGTAACGTCACAGGTAATGAAGCTATATCAGTAGGTTTGGTTACAGCTTCTGAGCTTACAGGTAGGCCGCTATTCATCGGCTCATATCCTATTACTCCAGCTACAGAGATACTTCAAGAACTCAATAAATACAAAAACTTCGGCGTTAAGTCTTTTCAAGCTGAAGATGAGATAGCAGGTATAGGTACTGCTCTGGGAGCGTCTTTCGCAGGACACTTAGCTGTCACTACCACCTCAGGTCCGGGCATTTGCCTCAAGTCTGAGTTCATGAACCTAGCGGTGATGACAGAGTTACCTCTGATTATCATCAACGTGCAGCGTGGCGGACCTTCTACTGGACTGCCTACCAAACAAGAACAGACTGATCTATTACAGGTGCTATTCGGACGTAATGGCGAAAGCCCGATGCCAGTGCTTGCAGCGCGCAGTCCATCTGACTGTTTCGATATCGCGATCGAAGCTGCTCGCATCGCGACTCAGTTCATGACTCCAGTAGTAGTACTGAGTGATACCCAGAATGGTATCGGCTCTGAGCCTTGGAAACTGCCTGATGTTAATTCTCTACCGAAGATGGAAGTTAAATTCACCGTGCCTGGTGAAGATACAGCTTTCATGCCGTATCAGCGTAACGAAAATCTCGCACGCAACTGGGCTATCCCAGGAACTCCTTATGGCGAGCACACTCTAGGTGGTCTTGAAAAAGAAAACATCACCGGCAAAGTAAACCTCTCGGCTAATGTACACGAGGAGATGACTCACATCCGCGCTGATAAAGTAGCTAATATAGCCAAAACTCTTCCAGCAACTGAAGTCTATGGCAATGAGAGCGGCGATCTACTGTTACTAGGTTGGGGTAGCACTTATGGTTCTATTCGCTCAGCGACTGATGAACTACTCAGCCGCGGTCACAAAGTAGGACAGGTACATCTAAGACATATCAATCCACTACCTAATGATCTTGGTGCGATACTTAGACGCTTCAAGCGCGTAGCTGTGCCAGAACTCAATCTAGGACAGCTATTAATGCTTATCCGTTCTAAATATCTAGTTGATGCTCAAGGCATTAACCAAATGAACACTAAACCGTTTGCGGTGGGTGATCTAGTGAAACATGCGGAGGAACTATTGAAATAGCAATGGGATCGCCACGCCCTTCGGGCTCGCGATGACGACTGACATTGCGAGCGCAGCGAAGCAATCCATCAACTAAGGAACAAAAATTATGGCAATAACACATACAGACCCAAGCACTCTCACTAAAGACGATTTCGTCAGCGAAGGTGATGTTAAATGGTGCCCAGGTTGCGGCGATTATTCGATACTTAGCTCTGTGCAGACAGTACTGCCTACTCTTGGTATCCCGCGCGAGAAATTCGTCTTCATCTCTGGAATTGGCTGTTCAAGCAGGTTTCCTTACTATGTAGATACTTACGGCATGCACACTATCCACGGCCGCGCGCCGACGGTAGCTACCGGTGTCAAACTAGCTAACCCAGAATTATCAGTGTGGATGGTTACTGGCGACGGCGACGGTCTTAGTATCGGCGGAAATCACACCATGCATATGATACGCCGTAATATGGATCTTAAAGTGATGCTGTTCAATAACCGTATCTATGGTCTAACCAAAGGACAATTCTCGCCAACATCAGAAAAAGGTAAAGTAACCAAAACTTCACCTCTGGGTTCACTTGATAATCCTATTAATCCTATATCTCTAGCACTAGCTGCTGGTGGTACTTTTGTGGCGCGCACCTCTGCTGCCAATCCAAAACACATGCAAGAGACTCTGCGTGCTGCTGCAGCCCACTCAGGCACTGCCTTTATCGAGATATTCCAGAACTGTAATATCTTCAACGACGGTGCTTTTGCTAAGTACATGAATAAAGAAACTAAAGACTCTGAGAATTTATTCTTAGAAGAAGGCAAGCCACTATTATTCGATAATGGTAGCCGCGGCATAGTGATGCTAACTGGAGCTGATCCTAAGCTCGCTGTAGAAGAAGCTGAGACTCCGGGTGCACTAGTCTCTAAGAATGGTAATAAGTTCTTAGTGCATAATCCTAAGAACGAGAATAATACTCTTGCTTGCTTAATTGCTCAGCTTGGTATTAATGAATTCTCTGATATGCCAACTGCCATGGGCGTAATTCGCTCAGTAAAACACCCAACTTATCACGAAGGACTTATAGAGCAACATCAACAAGCTCTAGCCAAAAAAGGCAAAGGCAGTATTAAAGATCTTATTTATTCTGGGGAGACTTGGGTAGTTAGCTGAGCAAAATCACTAGCGATTTCAGCCAATATTAGGACAAAATTACTAGCGATTTCAGCCAATATTGGGGTAAAATACAGGGTATGCAGCGCTCTATTGAGCTTGAATTAGAGAAATGGGCTAAACAAGCTGAACCTAAGCCGCTACTATTGCGCGGGGCCCGTCAAGTCGGCAAAACCCACTGCGTAACAGAACTAGCTAAAAAACATTTCCGAGAGTTTATCAATATTAATTTTGAGTCAGACTCGAGCATTAAAGACTATTTTGATGAAGACTTAGATCCGCAGGCAATAATCCAAAAACTAGAATTGAAATTCAAAACTAAAATCAATAGACAAAGTACTCTGATTTTTTTTGATGAAATACAAGCTTGCCCGCAAGCAATACAAGCACTTAGATACTTCTACGAAAAAATCCCCGGTTTGCATATTATTGCGGCTGGATCTTTACTCGAGTTTACATTAAGATCTGGCGAGGTAAGCATGCCCGTAGGTAGAGTGCAATATCTCTTCTTGAGGCCTATGAGTTTTCAAGAGTTCTTGCTAGCAACTAACAACAATCAAGCTCTAGAGTTTATCAATCAAATCAGCCTAGCTAAAGGAATTGATGAGGATATACACAATATTCTGCTGGCAGAATTCAAAAAATATATGCTTATTGGTGGCATGCCAGCTGTAGTCAAAAAATATATTACAAGCGGCAGCTATCTAGACTGCAAACAAGAACAAAACGACCTAATTAATACTTATAAAGATGATTTTAGTAAGTATGCAAAAGAAAGACAGTTGAGGTATTTAGACCTGATTATAGAGAACGTACCTAGATTATTAGGCAAGAAATTTAAATACTCAGCTATCGATCCTGATATTAAATCTAAATATTTCAAAGAAGCCTTATGGCTGCTCAATCGATCAGGGCTAATAGATATAGTCAAAGCCGCTAGCGGACAAGCATTACCCATGGGAGCTACAGCTTCGGACCGTAATTTCAAGGTGAATTTTCTGGATTGCGGGCTCGCGTATCGAATATTAGATCTAGATGAGTCTATACTCGAAACCTCTAATATCCATAATCTTGCTGCTGGCGGGCTTGCTGAACAAATAGTAGGGCAAGAATTACTAGCCTATGAGGAAGCGTCTTCAAAACCTGAATTATATTATTGGGAACGCAACGGCTCTCAGAGCTCAGCTGAAGTTGATTTCTTATATCAGCACAAGACTAATATTTATGGCATAGAAGTAAAAGCCGGCAAAACCGGTAAACTGCAAAGTCTCTACCAATATATGAAAAAATATAAACTAGAGTTAGGCATTAAAATCTCACAAGAGAACTTGGGCTTGACTAGAGGTGTTTTAAGTATTCCAGTCTATGCAGTTAGTCGTGTTGGTGATTTGCTTGTTGAAGCTATGGTCAAATTGTAATCCAACTACGTCATTGCAAGGCACGTAGTGCCGAAGCAATCCCTATACTGACACCTAGTAGATGTCGTCGCGTCTCCTCGCAATGACTATTTCACCTTAGCTAGAACCGCCTCAGCAACAGCCTTCAATGAAGTGCGCTGATCCATCGCTCGCTTCTGCATCATACGGTAAGCATTGGCTTCATCTATGCCAGTTTCGCGCATTAATGCGCCCTTGGCTTTCTCAATAAGTTTGCGCGTCTCAAGTTTATCGCCTAGTGATTTCACCTCGTCACTAAGATCTTCAAGTTCTATAGCACGTGATATCGCTATCTCAACAGCAGGTCCTAAATCAGCCTTACGTAGTGGCTTAGTAAGATAACCGAAGACTCCAGCCTCGCTAGCTTCTTCATAAAGCTCACGCTGACTATAAGCAGTGAGCATAATGATAGGAATACGACGATTGAGGGTTTCTTTAAGTTTGCGCGCAGCCTCTATGCCCGTCATCTGCGGCATCATAATATCCATAAATATCACATCAGGATCTAGGCGCTTAGCTAGCTCATATGCTTCAAGACCATCTTTAGCTTCGCCTACTACAGAATAATAAGGAGTCTCCTCGAGCATCTCCTTAAGATCCATACGAATTAGCGGCTCGTCGTCAGCAACCAAGACTCTGATGGCGTCTTCGTTGCTGTTGTGCTCTTCGAGATTAGACATGATTTATATTGTAGCTAATTCGTAAGAATAATACTTGGCAAGCGCAGCTTCACCCTCGCCCCACCACTCTTGCGGTTCTCGAGGGTAACCTCAGCACCTAGACTATCTTCTGCGAGGTTACGCACTATCTCCCAGCCCAAACCAGAGTTAGTCTTATAATCAAAACCCTCAGGAAAACCTTTGCCATTATCTTCTACTACTAATAAGAGATCTTGGGTATGCGGCAGTTTACCGGGCTCAGCATAAAGATTAATATTAATCTCACCTAGACTAGAACCTGCGTGCTCAAGACTATTACTAAGTAGCTCATTAAGCACTAAGGCTAGGTTAGTTGCCTTTTCACTGATAATGAAAACTTTTTCAGGACAGTGGAAGTTGAGCTTAAGATCCTGCACACCAAATGACGCCACCACCTCACGAATAATAGTTCCAGCTAAACTACCGAAATCCACTTGTTCTATATCTTCAGCGGTAGAGAGAGTCTCATGCACGAGGCTAATACTACTAGTGCGGCTAATTGCTTCATTAAAAGCTTCTTTCAGCTCTGGATATCTACGGCTCTGCATGCGCAATAGCGAAGATACGGTCTGGATATTGTTCTTCACTCTATGGTGAATTTCACGCAGCAGTGTGTCTTTAATTTTGATTTCTGATATGTCTTTAATCAGAACCACAGAGATCTCAGCATTGATGTCGATATAACGCAGTACTACAGTTCGCCGTGCTAGTGACACTTCTTCTATCTGCGCTATAGCGGCGCGAGGGTTCTTGCCGCGACTCTTACGCAGGCAGCCAGCGAATAACTCATCAAGAGATCTGCCCACGAATTGATTACTATGATGCCCGCCCAGTTCTGATAATAGATGTATAGCAAAAGGACTAATAAAAAAGATATTACTAGGCTTGCGTACTATAATCACACCTTCACCCAGTGATATTAGCGGAAACCTAACTTGAGTTTGCTTAGTATTAATACGCTCTTGCAGACTCCTGACAAGATTATCAGCGATGGAATCCCAGTGCTGGCCTAGGCTTGCGCGGGTAAGATAGATATCTCGCTCAACTGCAATCACCGCTACCACTTCCTTACTGTCATCAGGCATGACTATAGGATAAGCAAACTCTTGAATAGGACGATTATTAATCACTAGTCCATACTGTCCTATTACTGGACGGCCATGCTCGAAAGCCTTATGCACGAAAATATCCTTATGCGCGTCAAGAGTTTTGCCCTTGGTTTTGTCTAGATTATGCGCATCCATATAGAGAGAATCTCTATTAGATTGATAATAGTTATAAAGAGCTATCTTGCCATCAGCCTGCCTGATGAAGAGCCTAATATCTGCTTGCAAAAGTTCAGTAATAAAACCTAAATTAACATCTAAGTATGCTACTAGCCTATCAAGTTCTTCTTGCTTAGCGATACTTGGTGTCATGCTACTAAGCGAACGAACTTACGCTTCCCTATTTGTAGAACCTTGCCAGCATCAGCGTTTGAGAGCAGGATGAACGGATCCTCTACCTTAGCAGCATCAAGCTTAACTCCGCCACCAGCAACCAGACGCTTAGACTCAGCGCGCGATGGTGACAGTCCGGCTTCCACCAGTAACTGCGCTAGCTCGCAGCCCTCACTAGTGCCGCCACCAGCAGTAGCAAGCTTAGTAGCTAGCTGACTAAGACTTAGCTCAGGGATGTCATCTGGTATTTGGTTTTGTTTGAACTGAGCGATGAACTGCTGCTCAGCAGCACTAGCATCAGCAGCCGAATAATAAATCTCTACTATGGTTTTAGCAAGCTCAATTTTAATATCACGAGGATTAATACTGCCTGCAGCCAGTGCGGCTGTGACTTCAGCAAGCTTGGTCTTAGACGCGCTTGCAGCTAGCTCATAATAATGAGGAATCATCTCATCACTAATGCTCATAATCTTAGCTAGCATTTCTGCTGGGCTATCAGTGAGCCCGATGTAATTGCCGCTAGTTTTAGACATTTTCTTCTGCCCGTCAAGCCCAATGAGTAACGGCATTGTAATCGCTATTTGCGGCTCTTGAGCGTAGATCTTCTGCAAATCTCTACCAACCATAAGGTTGAAGATTTGATCATTACCACCAAGCTCTATATCTGCTCGCACTTGCACGCTATCATAGCCCTGCAAAACTGGATAGAAGATTTCATGCATATATAAAGGATGACCGGCATCTAAGCGATTGCCGAAAGCATCTTTAGCTAGCATTTGATTAATAGTAACTTTAGCAGCGAGTTTGACTATATCGGTCATAGTGAAACTCTCAAACCAATCTGCATTATTATGCACCTCAGCCCTAGAGAGATCTAGCACTCGCGCGACTTGATCGAGGTAAGTCTTAGCATGCTTGGCGACATCTTCTCTCGATAATGGCGGGCGTGCTTCATTACGCCCAGAAGGATCACCGACTTGAGCAGTGTAACCACCTATGATAAGTACAGGTAAATGTCCTGCTTCTTGAAATTGCTTTAGCACCTGAATGCAAACCATATGTCCAAGGTGCAGATCTGAACTAGTAGGGTCTATGCCCAGCTTCACTCTTAGCTGACGCTTCTCAGCTGCAGCACGCTTCAATAAAGACTCTAAGGCCTTAGCGCCACCGGGTCTTATCTCAGCTGATGGTAGTTCAATGGGCATCTATTCTATTGTAGCAATTGACGAATTATGTTCCAGCGTGCTCAAGCTCAACTGGCAGAGCTGCCTTCTCTTCAGCCAATCGCTTCATAATCTCATGACGCAAAACTTCATCACTAGAGCCTAATAAGAATTTTTTCCAAGCCACTGTTGCTGAGTCCTTATCACCTAAATCCCAGTGACAGAGACCTATTACATAATAGTTTTCACTAAAGCCGGGGTTAATCTTCTCTACTTTAGAGTAATAACTTAGCGCTTCATTATACTTCTTCTCTTCTTGCAGAATTAGACCATAGTTATAATTCGCTAGCAGATCATCAGGATACTTAACTAAAGTGCGTTTATAAATATCCTTAGCTTCCTGTCTTAGACCCAGCGCCTTAAAATTATTCGCAGCACCGAGAAGAGCTGTTATATTATCAGGCTCTTTTTTGAGTATCGCTTGATATTCAGCAAGAGCTTCATAGAGACTGTTTTGGCTATGCAAAAGATTAGCTAGCTTTAGCCTAGTCTCTGTACCTTTATCAAGAGCTGATGCTAACCTTAGTTGCTCAATTGCTTGCTGCTCTTTAGATTTGTGGATGAGATAGTCCGCGTAGAGATTACGCGCCTCTACACTAGTAGGGCTCTCACGCAACCAATCGCCAATAATCTTCTCAGCTTCACCGCTCTTATTAAGCGCTATCTTAATGAAACTCAGTTCTTTATAAACATCATTAGCTTTCTCGAACTTAGAATCTGAACCTAATACTTTCTCAAAATACTCTTCAGCTTTACTAAGATTATTCATACTACGATAAGCAACCGCAGTATTAAAGAGGGTTTTAGTGCGCAACTCAGCGTTGTAGCTAGCACTAGTATCCACCAGTAACTCATCATAGTATTTAATAGCCTGATCATTATTGCCTAGTTCCTGCTGCGCAACAGCTAATAAGAACATAACTTCAGTATCATTAGGTTTATATTCTAGTATTTTGCGATACTGCTCAGAAGCTTTAGCTTGCTGCTGAGTATCGTGATAGAGACGCGCAAGATTATAACTACTCTTAAGATCCTTAGGGTCTTTAGCGATAGCCAAATTATAACTAGCGATAGCCTTATCGTTATTACCCAGTACCTGATACAAATAAGCTACTATATTATGCTCGCCAAGAGCCTCGAACTTAGTCACCGCTTCTTCTAGACTATTATTAGCCCAAAGCGAGTAGGCAAGCGCCTTACGCCAGTTCTCATCGTCCTTCAGTTTAAGAGCTTGTTTGTAGTATTCTACAGCAGTTGCATAATCTTTCTCTTTGATTGCGACATATGCTAGGTCTGCATAAGTATTAGCCACCTTAGGATCTAAATCGCGAGCTTGAATATAATTTTCTTTGGCTTTATCGAGTTGTTCAAGTGCGAGCCAAGAGTCACCCAAGTTCTTCACTACACTAAAATGATTTTTCTCAAATTCAAGTACATAGTTATACTGCTCAATAGCAGCAATATAATTACCAGTAGCTTGCAGCGCTGCGCCAAGATAGCCGCGCGCTCTTAGGTTCTCTGGATATGCCATCACTACTTTACTCAGTAGTTCTATCGCTTGCTTATAATTATGCGCTTCATAATGCAGCACACCTAGATCCAGCTTCAGCAGTGTGTTCTCGGGCTCAGCAGTTATAGCACGCTGATAATAAGTCATGGAGTCTTGATAATTACCCAAGCTCTGATTGGCTTGACCAAGTAACATATTGACCATGGCGTCGCCGCGTCTAACCGAGTCTGCTTTATTGAGATACTCTATAGCTTTTTTGATACTCTCTTGGCGTAGCTGCGCTTCAGTCGCGTCGCTATGAAGATACATTAGACCAAGCTTGATAAGAGTATCAGCATCACGGCTCTCTATATTAAGAGCATTAGTGTAACTAAGTACAGCTTGCTTAAGATTACCTAGTTTCTCTTGTTTAACACCTTCACTATATAGACCCCAATGCGCTTCAGGTACCACCACTGTCGCGAGCGCCGGCGCCGAGGCGAGCAACATTGCTAAGGCAATGCGCGAAGATCTACTTATATATGATTTATATGTTTTCACTAGGGTAATTACGCAATACTACCAAGATTAGTATAACTAACCTTAATTAACTTGACGATGGCTGGAACCTTATGTTCCGGACTGGTCATTGCGAGGCGCCAAAGCAACCCTGTCATCCTGAGCGTAGCGAAGGATCCCCAGACTTTACGCAACGCATGGGGATTGCTTCGCCCTTCGGGCTCGCAATGACAGCCACGACGGCTCTGCCGCCTGGCGATGACATTGTAAGAATGACGATAATGTATAATGTGTCTTAGCGTGTTATCCCATAGCGACAGAGCCATAGATTTTATTATGCGTTTAGGCGCAGCTTTCCACCGCTATGGCGCAGCAGCTCATAGCCTAGAGAGTGCTCTTAATAATGTCAGCCGCGCGCTTAAACTTAAGGGACAGTTTTTTTGTATTCCTACTATGATCATGGCTTCTTTTGAGACAGGTGATGGTAGTAAGCAAGCTCTTGAACGAGTAGAACCGGCTGATGTTAATTTACGCAAGATGCTACTACTCGATGAGCTTGGTGATGAGATTATCGCTGGCAAAATAGACCTAGAAGAAGCAAACCGCAAACTCAATGACATAATTTCGCGCAAATCATATCCAGCTCCGCTTGAAGTTATAGCTCACAGTGCTATAGCAACTATGGCAACAGTATTCTTCGGCGGCAGTGCTATTGATGCAGTTACTGCAAGCTGCCTAGGACTTATAGTCGGTATCATCTGCATCGCCTGCAAGCATAGTGAAGTCATAGAAAAATTCGAGGAGTTCTTGGCAGCGTTTATCTCTGCGGTTTGCGCTTCTATATTATTCATATATAGTCCTAGCTTCTCTATTCAGCTAGTTACGCTAGCTAGCATCATAGTGCTTATACCCGGGTTAAGCCTGACTATAGCTATGACTGAGCTTGCGACGCATAATCTAGTAGCAGGCACAGCTCGGCTAATGGGCGCGATAGTGAGTTTTATGAAACTAGCTTTTGGGGTTTTACTCGGTTATTCATTAATTAAGCATTTTAATCCTCTTATTCGCTACCTTGAAGTGACTAACCCCATGGACGAAAACTGGAGATGGCTAGCGCTCTTACTAGCGCCGCTTGCATTTATGGTTATATTCGGCGGTAGGTTTAGAGATTTGCCATGGATACTAATCTCTGGTGTCGCTGCCTATCTAAGCTCACGCTACATCGCTATGCAGTTCGGAGCTAGTGCAGCAGCCTTCGTCGCAGCACTGATAGTAGGAGCTAGTAGTAATGTTTACGCTAGAGTCTTCAAGCACCCAGCCGCGACTATAGAACTCCCCGGGCTAATTCTTCTAGTACCCGGCAGTATCGGTTTCAAAGGACTATCGATGCTAATCGAGAAAAACACTCTAATCGGCATCAATACAGCGTTTGAGATGTTCCTCATCACTATAGCTCTGGTTGGCGGCTTGTTGCTCTCTAATATAATCGTCGCGCCAAGGAGAAGTCTATGAAGGCTGTATTATTTCATGGACCGCGCGATTTGCGCTATGAAGAATACAATCTAGGCACGCTAGAGGCTGGCGAAGTATTAGTACGCATAGAGCTAGCACTAACTGGCGGCACCGATATCAAAACCTATCTGCGCGGACACCCTAAGCTAATCAAATCGACCCCTAGTACTTTTGGTTATGAATACTGTGGCATGATAACTCAGCTCGGTGCTGAGGTGAAGGGCTTCTCTATCGGTGATCGAGTGGTTAGCGCTAATACT
>Ga0172372_10010029_pt1 | contig 12211 bp, 10 predicted proteins | sample LakKiv5m_2_FD_114544 | JGI IMG/M metagenome (GOLD analysis project Ga0172372, IMG submission 114544) | Freshwater microbial communities from Kabuno Bay, South-Kivu, Congo - kab_092012_9.5m | ecosystem: Environmental > Aquatic > Freshwater > Lake | place: Democratic Republic of the Congo...
AGCGTCGTGCGCCCGGGGCCGGCCGCGATCTCGATGACCTCGACCTCGCGCGCGCCCTGCGGGCCCTCGATCCGCGCCCGCGCGCCGGCGGCGACCAGCGCCGGCACCGAATCGCCCGCGGGCGAGGCGTTGCAGACATTGCCGGCCATCGTGCAGCGCCCCTGGATCTGGGTCGAGCCGATCAGCGCGAAGGCCTCGGCCACGCCGGGCCAGGCCGCGCGCAACGCCGCATGCTCGCCCAGACGCGCGCCCGAGACGGCCGCGCCGATGCGAAAACCGCCGTCGCGCTCGGCCACGATCTCGGACATGCCGGGAATGCGCTTGATGTCGACGATCAGCGCCGGCTCGACCATCCCCGACTTCATCTGCACGAGCAGATCCGTTCCGCCCCCGAGCACCCGCGCGATGCCCGGTTCCGCCGCAAGGGCAGCCGTCGCCTGCGCGACGCTCTCCGCACTCAAGAATCGCATCTCATGCCTCTTTCGTTCGGGGAACCCTAGCGGCGCGGCACGGGTCAGGCAACCGTGGCGGGGCGTCTCAGGCCCGCACCCGCGCGCCCTCGGGATCGTAAAAGGGCCCGAGCGTGATCTCGGCCGGGTGGACCTCGGCCGCGACCACGAGCTCATAGCGGCCCGAGCGCAGGAAGGCGTCATCGACGCCCGCGGGGTTCCTGACATAGCCAAAGCCGATGTTGCGCCCGATCGTGTATCCAAACCCGCCCGAGGTCAGATAGCCGACCGGTTGGCCGTCGCGCAGGATCGTCTCGCGCCCCACAAGGACGACCGCGGGATCGGCGAGCGTGAAGCCCGCAAACCGCTTACCGAGCGGCCGGCCCGCCGCGGCCTCGAGTGCTGCGCGCCCCATGAAGGGGGTGTTCGCGGCCATCTTGACCGCCCAGCCGAGGCCCGCCTCGAAGGGCGTGTCGTTGGGGGTGATGTCGGAGGACCAGGCGCGATAGCCCTTTTCCAGCCGGAGCGATTCGAGCGCGCGGTAGCCCACGGGCCGGATGCCCTCGGGCACGCCCGCGGCCATCAGCGCGTCATAGACCGCCCCCGTCGCGGCAAGGGGAACATGCAGCTCCCACCCGAGTTCGCCGACATAGGTGATCCGGACCGCGCGGACCTGCGTGCCCGCGATCGCGATCTCGCGCACATGGCCGAAGGGAAAGGCCGCGTTCGAGACATCGGCCGCCGTCACCCGTTCGAGCACCCGCCGCGCGCCGGGCCCCATGAGCGAGAGGGTGCCCCATTCCTCGGTCACGTCGCGCAGAGCGACATCGCCGCCCTCGGGCAGGTGGTCGCGGATCCAGCCGAGGTCGTGGGTGCGAAAGCCCGTGCCTGTCACGACGTAGAAGCGATCCTCGGCCAGCCGCGCCACGGTCAGGTCGGCCTCGATCCCCCCGCGCGAGTTCAGAAGCTGGGTATAGGTCACGCGCCCCGGCGGCTTCGACACATTGCCCGCGCAGATCCAGTCGAGCGCGCGGCCCGCGTCGCGGCCCGTGATCTCGTATTTCGCGAAGGAGGACTGGTCGAAGATCCCGACCGCCTCGCGCACATGGGCGTGCTCGGCCCCGACATGGGCAAACCAGTTCTGCCGCCCCATCGCGTAGATGTCGCGCGCCTCCACCCCCTCGGGGGCGAACCAGTTCGGGCGCTCCCAGCCGAGCTTCGAGCCGAAGACCGCCCGCGCGGCCTTGAGGCGCGCATAGAGCGGCGAGACGATGCGCGGCCGGCCGCTGTCGTATTCCTCGTGCGGGAAAGCGACGGTGTAGTGCTTGCCATAGGCCTCGCAGGTGCGCGCGCAGACCCAGTCGCGGTCGGCATGCAGCCCCGCAAAGCGGCGGATGTCGACGACCCAGAGGTCGAGCGGGGCCTCGCCCGTCATCGCCCATTCCGCGAGCACCCAGCCCGCGCCCCCGCCCGAGGCGATGCCGAAGGCGTTGAAGCCCGCGCCCACATACATGTTGGCGCATTCGGGCGCCCGGCCGAGGATGAAGTTGCCGTCGGGCGTGAAGCTCTCGGCGCCGTTGATCATCTGCTTGACGCCCGCCTCAGCGAGTGCGGGCACCCGCGCGATGGCCTGCGCCATGTGCTGCTCGAAATGGTCGAAATCGTCATCGAAGAGGCGGAATTGCCAGTCGTCGGGCACATCGCCCGTCGTCCAGGGCTGCGGGTCGGGCTCGTAGCCGCCCATCACGAGGCCGCCGACCTCTTCCTTGAAATAGGTGCGCCGGTCGGGGTCGCGGATGGTCGGCGCATCGGGCGAGAGGCCCTCGATGCGCTCGGTCACGATGTACTGGTGCCGGACGGGCTGGAGCGGCACGGTGATCCCCGCCATCGCGCCCACCTGCCGCGCCCACTGGCCGGCGCAGTTGACGACCGTCTCGCAGCCGATGGTGCCCGCCGTCGTCTCGACATGGGTGATGCGGCCGCGATCCATCCGGAAGCCCGTGACGCGCACACCCTCGTAAAAGCGCGCCCCGTGCATCCGCGCGCCCTTGGCGAGCGACTGGGTGATGTCCGAGGGGCTCGCCTGCCCGTCGGTCGGCAGCCAGCTTGCACCGACGAGGTCGGAGACATCCATCAGCGGCCACATCCGCCGCACCTCCTCGGGCGAGATGAGGTGCATCTCCATCCCGAACGACCGCGCGGTGGTCGCGAGGCGGCGGAACTCGGTCCAGCGGTCGGCGTTCGTCGCGAGCCGCAGGCAGCCCGACATCTTCCAGCCCGTCTCGAGGCCCGTCTCGGCCGCGAGGCCCTTGTAGAGGTCGACCGAGTATTTCAGCACCTTGGTGATCGAGGCCGAGGCGCGCAACTGCCCCACGAGCCCCGCCGCATGCCAGGTGGAGCCCGAGGTGATCTGCCCCTGTTCGAGCACGACGACCTCGGCCTTGTGGTCGCGCGCCAGGTGATAGGCGGTCGAGCAGCCGATGATGCCGCCGCCGATGACGACGACGCGGGCATGGCCGGGGAGGGTCATGTGATGATCTTTCCGTGGGTTGCTGTGTAGACTTCAAGCAGGGCATCAAGGCGGTCGAGGTTCTCGCGCGCATAGGCGCGGTAATCGACCCCGGGCGCCGCGAGGTGGATGTCCGAGACCATCGACCACATCGCCTCGCGCACGAGCGCCGCGCCCTGCATCGCGTCGAAGGCGCGCATGAGCGCCCCGTCGGGGGCACGCCCGAAATAGGCGTGCAAGAGCCGCCCGGCCGCCGCCGCGTCCATGCCCGCGTTGGCGGCCGCCCCCGCGAGGTCGAACATCGCCGTCCCGAAGCCCGCATATTCGAAATCGATGAGCCAGAGCCGCGCGCCGTCATCGAGGAAGTTCGCGGGCAGCAGGTCGTGGTGGCCGAAGACGATCGGCAGCGCGACCTGCGCCGCCTCGAACGCGGCCGACAGCGCGAGCAGCCGCGGCACATCGGGCAGGAAGGGGCTTTCGCCCGCCGCCAGCGTGCGGGCATAGTCGCGGATCACATGAAAGGGCCAGAAGATGCAGGCCTCGCCCGCGACATGGGCGGGCATGTCGCGGTGGAACCGCGCGAGGATCCCGGCCACCCGCTCGGGGTCGGCGCAGAGGTCGGCCGCCTGCCAGGTCCGACCCTCAACGAAGGCCGTGACCATGACGCCCGGCCCCGCATGCTCGACCTCGGGGGCAAAGCCCGCCGCGTGGGCCGCGCGCGCGGCCTCGGCCTCGCGCGCGCGGCGCACATGGTGGCAAGGAAAGTCGGCGCCGAAGCGCGCGACATGGACTCCGGCCGCGTCCGTCACCTTCCAGATCTCGTTCGACAGCCCGCCTCGCAACGGCTCGGCCGCGATCTCGCCCCGCCAGCAGGGCAGGGCGCGCAGGCGGTCGGGAATCATGATCTCTCCCCCGTGGCAAGGCCGAGCCGCATCCGCGCCCCCCGCGCGCCCGCCTGGATCAGCCGGTCGGCCACGATCGCGATGAAGGCGACCGCGAGCCCCGCGACGAGGCCCCGCCCCGGGTCGGCCTTGGTCAGCGCGATATAGACCTCCTGCCCGAGGTCGCGGGTGCCCACCAGCGCCGTGATCACGAGCATCGAGAGCGCGAACATGATCGTCTGGTTGAGGCCGAGCACGATCTCGGGCAGCGCGAGCCGCAGGCGGATGCGCGTCAGGATCTGCCGCGGCGTGCAGCCCATGGCGCGCCCGGCCTCGATCAGGCGCGGATCGACCCCCTGGAGCCCCAGCACCGTGTAGCGGATCGCGGGCGCCACCGCATAGGCCACGACCGCGAGCATGGCGGTGAAGTCGCCCACGCGGAACAGCATCACCGCCGGCATGAGATAGACGAAGGAGGGCAGCGTCTGGAGCGTGTCGATCACCGCCCGCACGGGCCGCCAGAGCGCCTCGCGCCCTGCGACCGCGATGCCGATCGGCACGCCCAGCGCCATCGCGATCAGCGTCGAGACCCCGCAGAGATAGACGGTGGTCATCGCCTTCTCCCACTGGCCGGTCGCGGCGATCAGCGTCGTGAGCACCCCCGCCAGCACCGCAAGCCGCACCCCCCCGAGCCGCCAGCCGATGAGCGCGAGCCCCGCCGCGACGCCAAGCCAGGGCAGCGCGAGCATGAAGCGCTTCACCGGCATCAGCAGATGCACGAGCACCGCGTTCTTCGCGGCCTCGAGCGTGTCGAAATAGTTGACGTTGATCCAGGCCATCGCCTCGGACCAGAACGCGCCGGTCGAGAGCCGGAGCGCCTCGGGATAGTTCTGCACGCCGGGCAGCACGAGGCCCGCGAGCCCCGCGCCGAGCACGACCGCCACCGCCGCGACCAGATAGGGCCGCCCTCCCGCCGGCGCGCCGGGCCGGCCATGCGCGGCCGCCTGGCTCAGCCGGTCGAGCGCGATCGCCAGCGCCACGATGGCAAGGCCCGCCTCGAGCCCCGCGCCGAAATCAAGCCGCCGGAGCGCCGCGAGCACGTCGAACCCGAGCCCCCCCGCCCCGATCATCGAGGCGATGATGACCATGTTGAGCGAGAGCATGATGACCTGGTTCACCCCGACCATCAGCGCCTCGCGCGAGGCGGGCACGAGCACGCGCCAGACCATCTGGCGCTCGGTGCAGCCCACCATCCGGCCGAGGTCGTGGATCTCGGGCGCGACGCGGCGCAGCGCGAGCGTCGTGATCCGCGTCATCGGCGGCATGGCGTAGATGAGCGTCGCCACCACCGCCGCCGTCGGCCCGAAGCCGAAGAGGATCAGGATCGGCACCAGATAGGCGAAGACCGGCATCGTCTGCATGAGATCGAGAACGGGCGCGATCGCACGCTCGACCCACCGCCGCCGCCACGCCGCGATCCCGATCATAAGCCCCCCCGCCACCCCGATCGGCACCGCGACGAGGATCGAGGCCAGCGTGACCATGGCACTCGCCCACTGGCCGAAGACCGCGACGAAGCCCATGCAGACGATCTGGAGGATGGCGAGCCGCCAGCCCCCGAAGCGGTGGCCGAGGAGCGCGAAGATCCCCGTGACGGCGACCCAGGCGAGCGGGGGCAGGATCACCCGCGCCGTGCTTCCCTGCCCGTCGAGAAACCCCGTCGAGAGCGCCGAGAGGACAAGCCGATAGGGCGCATCGATCGCGGCCGCGACCGCGCGGGTGAGGTCGGAGAAGGTGAGCGGGCCGATCGCGGCCTCGGCCGTCAGCCATTTCACCGCCGCCCCGAACCAGCGCGCGGCGGGCAGGATCGCGGCCTTGGGCCATTCCGCCGCCCAGCCCGGCAGCAGCGGCGCGAGCGCCCAGATGAGCGCGAGCGCCGCCGCCGCCACGCCCAGCGCGCCGAGTGGGCCGAGGGTCGGGCGCGCCCTCATCCCGGGCCGCCGCCGAGCATCAGCCGCACGACATCGACCTGCCGCAAGAGGCCCGCCGTCGCGCCCGCCTCATCGACCACGCGCAGCGCGGTCGCCCCGTCGAGAAAGCGCGGCGCGACATCGGCGATGGCGGCGCGCGCGCTCACCGCCGGCAGATCCGCCGCCGCCGGCCCCGCGATCATGATCGAGCCCGCGCGCACGACCTTGGCCTTGGGCACGGCGCGGGTGAACTCGCGCACATAGTCGGTCGCGGGGCGCAGCACGATTTCCTCGGGCGTGCCCATCTGCACGATCGCGCCGTCCTTCATGATGGCGATGCGGTCGGCCAGGCGGATCGCCTCATCGAAATCATGGGTGATGAAGACGATGGTCTTTCTCAGCACCGATTGCAGGCGGATGAATTCGTCCTGCATCTCGCGCCGGATGAGGGGGTCGAGCGCCGAGAAGGGCTCATCGAGAAACCACAACTCCGGCTCGACCGCGAGCGAGCGCGCGATGCCCACCCGCTGCTGCTGGCCGCCCGACAGCTCGCGCGGGAAAGCCCCCTCGCGCCCCGCGAGCCCCACGAGCGCCACCATCTCGCGCGCGCGCGCCTCGCGCACGGCGCGCGCCACCCCCTGGATGGCGAGCGGAAAGGCCACGTTGTCGAGCACGCTCAGATGCGGCAGCAGCGCGAAGTGCTGGAACACCATGCCCATCTTGTGGCGGCGGATCTCGATCATCTCGGCGTCCGAGGCCGCGAGCAGGTTCTGCCCGTTGAAGAGGATCTCGCCCGCCGAGGGCTCAACAAGGCGGGACATGCAGCGCACGAGCGTCGATTTTCCCGACCCCGACAGCCCCATGATGACGAAGATCTCGCCCGAGGCGACGGCAAGCGTCGCCCCCCGCACCGCGGGCACGAGGCCCGCCGCGGCAAGCGCGCCCGGCTCGGGGGCCGGGCCGAGGGCGGCAAGCGTCTCGGCCGCGCGCGGCCCGAACACCTTCCAGACGTCGCGGCAGATGAGTTTCGGGGTGGGATCGGTCATGCGGGGGCTGCGGCGTGAAAAAGAGACCCCGGGCGGCAATGCGGCCGCCCGGGGGTGTCGCGGTCTGCGGTTACTGCCCGATCCAGCCCTTCCAGCGGCCCTCGTTCGCGGCCATCCAGGCGCCGACGACCTCCTCGATCGACTTGCCGTTGAGGTCGACCTCGGTGATCATCGCCCCCATCTCGGCGTTGTCGATGCTGAAGGCGCCGATGGCCTTGTGGGCGGTCGGCCAGGTGTCCTTGACGCCCGCCCAGCCGGCCTTCCAGATCTCGCCGAAGGGCTTGCCGCAATCATGCGTGGCCGAGGTGTTCGATCCCCAGGCGGGGTCGGTGTAGCAGGCGGCGGTGTATTCGGGGAATTCGATCCATTCGCCCTCATATTTCGCGGGCGCCCAGTGCGGGGCGTAAATCCAGAGCAGGACGGGCGCCTGCCGCTGATAGGCGCTCTCGAGTTCCGCGAAGAGGGCGGCGTCGGTGCCCGCGTGGATCACCTCGAAGGGCAGGTCGAGCGCCGCCACGCGCTCCTCGTCGAAGCCGCCCCAGGTGACGGGGCCGCCGAGATAGCGGCCCTTGGGCGCGGTCTCGGCCGTGGCGAAGGCCTCGGCGCAGGCGGGATCTTTCAGCGCCTCCCAGTTGGGCAGGCCGGGGCATTTCTCCTTCATGTAGAGCGGATACCACCACTCTTCCTTGGCCTTCATGCCGGTCGGGCCGAAGACCTCGACCTTGCCGGTCGCGGTCGCGGCGTCCATCGCCTCGCGGCCCGTCGTCTCCCAGATCTCCATCGCGACGTGCAGATCGCCCGTCTCGAGCCCCGCGAACTGCGCGAGGTAGTCGGCCTGAACATATTCGACGTTGAGGCCGGCCTGCTTGAGCACCTCGCCCATGAGCTGCGTGGTGATGAGCTGGCCCGTCCAGTCGTGCAGTGTGAGCTTGATCGGATCGGTCGAATCAGCGGCCGAGAGGGGCAGGGCCCCCGCCGCCGCGATGAACCCCGCCAGCCCGAGGGCCGCAAGGGGATGCTGTCTTGCTGTCATCTCACTCTCCCTGTTGTGTGCGCGCGCCTTCCCGCGCCGGTGCGTTGCGGGGCGGGGTCCCTAGGATGCGAGGTTGCGGCCCGAGGGCGGCGCCTGTCAATCGCGTTTGTGGAGTTTTGTGTTGCTTCTGCCCGTTCGGCGTGGATTTCTGCCCAAAGGAGGAGCGATGCAATCACGGCGCCACGGCGACATCCTGAAATTGCTCGAGAGCGAGGGCAGCAGCTCGGTCGGCGCGATCGCGCGCGCGCTCGGCGTCTCGGCCGAGACGATCCGGCGCGACCTGCGCCCGCTGGCCGATGCGGGGTCGGTCGTGCGGATGCATGGCGCGGTCGGGCTCGCCGGGATGTTCGGCGAGGCGCCCTTTGCCCGCCGCATGCGCGAGAACGCCGCCGCCAAGACCGCGATCGCGCGCCATCTGGCGGCGACGATCCGCGACGGCGACACGCTCATGCTCGATACCGGCACGACGACGAGCTTTCTCGCGCGCGCCCTCGTGGGGCATCGCCAGCTCACGGTCGTGACGAATTCCTCCGACATCGCCCGCACGCTCGCCACGCGCAACGGCAACCGCGTCTTCATGGCGGGGGGCGAGTTGCGGTCCGATTCCGGCGCGGCCTTCGGGGCATCGGCGCTCGAGTTCGCCGCGCGATTCTCGGTGCGGCACGCGATCATCTCGGCCGGCGCCATCGACGCGGGCGGCGTGATGGACTTCGATCTGCACGAGGCCGAATTCGCCCGCATCGTCCTCGCGCGCGGCGAGCGGCGGATCGTCGTCTCGGACGCCTCGAAGTTCGGCGCGCGGGGCTTCGTGCGCGTCTGCGGGTTCGACGCCATCGACGCGGTGGTGACCGACCGCCCCCCGCCCCAGGCCATCGGCGCGGCCCTCGCGGCGGCGGGGGGGCGGATCGTCGTCGCAGGCTGACCCTGCCTCAGCGCCAGAAGGCGAGCGCGGCGATCTGCGCGTCAAGCTTGCGCGCAAGGAACATCACCCCCGCCCCGCCGGTCAGCAGGAGGTCGGCCGCGACCATCGCCGCCAGCCCGAGCGCCAGCCAGTTCCCCAGGCGGTCCGACACCCGAGCGCCGCCCTCAGGCCTCCTGCGGCGAGGGGCGGGCCACGAAATCGACCTCGCGCGCGGTCGGGTCGAAGTCGAGCACATAGTGGTTCTTGCGATGACCGGGCGCGAGCCGGATGAACCCGCGGTCGCGCAGGGCCTTGAGCGCGCGATAGAAGGTGGCGGGCGCGATCTCGTCGACGAAGCCGTGCTCGCGCAGGCTCTCGGAGGCGAAGACCTGCGTGCCGTCCGTCTCGGGGCGACTCGCGATGCGGGCGGCATAGAGCACGTCGCGTTCGGCCTCGGTCAGATCGAAGAGGCCGAGTTCGGCCTCGAGCTCCTTCAGAAGCTGGCGCAGCCTTGCCGCTGACGACAGCGATGGCAGTTCGGAGGGCGACTTGCGCGTCATGCAATTCCTCTCAGCTTTGAATTAGAGCGTCTCAAATCAACGTTGAGGCTACGCGACCCGAGGCTGATGCGCAAGGTCCTTGCGGCGCTGCGGCGATCAATCCGGCGTGCGCCGGGCCGAGAGCATGACCATCTCGCCGAGGTTCTCGACCGTGACATAGCCGCAGAGCCGCCCCCGCTCCAGGATGCCGACCGCGGGCGCCCGCGCCGCCTGCAGCGCGCCGATCACCTCGAGGAGCGGTGCCTCGGGCGGCAGGGTCGGGATCGGCGCCGCCATCGCGTCGCGCACCCGCGCCGGCGCCGTCCGGCCCGCCAGCGCCTCGATCAGCGCGCCGCGCGTGAGAAACCCCGCAAGGGTGCCATCTGGCGCGATGACGGGAAATTCGTGCTGCGTCGTGCGGATGACGGCATCGGCCGCGACCGAGAGGGCATCATCGGGCGCAAGCACGCGGAAATCGCGGATCATCGCATCCCGGGCCGCGCGATCCTGCGCCAGCGCGCGCATCTCGACATCCGCACCCTCGGCTCCGGCGGCGAGAAAGACGAAGACCGCGATCAGGATCAGGATGGGGCCCCCGCCCATCAGCCCCGCGATCCCGAAGAGGAACGCGAGCATCTGCCCGATGCGCGCCGCAAGGCGCGTGGCACGCAGCCGCCCGAGGACGATCGCCAACAGCGCCCGCAGTACCCGCCCGCCATCCATCGGAAACGCCGGGACGAGGTTGAAAAGCGCCAGAAAGAGATTGATCCCCGCCAGGCGCGCCCAGAAGCCGCCCGCCGGATCCTGCAGCGCCGCAGCGCGCGCGAGCGGATCCTCGGGCCCGAGCGCGAGCATGATCGCGGCCCAGATCGCGACATTGACGACCGGCCCGGCGAGGGCGACCGCGATCTCCTGCGCGGGGCGCTCGGGCAGTCGGTCCATCCGGGCAAGCCCGCCGATCGGCAGCAGGGTGATGTCGGGGGTGCGGATGCCGAAGCGGCGCGCCATCAGGATATGGCCGAACTCATGCGCGACGACGCAGCCGAAAAGCGCTGCGACGAAGCCGACCGAGCCGAGCGCGGCCGCCGTGCCCCCCTCGAGATAGGCGCTCGCGGCGATCCAGGCGATGAGGAGGAAGAAGGTCGCGTGGATGCGCAGCTCGGTTCCGGCGATGCGCCCGATCAGGAACGACCACGTCATCAAAAACCTCCCCGGCGGACAGGACCGAGGCCCTGAGGCTGCCTGAACCGGCGGCGGCGCGCAAGCCGGTCCGCTCAGGCCCGGTGATAGGGCGCACCTGCGAGGATGGTCGCCGCGCGATAGAGCTGTTCGGCGAGCATCGCGCGCACGAGCATGTGCGGCCAGACCATCGGCCCGAACGACAGCAGGAGGTCGGCGTCCACGCGCAGCGCCGGGTCGGTCCCGTCCGCGCCGCCGATCGCGAAGGCCACCTCGGCCTGCCCCGCGTCGCGCCAGCGCGCCAGCCGCTGGGCAAGGGCGGGCGAGCTCAGCATCTCGCCGCGTTCATCGAGAATCACGCGCACCGCACCCGGCGCCATGGCGCGGCGCAGGGCCGCCCCTTCGGCCGCGAGGCCCGAGGCGCGGCGGTCGTCGACCTCGAGGACCCGGACGGGCCCGAGGCCGAGCGCGCGTCCTGTGCGTTCGCAGCGCGCGCACCAATCCTCGATCAGCTGCCGTTCGGGGGCGGCGGGGCCGAGCCGGCCGACCGCGCAGATCGTCAGGCGCATTCAGCCCAGCGCGGCGCCTGGCGCGGTCCCCGGCGCGGTTGAGGTCGCGGTCGCGGCTGGGGGGCGCAGCGCGGCGGGGTTCTGCCACATCTTCTCGATCTGGTAGAAGGCACGCACCTCGGGGCGGAAGACATGCACGACAACGTCGCCCGCGTCGATCAGCACCCAGTCGGCGGTCTCGCGCCCCTCGACCTTGCAGAGCACCCCGGGATCCTGCTTGAGCCGCTCGGTCAGCTTTTCCGAGATCGCCGCGACCTGCCGGCTCGATCGGCCCGAGGCGATCACCATGTAGTCGGCGAAGGCCGAGCGACCGCGCAGGTCGATCGTCACGACCTCTTCGGCCTTGTCGTCGTCGAGCGAGGCGAGAACGCGGGCGAGAAGGACATCGGCGGCCACCCCGTCGCGGGCGGCATCGGCGGTTGCGTGATCGGACAGTGTCCCAACTCCTGCTCAGCGGGGGGCGGACGGACCGCCCGACGCGGGGATGCTAGCATTTCGGCGCGCCGACCTCAACGCATGCCGGCCCTCTGACTAGCGCACCCCGAAGGCGACCTCGTTGCGGCGATTCCAGGGCAGCGTCATCGGGTCGTCGTAGTAATAGAGATGCGGCCCGTCCGTGATGGTCAGCCCCCAGCTTGCCGCCCAGCCGCGCAGGGCGTCGGCGTGGCTGTCGAAGGCCCCCGTGGTCGGGATCCCCGAAAAGCGCGCGACGATCTGGCGCTCGGGCGGCGTGGTGACGAAGCGGATCCGCCCGTCGTCCGGGGCGGGCAGGGTGTCGGGGCGGAAATCCGACGGCATCATGAAGCGCACGGTCCAGGGGCCCGTCTCGGCGGCGCGCACCGATCCGACAAGGCCGCCGCCCGGCAGGGCGGGCGATTGCGCGACCGGAACGGTCATCGCGATCTCGCGCCCCTCGGCGTTACCCCCGAAGATGTAGCCTGCGAGCACGCGGAAACCCCGCAGCACGGCGGCCGAGCGGTCGCCCTCGACCGTGACCTCGGCGACGAGGTGGGGGGCATAGCTGCGCAACTCGATCGCCCCCTCGGCGCGTTCGATGGCGTAGGGCGGCCCCTCGTAGCCGCCGTGGCCTCCGGGCTCGGCGCCGCTCGCGGCTTCGGCCCCGCCGATCGCGAGC
>Ga0172372_10010030_pt1 | contig 12211 bp, 7 predicted proteins | sample LakKiv5m_2_FD_114544 | JGI IMG/M metagenome (GOLD analysis project Ga0172372, IMG submission 114544) | Freshwater microbial communities from Kabuno Bay, South-Kivu, Congo - kab_092012_9.5m | ecosystem: Environmental > Aquatic > Freshwater > Lake | place: Democratic Republic of the Congo...
ACCACCCCCGGCGCCTGCCAGAAGCGTCGCTCAGCCCCCCAGAAGCACCCCGTTGCGAAGTAGCCCGTCTCGATCATTGGTGCATCGTGCCATACCAACACATAGGCGCTCAATAACGCGCTCACGAGGATGCCGGCATTGATACCGCCTTGGTTGCGATCGAGGTCCCCTACGACCCCCAGAACATTGAACGCTTCGCGTTTGAGGTGAAGACTTTTGATGAGGCGCCGTGGCAGTGCGAACGCGCTCTGCGGCTATAGATAAATCACTTCACCCCTGTTGGCTTTCGATTAATTGAAAGTTCAACAAGCTGTTTGAAGCTGTGAGTCGTCGCTTCCATTTCGTTAAAGTCCTCTTCGGAGATAAAGAGAGGCCGATACAAAGTCTTGGGTTCGCGCACACTTGAAGCATCCACACACCATTGCACTAATCGCTTCCATTTTGGGAGTACGTCTAAGTCCTCTAGGCCTTTCGTCTCAATAATATAGACCACGCCATCATTAGTTCGCGCAATAAAATCTGGATAGTAGTGAGAAATTTTACCCGTGGCACTTACGTATTCCATAAAGAAGTGCACGCTTAACGAATTTTTCGCGAAAGACTGCACATCTTTCGCATGATCTAAGAACTGAGCAAATCGCAGCTCTAAGTGTGAATCGCCAATCACCCGATTAAAGAGTGTCTTCTTAGACACTACATACTCCTGATTACTCACCACTGTTGGTCGAGTTTTGGCTATGGAGATTTCACTAATCACCACTGTTGTTCCTACGTCTACAAGCGTCAACTTATTGATCGCTTCCGCAAAAGATTCATAAAGGTGCCTTCTTGGGCCAATTTCAGAAATATTCCTTAAAACATTTCTGTCGTCCAAGTTCACCGGCACGTTAAACAATCTAGTTGGAATGTATTGCTTAAGTAGCTCGTAGAGGATTGGTGCACCGCCCACCATTCGCATTCGGCGAAGCAGCTCAGAAGCAAGATATGCCAAAATTGATTGAGATGTCGGAATCACCTCAGCGCCGAGATCAGTAGTCCATGCTGGTTTATCAGTATCAAGGTCAAGAAATACGATCTCGCGCTGCTGATCTTCATTGAACGTCTGAAGCGGATACTTGCCCGCGGGGATGGCAGAAACGTCAAGGTCACTCAGGTTCTTTATCTGACGCTGAATCCGTCCTGAAAGTCTTGGAATGATGATGTCCAGGGACGCGATATCCTTCTCTGGGTCAAGATGGTCTACCTCAACCAGAAGCGGTTTCTTGGGAGTAGTGTCCGACCCCATCGGCGCTTGGTCAAGTTCCACTCCTTCTGCTCGTACAGATTCAACAAACTCAAGAAATGCTGGAGTCCCCACCACAGAAACGTATTCAGTTAGATCCGGATCGCCCCGGAACATACGCCTCAGGCCACGACCTAATGTCTGCTCTGGTAAGACCCCGCTCTTCGCCGTGTATGGCCGAAGTCCAACCATCGAAATCACGTTTTGTACGTCCCACCCTTCACGAAGCATGAGGACTGACACGACGCAAAGGAATGGACTTTCTGGTGAGTCGATCATTCTGCTCGCCTCTCGGAGCGCTTCGAGCTCTTTGTCTCCTGGCTTGCCACTGAAGTCGCCATTGGCTTTGGTATGAATGATGAGCACTTTCCCTCGGAGATCAGGAAAAGTCCGCTCCATGTGGGCGGCAACCTCGTCGGATTCGCTGGTCGTCGTAGTCATGATGAAAAGTACCGGCTTCTTGCCGCATTTTTCAAGGTCATCGCGACGCTTTGCCCACTCTAAGTAGCCGAGCTTAATGTGATCTGCATACCTTTCAGCTATCTGGTCAGAGGGTCGTTCAGCTAACTTTGCGCGTGACGCTTCGTCAGGTACGACTGGGGTTTTCACTACCCCTTGCCGGATTGCCTCAACCAATGGGTAGGAACAAACTGTTTGCGCAAACACCGCCCCGTACTGGTCCTTAGGTGTAGCAGTTACATCAAACTGTGCGCTGATGCCATGCCCAGTGCGTTGGCGCATACGTGCGTCGATTCCCTGGATTGCCTGAAACCAGGCCAGGCTTTCGTCATGGATATGGTGAGCTTCATCATTTAGCACAACGAGGCTATCGATTGACCGCACAATGTCACCTAAGTCAAGCATTGTTTTGGTGGTCTTTGCCACAGGTTTTGCGCCGAGGAAATAGTCAGTGAGATCTTCGTCTTCTGACGACGGCTTGGGGGGACCCTCAAACACGCGATGAATGTTTGTTAAAAAGATGTTCCCTGTGCTCGATATTGGTCCGACTTCATCTTGAACGTGCAGCGCAACTTGGAAATCGTTTACCCAGTTCTGGCCGCCGTAGCCGTTCTCTGGAATAATCGGGTCTGAAGCAAAAATGCGCAGTCCCCCAAAATCATCAAGCAGCCTGTCCAGGACGATGATGTTTGGAGCCACGAGCAGAAAGTTTGTCGAAAGGTTGCTATCAGCTTCATATTTTCGATGGAAGTACGCCCAGGCGATAAGCAATGCAAGAACCTTCGTTTTTCCGGCACCAGTTGCGAGCTTGAATACGTATCTTGTCCAGTCCTCAGGGAACATTGATTTGGAGACCAGCTCGGTAGCGTCGTACCGCATCAGGCTATAGGGATCCCGTGCTTTCTCCACTTCATAAAGCCACACAGCGGTCTCCACCGCCTCGCGCTGGGCAAAGAAGTATTGAAACTCCATTGTTGTACCGTCTGCCTGCGGCAAAAGGTGCGGCGAACCAAACCAATGATTGAGTAGCGCTCGAGACGTCTTAGAGGCACCCTGGTAGCCGCTCTTACGCCATGTGTGCACACCCTGTCTAATCTCCGCGACGAGCGGTGGTATGAGCTTGCCGGCTTCTTCGAGCGCCAACTCTGCGCTGCCTGGGTACCAGCGTTGCTCGGGAGCGATTACGGCATACGGACTATCTGGAAAACCTTCGCCGAGTGGCACTACTTCACCGTAAACTTCACGACTTTGGTGGTGTCGTTCCCAAAAACATCAACGACCTTAACGGCGATCTTATACTCGCCCGGAACAGCATAAGAATGCGGAGCGGAGGTAGTTGTGATTGATCGATTGTCTTTGGTTCGGAAGTCCTGCCATTGATTCTCGAACAAGTACCGTCCCGTCCATACCGATTTCGTTCCGTCTCCCTCCTGAATAGTCACAACCTCCCGTTGAGATTCATAGTCAAAATCCACCGCCCAATAATCAATCCAATCCGTCCATGACTTAGTAAGTGTCTCTTTCTTTATGAGCCCATTATTGTCTTTAGAAACTCTTACGACTTGGCCACCATCAATAACGATTCGTTTCGCGCCAGATTTCAATCCAGCTGCGGCAGAATCGGCGTCATCTTGCACGTAGAACACGCCGAAATCTGTTAGCGACACGGAAACCTGTCCATTTTTGTCTTGACTTGGCTTGAACTCCACGTATCCAACGTCAAAGAACCTCACGTCTCCCTTAGCAATCGCGCGCCGGTCAAACACATCATTTGGGATGTAGCGCAAAGTGAGAACGAGCCCTTGTTCTTTCGCTTCATCAGCCATCGCCGGCTTGATCCCCATTTCAAACTCAAACCCCAGGATGTCGATTCGTGTTGCGTTCTGTTTGAGTGCCGAAGCAATCGCATTTCGAACGTCAGTTTGCGTTACCGGAGCATCGATTGGCCCAACCAGAACGCAGGCTTTTTCTTTTACTCCATGAAAACCTGGGAGCTGTTCTGAGCGCTGGGCACCATAAGCCTGAAGAACCATGCTGATGAACTGCTCTTGTCGCTGAAGAGACTCCGCCTGCCGTTCTGCCTCGGGTAGACTGAGATCCACACCAGAAAAGTATTGACGCTCATACGAGCCCAGATTCAGCACCTCGAACGCTCGATAGGTTGCACCTGCTTCTCTACGGTGGCGTTGCTGCGCGATCAGGCGCTTTCTCGCCGTATGAATCGCGAATCGGCCGAGATCTGCGCCGATCCATTTTCTCTCCAGCTCCTCCGCCACAACCATCGTTGTTCCCGACCCGCAAAAGAAATCGGCGATCAAGTCACCAGGATTCGTTGTTGACTCGATGATCCTTTTCAGTAGTCCGGTTGGCTTTTGTGTTGGATAGTTCACTGATTCGCCAGAAACAACCCCGAGCCCAGGGATGTCGTCCCAGATGTTATCAATCACTGTTCGCTCTTCAACTCGACTACCAACAATCTCTCTTCGATAGATTATCTGGAGGTTTCCTTTTGTGGCGCTGATTACACCATCCTTAATCACAACCTCCCCACCATTTGTGACATAAATGCGGCCTTCGCTATGGAGCTGAATCAAGCTTTCATTGCTCGAGGTGCCAGGATCTGATGTCCTAAAATATCCTTTAGCATCTTTCATGTACTTCTTGTCTGCTTCAGCGATAGTGATGTACTTTACTTTATCAACGGGGTTCCATACAGGATTTTTGCCAATAGTGAAAAGTAGTAAGTAGTCGGCAGAAAACGGCATGTATTTTGCGTAGACTTTCATTCCTCGCACGACCTGTCGCCGCCAGGTCACCATGTTCTGGAATGAGTCTTTTCCAAAGATTTCATCGCCGATCATCCTGATTAATGCGACAACGCGGTGATCACAGTGAATCCACACAGCTGAGTTGTCTGCCATCAGGTTTTTGATCAACAGCAGTCGTTCATAAATCATCGCGGCGTAGGAATCTCGCCCCTGCCCCCAGGTATCTCGGTACGCAAACTCTTCGATTACTGAGGGCTGCTTCGTGACGCTGTCGTCCCCAATATCCACTTCAACAGAGAAGTCAGCGCCGACATCAAAGGGCGGGTCAATGTAGACCATCTTGAGTCCACCGGCCTCGTCAATCTGCTTCCTTAAAGGCCCGTTCGCGAGTGAAGAAAGGATGAGCTTGTTATCGCCCCAGATAAGCTTATTGGTCCAGCCGCCTACCTGACGTCCCGTCAAGGAGTCCATTGAAAACAGGGTGGGCTGTGCAACGGTCTCAGAGCGAGGTTCGTCGATATGTTCAATGCTTTGGAATGGAAGGGTGACCCGCTCAATATCATTTGATTTGCCGGGCCAGATCACTTCTGCTTCAGTTGCGTCACCGAACAGACTCGCCTGATAGCGTGCGGGCAGTGCACGCCCTTGCCGAATCGCCTCGACTATTTCTTCGCGTTCTTTTTCTGAAAGCTCCGTCATGCGGCCCTCAATATTGTCCTTTTGCTACTCTGAGTTAAGCCAGATCGTACTCGCTGAGGTTCCCTCAGGAGCGTGCCAGATCCTTGGCACGCGGCTCTGGCAGGATGACCCTAATGCAGTTTCGTGTGGCCACCTGGAACCTGAACGCCCGGACCCACGCGCGATCAGTTCCAGGCTGGGTAGGTCAGGAGCTGGTCGGCCTGCAGGCGGACCTGCTCGTACTTACTGAGCACGTACCAGGCGGGGAGAGGCCGCCTCTCGCTCAGGTACTCCAAGCGGGGGGTGCCGCGTCGGTGAGCGTTTCGGAGGATCGAGGGGCTGGGGATAATCGGATCCTGATCGCCACCAGAGAGCCCCACATGCTTGGGCCCATCCCCCAACCTGATCTCGATCTTGTCAGCGCGCACGCCAACTTCCTGAGCGTCACGCTCGCCTCTGGGGTAATCGGCGTGGGGTTCCGCATGCCTGACTACAGCAAGACTCCGGGTGGGTACGCGCTGCTCTGGGACTGGCTCTTTGCCGCGCTCGCCCCGTACCGTGGGCAGGATCTCATTCTTGCCGGCGACTTGAACGCAGACTTTGTGCGTCCGCTCGACCGCAAGCTGCGACTTGCGGAGCGCTTCGCGGAAGTTGGACTGCAATTGGTTCCCGTTGCAGATGGCGTCAGCTTTCGCGGCAGAAGTGGACTTGGGACGCGCATAGATCACGTGCTTGTTGGGGGATCGCTACGTGGCGTGTCAGGCAGGTATAGCTGGGAGGCTATTGATCGCGAGCATCCTGGATGCATCGGTTGTTCGCATGGGGTGCCGGATCATGCGCTGCTCACTGCATCAGTAGAAACCGGATCACATCGCAGCGAGTAAGTCTCTCCCCCACGATTCCCAAGCGCTTGTACCTAAATAAAAGATAAAGGAACGTTGGTCTACAGCCTCTACTGCGGCGAAACGATCTAGGCTGGCATTCCCGCAGACTCTCCATAAATCATCGGGGATCTTATAGTGGCGATTCTTCGCGACAACAATTCTTGCTAGTCGAGCAGCCTCACGCCGTTGCAACACAAGGCTCGCTTTGATTCCAACACACCGCATGTGATCATTGAATGCCCCAAAATCCATTGCCTTCTTGCAACCAACGCAAACTGGCATTGGAATCCCTGATTGGGCACCTTCGGCGATTCTTGAACCTGGCACTGATTCGTCCGTTGCGGGACGACAATAGCCACACGTAGCCTCTTTCATGCCGTGGATGCAGGTGTTGCGGCGTGGCGGAGGCGGTTCGTCGTCGTAGCTCATTATCTCGCCTTTCTCAAAAACTCCTCAACCGAAATGATTGGAATATTGTATTCACGCGCACGCTTAGCTTTGCCGCTCAATGAAGAAGGATCTGCAGCGACTACGAGTGTGACTGCGCAGGTTATTGAGTCCTTGACTTGAGCGCCGCTCTGGATTGCAATCTCTTGAAGTTCTTCGCGTGATCGTGAATGTTCACCAGTGAAAACTATCACCTGGCCAGACAGGCCTGGAGCAACTTTGCTGGTACCAGCATTCGGGCGTGTAGTTGAACGCGGCACCCCAAGCTGATCTGCGAGAATCTCCAACTGTTCTTTCTCCCAGTCAGCCAGTTTATTGTCGAGCCAAGCCAAGCGGCGTGCGCCATCAAATACCGCTTTATGCACGATTGAGGCGTGGGGGCCATCAATCTCTAGGGCTTCTCGTGTCTGATTAAGGACTGTGACTTCACTCTTCGTGATCTTGCCGTCTCCTAAGACCTCTAGTAGGAGTGCACAGTACTCCTCAAGAGCATCCTCATCGACCCCTTTTACATTTGGCCATGGGATCTCATCAAGTCCCGGGATCAGAGATCGGGGAATCCTTCTCTTTGCGCCTGGCGCTGCAACTTCCCTGCTAACAGGTGAGCGGCGTGAACTTGTCGTTAGGCGCGGTGTCTTTAGTGGCCTGGGAAGTTCATGAGCAACCTGATCGTGAAATTGGCGAAGTATTTCAGCTGCCAGGATTGCATCTTCTAGTGCGCCGTGAACGTTCCCTCTTCGACCAAGTCCTAGTTCGGCTGTCGCGCCGTCTAATGTCCGTGGTAACCCAACTCGGCCCGCAAGTTTCATCGTGCAAAGTCCTATCGGTGACCACTCTTCACCTAATCGTCCGACTTCTGCGCTAAGGAATCTTGAGTCAAATGGCCAATTGTGACTTGCAACTATTCGCCCATCAAGTGTCTCAAGAAACTCCATAGCGATCTGCGAAAATACAGGAGCGTGCATGCACGCAGCACCAGTCAATCCATGGATATGTGTTGGTCCAAGATCTCGTTCTGGATTGATCACGCTGCTCCATGTCGCTTCAATGCTTAGGTCGCTGCGCAATAGCGCTACACCTATCTCAATGACGCGATCGCTCCCACGCGCGTTAAAGCCAGTTGTTTCAAAGTCGATTACGGCGTACGTGCAACTTGGATTCAACTCCGTCACCCCTTCGATTGCCTTTCGAGAAATGCCGCAAACGGGTTCAGGGACCTCACATGCTTGAGGCTGGACGGGACTTCGTCGAGGAGCTTGGGGGAGGCAACGACCACGGCCAAGGCACGGGCTCGGGAGACTGCGACGTTGAAGCGGTTGGCGGAGAGAACGAAATCCGCTCCATGGCGGGCTCCTTGAACAGAAGCGCGCGTCATTGAGTAGATCGCGACTGGGGCTTCGTCACCTTGCGCCTTGTCTACGGTCTGGATGCGCACAAATGGACGCAGGTCCACACCATCCGGTCGGTTCATCCGCTCTCCTAGGGCGAACTCAATTCGCTCCACTTGCGCGCTGTACGGGGCGATGATCAGGATGTCGGGATTTGGTGCGAGCAGCGGATCTTCGCCTTCTTCTTGTGCAGCAGACGAGAAGCGCGTGGTGGAACTATCACCGTGCGTGATCGTGCCGCGTGTGACAAGCATATGAACGTATTCGGCGATCCGCTCGGCCTCTTCAAGGGACCATGAGCCTTCATGGTTGTGATCCACGTTGAGGTACACAAGCGGCGGAAGTGACGCGCCTTCACCGTCAAGTGTGACCGTCTGTTGTGCTTGCGCTGGCGATGCTGCGGCAAGGCGGCCTTCATAAAAGGTGTCACCGATGAAGTCGGCGATTCCGGGATGTAGTCGATAAGTGCGCTCAAGGAAGACTCCGTCTGCCGGCTGTACCGTTTGAACGTCATCACCGAGCCAGTGCGCCATGGTTGAGATGCCAGACGGACCTGGCGGGTGATGACCTTGTGTCACCATCGGCAACTGCTGCGGATCACCGAGCAAGATGATCTTCTTTGCACATCGCGAGATGCCCACAAGATCAGCCATTGAGTACTGACCGGCTTCGTCCACAATCAGCACGTCAAACGCGTCAATCACCGCTTCATGTGAAAAGGTGTAGCGAGTGCCGCCGCATACGGCGCCACTCTGATCGCGTATCCAATCACCGAGCTTTTCGCCAGAGACTTGCTTCCACACTGGGCTGCCCTTCTGCGCAATACGTACCAGCTGCGGCTCCAATCCAGATTTTCGAATTGGGATCTGGTATGCCGCATGCGATTGCGTGGTGACCGCAACTGTATCGCCACGCCCTACAAGTCCCTCAATGATGCGACCACCAAGGTGCGACTTTCCGGTACCAGGAGGGCCCTGCACTACGAGCACATCGCCCGCTTGAATCCGTTGTGCGGCCTCCAGACCACGATCAGAACCTGGGGCCGCCGCATCAATCCCAGCAAGACATGATGGAGAGACGCGATAAAGAAGCTGCCGAGTTACGAGCGGGACGTGCTCTGGTCCAAGGAGCGCCGCTTCACTGAAATCAGCCATTGCCTCTTCTGGACCCGACCCGTAATAACTATCGCCTTCGATGACGCTCGTTGGATGTTCGCTCAGCTGATATTCACCCCAGTTGATCCACACCTTGCATGCGATCAGATCCAAAGTGGTGATTGCCCCTTCAATGATTCGCGCACCAACAATCGCCTCGACCCTATCGTCTGGCTCGAGCGTCACCAACTGCTTTGGGAAGGAGTACGAGCCGTCGACTTCACGCTTCAAATGTCCGATTGCCTTGGGCTCATCATGCAGCGAATGTCCGGGCGCTTCGTACGTCCGCATCTTGTCCATGAAGGCGGCGGCGCGCTCCCGCGCGTAGAAACCAGTCAGATCAGCACACCAACGGTGCCACTCTGCGCCAATGGCGTTTGCACTCTCTTCGCACTCCTTGATGTGTTCACGGTGCGCAGCTTCTGCGGATTGAAGGCGCAGCTGCAACGCGGCATAATCCGCTTGCATCTTCAGGGCCTTTTCGCTGGTCTTCTTCTCTTTCCTGGGCGACGGCAGCGGACCCCATTCATCATCAGGGAACTGCTTGCCATAGGCGGCTCTGATGGACTCGAGCCAGGCGTGAAGCGCTACAAGCGAGCGGCAGTCGTCTTCGTTGTAGCCACGTAGCGTGTTCAGGTTGGCCCGCTTCTCTTCGGGATCTTCAGCAACTAGGTACTTGAAGTAGGCGATCGCGGGGAGCTTGACCTCTTTGAGCGGAATGGTTCGCGAGAACTTGGTGATCTGCTCGATCTCTTTCAGTGAATAGCGCTCCACGCCGATCGTGGCGACACGCACGGTGATGTCCCGCAGATCCACCCAGCGAAGTCGTTGGAAGACGTCTTGTCCGATTCCGTATTCGTCAGCGAGGCGCTTGAAGGTTGACGGTTCGAACGGGCTGAAATGAAACACGGGAACTTCGCCGCCAGATTCAATCGTGCCGTCGCGCTCTGCGCGCGCAATCGTGTCTGAGAGCTGTGTGACGAAGTTCACAAATAGGTGCTCTTCTTCGCTTGGGGTCTCCGCAAGTGCGTGCTGATATGCGCCCGTTGCCGCTACACGATTCGGACCGTTCACCACGAATCCGGTCAGCACTGTCCTGGTTTCAAGACCGCCCTCTTCGAGCTCGTTGAAGTCGTACCGCTCAAAGTCCATGTAGATGTTGAGTGCGGCGGGTGTCGGCAGCGCCGCGAACCCACGCCTCACCTCTTCGCGTTCGAAGATGCCGCGCGTCGGCGGTCGCAGCTCGCTCAACGGCTCCGGGAGATCAAGACTCTTCTCTTGCAGGTTGGCCTGGCGCATCAGGTGCTCGCGGCGATCCTTCACCGGAATCGCGCGCTCTGCCACGTCACCAGCAGTCGCAAGCTCGCCAACAGTGCTGATGCCTTCGGCGCGCAGCGCGCGTCGCTCATCCTTGCGCAGCCCAGCAACAAGTATCAGGTCACGCTTATCGCGCCAAACCGCATCGCAGTTGCGCTCCCAGGAACATCGATCGCAGTATTTGACCGGTTCAGGCTCTTTTGGGAGCGATTCGCCGACGGCATCCCACGCCGATTCGACGCGTTGCATGTGCCTACGCGTATATGCACCAAACGCTGCCGCAGAGAGACTGCGGAGCCCTTTCAGATGAGGACTCTTGGTCGCAACCTGATCTTCGTCGTCTGCCGCTCCAAGGAAGAAGTGCATCTGATGTTCGCGACGATCCGTTACAGCGATCCCCTGAATTGCGTCAATAAGTTCTGCATAAAGTGCAACTTGAAGGAGCGCAGTTACAGCGAGTTCGCCGCTCAGCTTCACGTCAGCTGCTTCGTAACGGTGCGAGCCAATGGACGTAGGTTTCGCAGGAGAAGTAGTCAGCGTTGCGTGTCCGGTGAGTCGCCTGATGACATCACTTCGGATGAGTAGGTCTGGTTCGCCGTTCCATCTGCCGTGACTGATTCGTCCAGCATGAATCGCCTCTGCGCTCTGCTTGATCGCATCGAGCGTACGCGCTTCACGCTCTTCGTCACTCCCTGTCTGACCAATCTCCACTACCTGAACGCCAAGCGCCGTAAGACGTTCGATCCACTGATCTTCGTGGCTCTTGCCGAGCTGCGACCTCAGCGCACGCAACTCATCCTTAAAGACAATTGGTCCTGGTAACTCGCCCGCGGCATGTTGAATGTCGCGCCAGAGCGAGTGGCCGCAGAGCGCCTCGGCAAGGAGGTGTCGCTGGTAGAAGGTCTGCGCCGTGGAACTTATACCGTCAGCCACGCTTCGCGCCCTTTCGCTTCGGCAGCGACTCCACCCGCGGCCCGCAGAGTGCCACCAACGCTTTCGGCACTTCGGGTGGCATGCCGCCACCCATGTTGCGGGCGAGCACCTCCCAGAGTTCGCCTGGGTGCTTGAAGGACATTCCCCAGCCGTCGAGCGCACCGTTCGGTCCGTAGATGTCTGCTGGGCGTGCCCTGCGATCAAGAAAGCGGCTGTACGGGCCGGCAAACTTCTTCCAGGCGGCGGTCTTCTCCAGATCGTCGAGTGCGCGCTGCGTGATCTTCCACTCACCGCGCCAGAGCATTTGGTCCAAGACGAGACGTGAAACGCCCATCGCTTCGGCGACCGCCTCCGCGTATCGCGTCACCTCGATCACATCCGTCGCCTTCTTGAACGTTGCGCCGTGCTCTTCCAGAACGCGCGCAACCCAGACGTCGGCCTTGATCGCGTCGGCACCGGCGCGTATGCGCAGGTACGCAAAGAGCGCAGGGCCGATCTTCTTCACCGCTCCAACGTACGGTTCGCTCTTGGTGTCAAAGCGGAAGGGCTCGGCGTACTTTGCCCACGCCTTCACGATCTTCTCGTCATCGTTGAGCGTGGCGGGGCGCTTCTCCTTGGCGAATCGCAGCAGCCCTGCGGCCGCCACCTGCATCGCTGCCGCCTCGCCACCGCGTAGACCAGTGATGTTCGGGATCTCCTTGGCGAGCGACTTCAGGTTTGGCGTGCGCACGCTCTTCTCGAACGCCGGAACGATGTGGTTTTCGACGCGGTCGTAGTTTCGCCACGCACTCGCCACCACGTCCACCACCATCGAACCGCGCCGCTGTGCGTAGCGGCCGTAGTACTGCTTGGCGAGCTTTGTCGCAAGTTCTACGGATACGGCTGGATACGTGAGGAGGGA
>Ga0172372_10010032_pt1 | contig 12210 bp, 9 predicted proteins | sample LakKiv5m_2_FD_114544 | JGI IMG/M metagenome (GOLD analysis project Ga0172372, IMG submission 114544) | Freshwater microbial communities from Kabuno Bay, South-Kivu, Congo - kab_092012_9.5m | ecosystem: Environmental > Aquatic > Freshwater > Lake | place: Democratic Republic of the Congo...
CCGCCAGGGCGGCATCAACTTCGTCGTCAACCGCGAGCCGCGCAGCCTGGCGGGCTACTTCGCCGCCGAGCACGGGCCGAGCGCCTGCGCGCTGGCCTTCCGCGTGCGCGACTCGCACCGCGCCTATGCCCGCGCCCTGGAGCTCGGCGCGCAGCCGGTCGACGTGCCCACCGGGCCGATGGAGCTGAAGCTGCCCGCGATCAAAGGCATCGGCGGCGCGCCGCTGTACCTGATCGACCGCTTCGAAGACGGCAAGTCCCTCTACGACATCGACTTCGAGTGGGTCGACGGCGCCGAGCGCCGTCCGCGCGGGCACGGCCTGCTCGCGGTGGACCACCTCACGCACAACGTCTACCGCGGGCGCATGGCCTACTGGGCCGGCTTCTACGAGCGCTTGTTCAACTTCCGCGAGATCCGCTACTTCGACATCCGCGGCCAGCACACGGGGCTGACGAGCAAGGCGATGACGGCGCCCGACGGGCTGATCCGCATCCCGCTGAACGAGGAGGCGGGCCGCGGCGGCAGCGGGCAGATCGAGGAGTTCCTGATGCAGTTCAACGGCGAGGGCATCCAGCACATCGCGCTGCGGACCGAAGACCTCCTCGGCACGGTGGACGCGCTGCAGATGGCCGGCGTGCCGCTGATGACGGCCCCCAACGACATCTACTACGAGATGCTGGAGGAGCGCCTGCCGGGCCACGGCCAGCCGGTGGGCGCGCTGCAGGCCCGTGGCATCCTGCTGGACGGCTCCACCGCCGGCGGCCAGCGCCGGCTGCTGCTGCAGATCTTCAGCCAGCCGGTGCTGGGGCCGGTGTTCTTCGAGTTCATCGAGCGCCAGGCCGACGAGGGCTTCGGCGAGGGCAACTTCAAGGCGTTGTTCGAGTCGATGGAGCGAGATCAGATCCGCCGCGGGGTGCTGTCCGACACCTGACCCCGGCCAAGGTCGCGCGTCCTGACGCGATCGAAGGCTGAACCCAGCCGCGTCAACGTTCAGGGTGGGCCCGGGGAAGGCTGGCCGGTCTCGCAGTCTGGCGCAGCCGCCAGCAGCGGCGTGCGCATCAGTGCCTCGACGAAGGCCTGGCGCGCGCGCCGTGCCGCGGCGTCGCCCTGGCGGTGCAGGACCGACTCGGCCACCTCCAGCCCGTAGAGCGTGAAGGCGCGCAGGCGCGCTTCGTCAGGGGCGAAGCCGAGGGCCTCGAAGAGTTGGGCGTGGTAGGCGATGCGGCTGGCATCGGCCTGGTCGAGGACCTCCCGCGCCATCGCGTCGCGTCGCGCCCAGGCGCGGATCGCGAGTTCTATGCGTGCCGCGCGGCCCGCCGCGCGGCCGCGATGGGGCAGCGAGATCACATCACGCAACTGCTGCTGCGGGCTGTTGCCGTGGGCCTGGGCCAGGCGCCGCGTCAGGGCGTCGGTGGCGCGCTCCTGCCAGGCCGTGAGCACGCGGCGCAGCAGGTCTTCGCGGTCGCGGAAGTGCCAGTAGAAGCTGCCGCGTGTGACGCCGAGCTGCACCGCCAGCACGTCCACGCGGACGTGGTCGATGCCATGGTCCACCAGCACCTCGGTCGCGGCCTCGACCCAGGCCTCGGGCGTCAGGCGGGTGCGCGCGCTGACGGCCTCGGCGTCAGGGGAGGGCGTATCGGCCGAGGGGGCGGCTGCGGCCGCGGCGTTGGCCGGCGCGCGCCGCGGCGCGCGGACGGGCGCCGTCGCTGCGGTGGTGCGGCCGGGATGAACGGGGCGGACGGGGGGTGTGCGTGCCATGTCGAGGACCGCGATCATCTCCATACACAAGTGCTTGGAAACCCGGGAAAACCCTGATGCACCATCCCCGATGTCGAGATAGCATCAATCCAAACACATACACATCTGTATGGAGACGTGAACCCTGGCTTCCCGGCCGACGGCAGCGCACGCAAGGAGTGGACGGAGACCCCGATGGCACAGCCGGCCGAGACCCCCTTCTTCGACGACCCGGCCTTGCTCGCGCCGCGCGCGGCGGTGCGCGAGGACCTGCCCGGCGGCGCCTTCGTGCTGCGCTCACCCGAGCCGCTGCAGCCCGTGGGACGTTGCGTCGGCGAGTGGCTCGAGCGCTGGGCGCAGGAGACGCCCGAGGCCCCGGCCTTCGGTGAGCCCGCGGCCGGCGGCGGCTGGACCTTGCTCACCTGGCGCGCGCTGCGCCAGCGTGTGGGCAGCGTCGCGCAGGCCCTGCTGGACCTGCCGCTGAAGCCGGCCGCGCCCATCGTGGTGCTGTCGGACAACTCGCTCGACCACCTGGTGCTCATGCTCGCCGGCATGCACATCGGCCGCGCGGTGTGCACCGTCAGCAGCGGCTACGTGCGCCTGGCCGGCGGGGACTACGGCCGCATCCACGGCATCCTGCACGCGCTGGACCCTGCGCTCGTCTACGCGGCCGACGCCACGGTCTACGCCGGCGCGCTCGCGGGCTGCGGGCTGCAGCCGGTGGCCGTCTACAGCCACGGCGCCGCGACCGTGCCCGGCGCGCTCGCCTTCGAGGCTCTCGCTGCGACGGCGGAAACCCCAGCCGTCATGCAGGCCTACGCCGCCGTCACGCCCGACACGCACGCCAAGTACCTCCTCACCTCGGGCTCGACCGGCCACCCCAAGGTGGTGATCAACACCCACCGCATGCTGTGCGCCAACCAGCAGATGCTGGCGCAGACGCTGCGCTTCCTCACGCGTGAGAAGCCGGTGCTGCTGGACTGGCTGCCCTGGAGCCACACCTTCGGCGGCAACCACAACCTGAACATGGTGCTGCGCCATGGTGGCACGCTGTACATCGACGACGGCCGGCCCATGCCCGGTCTGGTGGACAGGACGCTCGCCCACTTGCGCGAGGTGCAGCCCACGGTCTACTTCAACGTACCGCGCGGCTACGAAATGATGCTGCCCGCGCTCGAGGCCGACCGCGAGCTCGCGGCGCGCTTCCTCGGCCGCCTGCGCATGCTGTTCTACGCCGGGGCCGGCATGCCCGAGCCGGCCTGGCGGCGGCTCGAGGCCGTGGCCGCGCTGGTGCGCAGCGAGCCGCTGTGGTTCACCACCTCGTGGGGTGCGACCGAGACGTCCCCGGGCATCACCTTCGCCAACTGGAAGCTCGACCGCCCAGGTGTGATCGGCAACCCCATGCCGGGGGCGGAGGTCAAGTTCGTGCCCAACGGCGGCAAGCTGGAGATGCGCATCCGCGGCCCGCACGTCTTCCCCGGCTACCGCGGCAATGCGCAGGCCACGGCGGAGGCCTTCGACGCGGACGGCTACTACCGCATCGGCGACGCCGGCATCCTGCAGGATGAGGCCGACCCGGCCTCGGGCATCGTCTTCAACGGCCGCGTCACCGAGGACTTCAAGCTCACCAGCGGCACCTGGGTGTCGGTGGGCACGCTGCGCCTGAAGGTGGTCGGCGCGCTCGCGCCCTGGGTGCAGGACGTGGTCGTCACCGGCCACGACCGCGACGACATCGGCCTGCTGGTCTTCCTCACCGAGGCCGGCCGCCGCGAGAGCGCGGCGGCGATGGCTGAGCACGTGCGTGCCGGCCTGCGCGCGCTCAAGGCCGAGGGCCTGGGCTCCTCGGCCACGCCGGTGCGCGCGATGCTGCTGCCCGACGGGCCGAACATGGCCGCCGGCGAGATCACCGACAAGGGCTACCTGAACCAGCGCCTGGCGCTGCAGCGCCGCGCCGACGACGTGGCGGCGCTGTACGCCGTGCCCGCCGATCCGCGCGTGATCCGGCCCTGAGGGCCGGGGTCCGACCCACGCGCCGACGTCCTGAAGACGGATCCACACCGACCGCCGCCTTGATCGCCGCCTTGACCGCGGCCTTGACCGCCGCCTGAACGACTGCCTCGATCACCGACCCGACCGCCCCGATCGCGTTCCCATGAAGCCTGAAGAACTCCAGCCCCTGTCCCCCGCCTCCGGCCCGCTGTCCGCCTTGTCGCTGCTGAAGCTTTCCAGCGGCGGCCCGGTGCTGCACCTGCGGCTGAACCGCCCGGCCAAGCGCAACTCGGTCAGCGACGAACTGCTGGCGCAGATCCGCACCGTCTTCGTCAACCTGCCCAAGGACGTGCGCGTCGTCGTGCTGAGCGGCGAGGGCGACCATTTCTGCGCCGGGCTCGACCTGTCCGAGGTGAGCGAGCGCAGCGTGGCCGAGGGCATCCACCACTCGCGCTCCTGGCATGCCTGCTTCGACGACATCCAGTTCGGCCCGGTGCCGGTGATCGCGGTGCTGCACGGCGCGGTGGTGGGCGGCGGGCTCGAACTGGCCTCCGCGGCGCACCTGCGCGTGGCCGAGGACAGCGCTTTCTATGGCCTGCCCGAGGGCACGCGCGGCATCTTCGTCGGCGGCGGCGGCTCGGTGCGCATCTCGCGCCTGCTGGGCGTGTCGCGCATGACCGACATGATGCTCACCGGCCGCGTCTTCGACGCCGACGAGGGCCAGGCCTTCGGCGTGTCGAACTACCGCGTGCGCGACGGTGAGGGCCTGGGCCGCGCGCTGGCGCTGGCGCACAAGATCGCGGGCAACGCGCCGCTGTCCAACTACGCCATCACGCAGGCGCTGCCGCGCATCGCCGACCTGTCGGCCAGCGACGGCCTGTTCGTCGAGTCGCTGATGGCCTCGATCGCCCAGGGCGACGAGGCCGCCAAGGAGCGCGTGCGCGCCTTCCTGGAAAAGCGTGCCGCCAAGGTGACCAAGGGCTGAGGCCCCCTGCCTGGCCCATCCGCAACCGCCGCGTCCCCCGACCTGTCCGAGCCTTTCGACATGAGCGCCGACACCGACCGCGCCGCCGCACCGCCGCCCGCCTTCACGTCGCGCGTGCACGTGCACCGCGTGGAAGTGCACTTCGGCGACTGCGACCCGGCGGGCATCGTCTTCTTCCCGAACTTCAGCCGCTGGATGGACGAGGCCTCGCTGGCTTTCTTCATGGCCTGCGGCGTCCCGCCCTGGCGCGAGCTCGTCAAGACGCGCGGCATCGTCGGCACGCCTTTGCTGGAGATCCACACCCGCTTCATCAAGACCGCCACCTACGGCGAGACGATAGACATCCACACCACGGTGGAGCACTGGGCGGCCAAGACCTTCCGCCACCGTCACGTGGTGCGGCGTGGCGACACCGTGCTGTGCGAGGGCACCGAGGTGCGCGCCTTCGTCGTGCGCGACCCCGCCGACCCGAACCGCCTGCGCGCCATCCCCGTGCCCGAGGACATCAAGGCTGCGTGCACGCGGTCCGACGCAGCCCCTGGGGCTGGCGCCGATTGACAAGACGCCGTGCTGCACCGACGTTGCGACACCCCACTGTTTCCTTTCCCAACCCCGAAGCCACCAGGAGACCCCGCATGAAGTTCACCCTGAAGACCACCGTCGCGGCTGCTGCCGCCCTGCTGGCCAGCGCCGCCGCGCTGGCCGACGTCAAGATCGGCATCACCTTGTCGCTCACCGGCCCGGCCTCCGGCCTGGGCATCCCCGTGGGCAACCAGTTCAAGCTCTGGCCGCAGACCATCGCCGGCGAGAAGGTGCAGCTGATCATCCTGGACGACGCGTCCGATCCGGGCAAGGGCGTGACCAATGCGCGCCGCTTCGTCACCGACGAGAAGGTGGACATGGTCTTCGGCGGCTCGATCACCACCGTCTCGGCTGCCGTGGCCCCGGTGGCCGCCGAGGCGAAGACCACGCAGATCTCGATCGCCCCGGTGGGCGTGCCGCCGGCGCAAGAGCCCTGGGTCTTCCGCCTGCCGCAGGGCTTCACGGTCATGGCCTTCCCCATCATCGAGCACATGAAGAAGGCCGGCGTCAAGACCGTGGGCTTCCTCGGCTACACCGACGCTTACGGCGAGAGCTGGCTCAAGGAGTTCGTCGCCCAGGGCGAGAAGGCCGGCATCAAGGTGGTGGCCACCGAGCGCTTCGCGCGCAGCGACACCAGCGTCACGCCGCAGGCACTGAAACTGGTGTCGGCGCGGCCTGATGCGATGCTGGTGGTGGCCTCGGGCTCGGGCGCGGCGATGCCGCACAAGACCCTGGTCGAGCGCGGCTTCAAGGGCCGCATCTACCAGACGCACGCTGCGGCCACGCCCGACCTGGTGCGCATCGGCGGCCGTGACGTCGAAGGCGGGCTGGTCGTCTCCGGCCCCGCGGTGGTGGCCGAGCAACTCGCCGACAGCCACCCCTCCAAGGCGGTGGCCGTGGACTTCGTCACCAAGTACGAGGCCGCCTATGGCAAGGGCTCGCGCAACCAGTTCGCCGGCCACGCCTACGACGCGCAGATCATGCTCGAGAAGATCCTGCCGGTGGCGCTGAAGAAGGGCAAGCCCGGCACGCCCGAGTTCCGCGCCGCGCTGCGCGACGCGGTCGAGGGCATGGGCCGCACCATCTTCTCCCACGGCGTGATGAACTGGACCAAGGACGACCACTGGGGCTACACCAACGAGACAGGGGTGATGCTCAAGGTGGTGAACGGCCAGTTCGTCGTCGAGAAGTGAGACGGCGAATCTGACCTGACGGAAGACCCGCATGGACGTCACCATCGCCAGCATCCTGGCCCTGGACGGGCTGACCAACGGCGCGATCTACGCGCTGCTGGCGCTCGCCACGGTGCTGGTGTTCGCCGTCACGCGGGTGATCTTCATCCCGCAGGGCGAGTTCGTGGCCTTCGGCGCGCTCACGCTGGCGCTGCTGCAGGCCGGCAAGGTGCCGGGGACGGTGTGGTTCCTGCTGGCGCTTGCGGTTGCCGTGGCGGTGCAGGACGCGGTGCGCGGCCTGCGCCACCGCGCCCCGCCTGCGCGCCTGGCGCGACAGGCGCTGGCCACGCTGGCCTACCCGGTGGCCGTGTCGCTGCTGGCGTTGTGGGTCGCACCGATGGGTCTGCCCATGCTGGCGCAGGCGGCGCTGTCGGTGGCGCTTGTCACACCCTTCGGGTCGCTGCTGTACCGGCTGGCCTACGAATCCCTGGCGGACGCGAGCGTGCTGACGCTGCTCATCGTCTCGGTGGGGGTGCACTTCGCGCTCGTCGGGCTGGGCCTGTACTTCTTCGGCGCCGAGGGCTTCCGCAACCCGAGCTTCTGGGACGAGCGCTTCAGCATCGGCGACCTGACGCTGTCGGGCCAGACGATCATCATCTTCGCCGCCTCGCTGGCGCTGATCGTCGGGCTGTGGCTGTTCTTCGAGCGCTCGCTGATGGGCAAGGCGCTGCGCGCCACCGCCGTCAACCGCCTGGGCGCGCGCCTGATGGGCATCTCCAGCAGCAGCGCGGGCCGCCTGAGCTTCACGATGGCGGCCTTCATCGGCGCGCTGTCGGGGCTGCTGATCGGGCCGACCACCACCGTCTTCTACGACAGCGGCTTCCTCATCGGCCTCAAGGGCTTCGTCGCCGCGGTCTTCGCCGGGCTGGCGAGCTACCCGCTGGCGCTGGTGGGTGCGCTAGGCGTCGGTCTGCTGGAGAGCTTCGGCTCCTTCTGGGCCAGCGCCTACAAGGAGGTGATCGTCTTCAGCGCCATCCTGCCCGTGCTGCTGTGGCGCTCGCTGCGCGACCCGCACGGCGAGGAGCATTGAGATGAGGACTTGCACCGCGCTGGCCCACGCCATGCATCGGAAGGGGGGCGTCTGACATGGGCACCCTGCGCCGCTGGGGCTTTCCGGCTTTCGCCGCCCTGATGCTCGTGCTGCCGCTGCTGCCGGTGCCCGACTTCTGGATCACGCAGAGCATCTACATCGGCCTGTACGCGATGGTGGCCCTGGGGCTGGTGCTGCTGACCGGCGTGGCCGGGCTCACGTCCTTCGGCCAGGCGGCCTTCGTCGGCGTGGGGGCCTATGCGGCGGCCTTCCTGGCGGTCAAGATGGGCGTCGCCCCGGGCTGGACGCTGCTGGCCGGCGTGGCCCTCGCGGTGGCCGCCGCGCTGCTGCTGGGGGCGCTGACGCTGCGCATGTCGGGGCACTACCTGCCGCTGGCCACCATCGCCTGGGGCCTGGCGCTGAACTACACCATGGCCAACATGGAGTGGCTGGGCAAGTACGACGGCATCCTGGGCATTCCCACGCTCACGCTGGCGGGGCTGGACCTGGGCAGCGGGCGCCTGCTGCACCCGCTGGTGTGGGCGATCGCGCTGCTGGCGGCGCTGGCGGTGCTGCACCTGCTGGACTCGCGCCCCGGGCGCGCCATCCGCGCCCTCAAGAGCGGCGCCACCATGGCCGAGGCCATGGGCATCTCGACCTTTCGCTACAAGCTCACGGTTTTCGTGATCGCCGCCTTGCTGGCGGCCGTCTCGGGCTGGCTGTTCGCGCACTTCCAGCGCAGCGTCAGCCCTTCGCCCTTCGGCATCCACAAGGGCATCGAGTACCTGTTCATGGCGGTGCTCGGCGGGGTGGGGCACGTCTGGGGCGCTTTTCTCGGCGCGGCCGTCGTGCGCGTGATCGAGGACGAGCTCCAGGTGCTGCTGCCGCAGCTCATCGGCACCAGCGGCAATTTCGAGATCATCGTCTTCGGCATCGTGCTCGTGGCGGTGCTGAAGTTCGCGCCCGACGGGCTGTGGTCCTTCGCCGGGCGCTGGGCGCGTCCCCGGCCGCGCGCGCGTGACTGGGAGGGCGCCGCGCCGCTGCCGGCCCGGCCCAAGCCGGCACGGGGCGAGCTGCTGCTGGACGTGCAGGCCGTGCGCAAGGAGTTCGGCGGCCTGGTGGCGGTCAACGATGTGAGTTTCCAGGTGCGCGCCGGCGACATCTTCGGCCTGATCGGCCCCAACGGCGCGGGCAAGTCCACCACCTTCAACCTGGTCTCGGGCCTGCTGCCGCTGACGCGCGGCGCGGTCAGCTTCCGCGGCGAGCCGGTGGCGGGCCTGCCCTCGCGCGAGATCGCGCGCCGTGGCCTGTCGCGTACCTTCCAGCACGTGAAGATGATCCCCGACATGACAGTGCTGGAGAACGTGGCCCTCGGCGGCCACCTGCGCGGGCGCAACGGCAGCGTGCGCGCCATGCTGCGCCTGGACCGCGACGAGGAGCGGCGCCTGTTCGCCGAGGCCGAGCGCCAGCTCCGCCGCATCGGCATGGCCGACCGCATGCACGAGCTCGCCGGCAACCTGGCGCTGGGTCCGCAGCGGCTGATGGAGATCGCGCGCGCGCTGTGCAGCGACCCGGCGCTGCTGCTGCTGGACGAGCCCGCCGCCGGCCTGCGCCACAAGGAGAAGCGGGCCCTGGGCGAGGTGCTGCGCCAGCTCGAGGCCGAGGGCCTGAGCATCCTGCTGGTGGAGCACGACATGGAGTTCGTCATGGGGCTGACCAACCGCATCGTCGTCATGGAGTTCGGCACCAAGCTGATGGAGGGCACGCCCGCCGAGGTGCAGGCCAGCCCGGCAGTGCGCGCCGCCTACCTGGGCACGGAGCACTGAGAGCCTGAGAGTCATTCCCCCATGCCCGCCTTGCACCCCAAAACACCCCGTCTCGTCGTTGCAAATCCGCGCCATAGCCCGAGCTATGGCTGTGGTTTGCGCCTAGATCCGGCGTGTTTTAGCGCGCCTTTCGGGCACGGCGGAACGACTCTCAGGCTCTGACGCCATGCCCGACCGACCCGCAACCCCGTCTGCGGCAGCGGCCACCGCCGCCGCCGCCACCGCAGCCCCCCCTCTGCTCCAGGTGCAGGGCCTGCACGCCGGCTACGGCCGGGCCGAGGTCCTGACCGGCCTGGACTTCGGGCTCGCTCAGGGTCAGGTCGTCACCGTCATCGGCCCCAACGGCGCGGGCAAGTCGACGACGCTGAACGCGCTGATCGGCGCGCTGCCCGCGCGCGGGCGCATCGTCTTCGACGGTCAGGACCTGGCCGAGGCCACGCTCGAGGAGCGCGTGATGATGGGGCTGGCGCTCGTGCCCGAGAAGCGCGAGCTTTTCGGCACCATGCCGGTGGAGGACAACCTGCTGCTCGGCGGCTTCCGCCCGATGCGGCTGCGCCTGCCGAACTGGCGCAGCGAGCTCGAGCGCGTGTACGCCCTCTTCCCGCGCCTGAAGGAGCGGCGCGCGCAGCTCGCCGGCACGCTGTCGGGCGGCGAGCGCCAGATGCTGGCGGTCGGACGCGCGCTGATGTCCCGGCCCAAGCTGCTGATGCTCGACGAGCCCAGCCTGGGGCTGGCGCCGCTGATCGTGCAGGACATCTTCCGCACCATCGAGCGGCTGCGCGCCGAGGGCACGTCCATCCTGCTGATCGAGCAGAACGCGCGCGCCGCGCTCGAGGTGGCCGACCACGGCTACGTGCTCGAGACCGGCCGCATCGTGCTGGACGGGCCGGCACGGCAGCTCGCGGGCGACGCCCGCGTGATCGACACCTATCTCGGCCGGCACGTGGCCAGGGAGGAAGACGAATGAAGATCGAAGGACAGGCCGCCCTCGTCACCGGCGGCGGCTCGGGGCTGGGCGAGGCGGTCGCGCGCGAGCTCGCGCGCGGCGGCGCCAAGGTCGCCATCGTCGACGCCAACGCCGCCGGCGCGCAGCGCGTGGCTGGCGAGATCGGCGGGCTGGCGCTCACCGCCGACATCGCCGACGGCGCAAGCCTCGCCGCCGCGCTCGACGCCGCCGAGGCCGCGCACGGCCCGGCGCGCATCGTCATGAACATCGCCGGCATCGGCACCGCGCGCCGCGTCATCGGCAAGGACGGCAGCCCCGCGCCGCTGGAGGACTTCGAGCGCGTGATCCGCGTCAACCTCGTGGGCACCTACAACGTGGTGCGGCTGACAGCCGCGCGCATCGCACGCCTGGCGCCGCTGGCCGACGGCGAGCGCGGCGTGATGGTGATGACGGCCTCGGTCGCGGCCTACGACGGGCAGGTCGGCCAGGAGGCCTATTCCGCCAGCAAGGGCGGCCTGGTGTCGATGACCTTGCCGCTGGCGCGCGACCTGGCGCAGCACGGGATCCGCGTCTGCACCATCGCGCCGGGCCTGTTCGAGACGCCGCTGATGAAGACCCTGCCCGAGCCGGTGCAGCAGTCGCTGGCCGCGTCCATCCCCTTCCCGCCGCGCCTGGGCCGGCCGGAGGAGTTCGCGGCGCTGGCCGCGCACATCGTCACCAACGTGCACCTCAACGGCGAGACCATCCGGCTGGACGGCGCGCTGCGCATGGCGCCGCGCTGAGCCCCTGACAGTCCTTCCTCCATGTCCGCCTTGCACCCCGGAATACCCGGTTTCGTGGCTGCAAATCCGCGCCATCGCCCGAGGGATGGCTGTGGTTTGCGCCTGGATACTGGGCGCTTTGGTGCGCCTTTCGCGCACGGGGCAAAAACTCGCGGGCGCTGAGGCGCAGACCCACCCCAGCCCGCGCCCGGGGACGGCTCTCGCCCGCACCGACTTCACCGGAGACCTCCATGCCCTGGGACTACGTGCCGCCGCTGGCGGACATGCGTTTCGTCATCGAGCGCGTGCTCGGCGCGCCCGTCTCCTGGGCGCAGTGCGTGCCCTTCGCCGACCTCGACCTCGAGACGGTGGACGCCGTGCTGCAGGAGGCCGGCCGCTTCGCCGCCGGCGTGCTGCTGCCCATCAACGCCGGGGGCGACGCGGTGGGCTGCGTGCGTGACGCCGCCACGGGCGAGGTTCGCACGCCGCCGGGCTTCCGCGAGGCCTATCGGGCCTTCGTCGACGGCGGCTGGCCCGCGCTGCCCTGCGACCCGGCCTGGGGTGGCCAGGGCCTGCCGCTGCTGGTGGATGCGGCCACGCGCGAGATGTTCGTGGCCTGCAACCACGGCTGGGTCATGTACCCCGACCTGCTGCACGGCGCCTACGAGACGATCAAGGCCCATGCCGGCGACGACCTGAAGGCGCGCCACCTGGCCGACGTGGCCGCCGGCCGCACGCTGGCGGCGATGGCGCTGACCGAGCCCCAGGCCGGCAGCGATCTGGGCCTGCTGCGCACCCGCGCCGAGCCCCAGGCCGACGGCAGCCTGCGCATCAGCGGGCAGAAGATCTTCATCTCCGGTGGCGAGCACGACTTGACCGACCAGATCGTCCACCTCGTGTTGTGCCGCCTGCCCGACGCGCCCCCCGGCACCAAGGGCATCTCACTCGCCCTGGTGCCGAAGTGGCTGCCCGACGGCACGCGCAACGCGATGCACTGCGACGGCATCGAGCACAAGACAGGCATCCACGGCAGCGCCACCTGCGCGATGCGCTACGAGGGCGCCACCGGCTGGCTGGTGGGCGAGCCCCACCGCGGCCTGGCGGCGATGTTCCTGATGATGA
>Ga0172372_10010036_pt1 | contig 12208 bp, 9 predicted proteins | sample LakKiv5m_2_FD_114544 | JGI IMG/M metagenome (GOLD analysis project Ga0172372, IMG submission 114544) | Freshwater microbial communities from Kabuno Bay, South-Kivu, Congo - kab_092012_9.5m | ecosystem: Environmental > Aquatic > Freshwater > Lake | place: Democratic Republic of the Congo...
CGCTCGTCAGTCGCGTGTCTCGACACGCTCCTTCCTCGCGAATCGCGCGTCGAGCGCGCTCGTCAACCGCGGCCCGGCTGAGCTTCGCCTGCTCGGTCCGGCTTTCGCAGCAGCCTGCTAGCCTCGCTCCGTGTAGGATGGGGCGGGGCGCGACCAGCCGCGCCTCTACAGGTCGGGCGGTGCGCCATGCGGGAAACGGAGCGACGGCTTGCCGAGCTTGCCGGGCGGGTGGAGCGAGGAGCCCCCGAGGACGGCGCCAGCGCGCGCGTCGAGCGGGCGCGGCTCCGGTTCGAGCTCGGCGAGTACGACGCGGCGCTGACGGACCTGGACAGCGCCGAGGGGTGGTTCCATCAGGCGGGCGACCGGCGGGGGCTCGCCGAAGTCACGCTCGTCCGCGGGAACGTGTGGTTGGAGCGGGCGGTCTACCAGGAGGCGGCCCGCTGCTTCACCGCCGCCCGCGCCGGATTCGAGGCCGGCGGCGCGGACGCGCGTGTCGCCGCAGCGAGGCACAACCTCGGCCTGGTCTACTGGCGGATCGGCGACCTCGCCTCGGCCCGCGCCGAGTTCATCGCGGCGGCCGACGTGTTCCTGGCGTCGGGCGACCACCGGTCCACCGGGAACACCTACAACAGCCTCGGGCTGATCGCCGAGGAGGAAGGCGAGCTCGACGCGGCGCTGACCTGGTACCAGGCGGCGCTGCCCCTCCTCCGGGGCCGCGGCGGGGAAGGCTTCGTCGCCAACGTGATGGCGAACACGGCGAGCGTCTACGAGCGGAGGGGGGCCCTGGACGCGGCGCGGGGCCACCACGCCGAGGCGCTCGCGCTCCGCCGCCGCATCGGGCATCGGCGGGGGGCGGTGGGCTCCCAGGTCGAGCTGGCCCGCATCTCCCTCCGGCTCGGCGACCTCGCCGACGCCGAAGCCGAGCTCGCCGCAGCGCGGCCCGATGCCGAGGCGCTGGGACTGCGAAAGCACCTCATGGAGATCGACGAGCTGACCGCCCGGCTCCACGCGGCGCGGGGAGAGTGGGAGGCCGCCTGGCGCGCCGAGGTCGCCGCCGGGGCCATCCGGGCGCGGCTGGCCGGCGCCGAGACGGCCCGCCGCATCGGGGAGCTGAAGCTCGGGACGGAGCGGGACGCCCGGCGCGAGGCGGAAGCTGCCTCGCGGGCCAAGGGAGAGCTCCTCGCGATGGTCAGCCACGACATCCGCTCGCCGCTCACCATGGTGGTGGGCGCGGGCGAGCTCCTGGCCGCCACGCCGCTCGACTCCCGACAACGGGAGCTGGTGGCGGGCATCGTGGCCAGCGGCCGGGCGGTCGTGGGCCTGTTGGACCAGCTCCTCGACGTGGCGCGGATCGAGGCCGGGCGGGTGGACATCGTCGATGAGCCCTTCGACCTCGTCCAGCTCCTCGACGACGTGGACGCGGTGGGTCGGACCGGGGCCCTCGCCAGGGGGATCGGGTACCGGTCGGAGCGGCAGCTCGACGGTCGCGGCCGGCGAGGAGACGCGGGGCGGGTCCGGCAGGTGCTGCTCAACCTCGTCGGCAACGCCGTCAAGTTCACGTCCTCGGGGTGGGTCGCGACCCGGGTCCAGGCGGGCGAGCCGGGCGTCGTGTTCGAGGTGGAGGACACCGGGGTCGGCATCCCCGTCGATCGGGTGGAGCGCATCTTCGAGCCCTACGTCCAGGCGGAGGCCAGGACGCGGGGCCGCTTCGGCGGCTCGGGGCTCGGGCTGGCCGTCGCGCGCGGTCTGGCGGAGCGGATGGGGGGGACGGTCAGCGTGCGATCCACGGTCGGCGTCGGCTCTCTTTTCCGGGTGGAGCTGCCGCTCCCGGCCGCGGTCGCGTCGACGGACGCGGCGGACGTGGGCCCGGCTGCACCCGTCCGGCGCCGGGTGCTGGTGGTGGAGGACGAGGAGGAGGTGGCCCAGATCGTGGGCGCGATGATCGAGCACCTGGGCGGCGAGGTGACCCACGCCCGGAGCGCCGAGGAGGCGCTCGCGGCCATCCGGGAGCGGACCGTCGATCTCGCGCTGGTGGACACCAACCTCCCCGGGATGGACGGCGTGCGCCTGACGGGGCACCTGCACGCCCTGGCGCCAGGCCTGCGGGTGGTCGGCCTGAGCGGCGCCGCCGGCCGCGCCGACCGCGACCGCGCCCTCGCGGCCGGCATGGCCGATCACCTCGCGAAGCCGGTCACGTTCGCGGTGTTGCAGAGGGTTCTGGGGGAGAGGCTGTAGGGAACAGGCTGTAGGCCGTAGCTCCGGCCTCAGCGCTGCCGCATCCGCCGGAACCACCCGCGGACCCCGCCTACCGGCGGGCGGGTGACAGGCTCGGTGCCCAGGGTCTTCAGGCCGCGCCGGGCGGTCTCGAGGGTGGCGTCGAGGAGGAGGGCTTCTCGGAAGTGCCTGCCGGCGGCGGGGAACTGGCCGCTGGCGACCGCGAGGGTGGCGAGCTCGAGGTGGATCCCGGCTCGCCGCATGGGGTCCACCTCGTCGATAAGCTCGAGGTGGAGGGCCGCTACCCGGTCTCGGTCGGCGGATACGTCCATACAGGGAGTATCGGACGTCACCCCGGGCACGTCCAGGGTTTCTTTAAGATTGAGTGCCAAGTCTGCGTCAAACCGCGGCGAGCTCCCGATAGATGGCCTCGTAGGCCCGGATCGTCTGGGCGAGATCGAAGTGTAGCGCGGCCCGGGCGCGTCCGCGTTGGCCGAGGTCGGCGCGCAGCTGCGGCGCGTGCACCACCCGCTCCAGCGCGGCGCGAAGCGCGACGGGGTCCTCGGGAGGGACGAGCACCCCGGCGTCCCCCACCACCTCGACCAGGCCGTCGACCGCGCTCGCGACGACGGTGACCCCCGCCGCGAGCCCCTCGGCGGCCACGAGCCCGAAGCCTTCCCAGCGCGACGGAACGACCAGCACGTCGGAGGCGGCGAGCAGTCGGGGAACGTCCTCGCGTCGCCCGAGCCAGCGCACCTGCGGGTGCTCCCGCTGGAAGGGGCCGTCTCCGGCGACCTGCAGCTCCACGCCGGCCGGGAGGGCGTCGAGCAGCACGTCGAAGCCCTTCTGCGGGACGCGCCGGCCGACGGCGAGGAGCCGGGTGCCGGGGAGGCCCGCGCGCGCCCGCGTGAGGGGGCCGTCGTCCGTGTACCGCGAGAGGTCCACACCGTTGTAGAGCACCTCCACGCCCTTGATGTGCTCGACCTCCCGGGCGTACCGGGCCGCCGCCTCGGACACGCAGAGGATGCGCCGGCTGACGGGAGCGAGCGCGCGTTTGACGCCCCGTTGCCAGGTCTCGTCCCGGTTGACGTTGTGCTCCGTGGTCAGCACCGCCCGGTGCCCGGCGATCACCGCCGCGATGCGCCCCCAGGTGTCGCCCGCGAAGAGGTGGGTGTGGACCACGTCCGCCTCGCGCACCGCCGCGGCCAGCCGCAGGGCGGCCCGCACCCCCAGGCTGCGCCGGCGCCGCCCGCCCTCGAGCACGGCGATCCCGGCGGCGCGGAACTCCGGCTCGAGCGGGCCCAGGCCCTGCACGGTCGCCACGGAAGGGACGATGTCGGGGGAGGCCCGGCGACAGAGCTCCAGCACGAGCCGTTCAGCCCCGCCGGGCGAGAGGTCGCAGACGATGTGCAAGACCCGCGTCATTTCATGGCACGAGGTTTGCTCTAACTCTTGACGCTGCATCGCTGCCCATCTGCTGCGCTGGACACCCGGAGTTCTTCCCATGGCCCGTTCCCTCGTCGTCAAGCACGAAGAAAAGCTCGGTACTTCGTCGCTTCTGAACTCCTTCCTCCTGCTCGCCCTGGGCTGGATGGTCGCCGGGGCGCTGCTGGCGTGGATGGGCGAGGCTTCGGCCGAGCCGGCCGAGGCCGCTCCGGTCCGCAGCGAATCGTAGATCGGCTTCTACGAATCGCGGATTCCTGACCGGCCCCGGCCCCGGCCCCGGCCGCGGCGACGTTGCGCGCCCGGGGTGGTCAGAAGGACCAGACCCAGCAGCGGGCGGCGCAGGTGGCCACCCAGCGTCCCCGGGGGGAGAACTCCACCGCGACCACCGGCCCCTCGTGCCCCTCCACCCGGGCGGGGTGCTGGCGCAGGGTCGCGCCGACCTGCGCCTTGGACAGCGCCACGCGGCCGATCCGCGTCCCCATCACCAGGGTTTCCAGGTCCGGGGACAGCGCCGCCGCGGTGACCTCCACCGCCCGCACCGTGACCGGGGCGGCGTCGGGTCGCCACACGGTCACGCCGTGGCTCGCGATCCCGATGACTGCGCCGCCGCGCGTCACGCGCAGGGTGTGGGCCGTGGGCGGGGCGGCGTGGACGGGCCGGCCGAGCTTCGAGAGGAACAGGCCCTCCGCCGTGCTGCGCGCCAGGACCAGGCCGCCGCTCGCATCCACGCCCAGTCCGGTGCGGGCCGGGACGCGTACGGTCCCGCTCGGTCGCCCGGCCTCGTCGTAGACGCGGACGCGGCGTACGTCGCCGTCATCGCCCACCGCCGCCACCCCGCCGGCCCAGCCCACGATGTGCACCCCGCCGAGGAACCCGGTCTGGGCACGGAAGCGCAGGGTCATGTCGGGCCAGCTGCGGACCTCCAGCTCGCCGTCCTTGTCGATCATCGCGATGCGGCCGCCGTCCACCGCGACCCGCACGGGGGCCGGGAGGCCGAGGCCGTACTCGCGCCCTCCGAACGCCGGGTCGAAGCCCGTCACCAGCCCCTCGCGCCCCACCAGGACGAGCAGATCCTCTCCCTCCGCCCAGGTGATGGCCGTGGGCCGCTCCACCACCGGGCTCACGAGCGCCTCCAGAGGCGGACGCTCGTGGAGATAGTGCGCGGCCTCCCGGCCCGCGCCTCCCGGCCGTTTGCCGCCGGTGCTCGCCATCAGCCGGCCGTTCGGGCCGGGCGCCGGTCGGCGACGATGGCCTGCATCTCGTCGGGTTGCACGGGCACCGGGTAGCGGCCGTCGAAGCACGCCTGGCACATCGGGCGGCGCAGGGTCTCGGTCATGCCCTGCACCGTGAGAAAGGTCACGGAGTCCACGCCGAAGGCCTCGGGCAGCGCTTCGGGGGCCAGACGGGCGGCGATGAGCTCGTCGGCCGAGGGCATGTCGATCCCGTAGAAGCAGGGATTCACCACGGGCGGCGAGTACACGGCGAGGTGGACCAGCTTGGGCCGCGTGGCGCGGGTGAGGTCGGCGAGGCGCCGCACGGTGGTGCCGCGGACCACGCTGTCGTCCACGAGGATCACGCGCTTCCCTTCGAAGATCTCGGGGATGGGGTTCAGCTTCAGCCGGTGCGCGGCCGCCCGGGTGGACGGGTCGGGCATGATGAAGGTGCGGCCGCTGTAGCGGTTCTTGATGAACCCCTCCCGGTAGGGCAGGCCGAGCACTTCGGCCATCGCCTGCGCCGCCGTGCGCGAGGTGTCGGGGACGGGCACCACCACGTCGGCCTCGAGACCGCGCTCGGCCCACTCACGCCCCAGTCGCTCCCCCAGCGCCCAGCGGATGTCGTGTACCCGGCCGTCCTCCATGAGCGAGTCCGGGCGGGCGAAGTAGATCCGCTCGAACACGCACGGCCGGGCATCCGGCGCCGGGGCGATGGAGTGGATGATGGCGTCCTTGCCGGGCCGGAGGAGCACGACCGCACCCCGAGGCAGGTCGTCCACCTTCGAGATGCCGAGCGCGTCGAACACCACGGTCTCGGAGGAGGCGGCCCAGGCCCCGGCGTCGTTGCGGCCGTAGCTGCCGGGCCGGATCCCGAAGGGATCCCGGAAGGCCACCAGCGTCTCCTGGCCGTCCACCTCGCAGAGCGCCACGCAGCTGTACGCGCCGCGCACCCGGCGGAAGACCTCACCCACGGCGTGGACGACGTCGGCCTCGGTGTGCCCGGAGGGGCGGCGATCGGCGAGACCCTCGGCGAAGACGAGGAGGATGGGCTCCACGTCGCACTGCGACTGCAGGTGGATGCCGCGGGTCTTGAGCCAGCGGTCGAGCTCGGGGAGGTTGGTGACGTTCCCGTTGTGGGCCATCAGCACCCCGGGCCGCCGGGTGTAGAACGGCTGCGCGTCCTCGCGCACCCCCGCCCCCACGGTGGGGTACCGGGTGTGGCCGATGCCCGCCGAGCCGCGCAGCGTCGCCACGATGGTGGGGCTGAACACGGAGGTGACCTGCCCGAGGTCCTTGTGGAGGTGGAACCGGCCGTCGAGCATGGTGCCGATGCCGCAGGCGTCCTGCCCGCGGTGCTGGATGGCCTGGAGGCCCATGGAGAGGGCGGCGCCGGCGCGTTCGACGCCGATGAGACCGACGAAACCGCACATCTAAGCCTCCAGCAGACGGATGAGGATTCCAGCCTGGTACAGCGCGTCGTAGTCGGCGCGGTGCTTCTGCCCCAGGTCCTCGGCCGGGAGCGCGAGGCGCTCGGCGAGCACCTCCTTGTTGGAGTCGAACCAGTGCAGGCCGAGCTTGCCGGTGGCCAGGGCCTTGGTGTCCAGCGCCTTGTAGCCGAAGGGGTTCGGGAGATCCTCGGCCGCGTAGCACCACGCCACGAAGGACCAGTCGAAGGGCGCGTTGTGCCCGACGAACACGGGCTTGGTGCCGGGGCGCGTGTGCGCGCGGACGAAGTCCACGAGGGCCAGCAGCGCCTCCCGCCGGGGAACCCCGTCGCGGCGGAGGATCTCGATGTCCAGCCCGTTCACCTTCATCGCGCCCGGGTCCACCCTCGGCGCCTCCGGCTTCAGCTCCACGTAGTGGGTGGCCCCGGTGGCGAGCCGCCCGGAGGCGTCGGGCGCGACCACCACGCAACCGAGCGAGATCATGTCGTAGAGCGCGGGTACCGGGCCCGAACACTCGATGTCCACGCAGAAGTAGGTCGCCCTCGTCTCGCGCACGCCGGCTCCTCGGTCGCCCGCCCCCTATCCCGGCCACCGCGGGAACGAACCGCTCATCGACCGGGTTTGCGATACGGTGAGCGTCTGACCCGTTTCCTGCTTGCCGTCGCCGTCCTGGTGGGCCTCGTGCCCTTCGGGCTGGCCTTGTGTGCGCTCATCGGGCTCGGGCTCGTGCGGGAGCTCCACCCCGTGCAGGTGGCCGCCACGGCCACGCTCGTCACCTGCCTGCCCGTGATCGGGGTGTGGGCGGCGGGGGGGCGGCGCGCCGAAGCCGCCGCGGTGGGTCTGGCGGGCTGGTCCGTCGCGCTCCTGGTCGGTCTGCCCGGCTACTTCCCCGGCGAGGTGGGCGGGGCCATCAGCTCAGGGCTGGCCGTGCTGGTGGCCCCCGCCGGAGAAGGCGCCTCGCGCGCGGCGGCCCGGTTCGGCCGGACGCTCGCCGAGCCGGTCGCCAAGGCGCCCGCCGGCACGCCCCCCCTGCCCGAGGCGGAGCGCCCCCCTCCCGACTGCCCGCCGCCCCCGGTGGCCCCTTCCACCGCCGACCAGGTCGCCCTCCCCTACGAGGGGCAGGGGCACAGCCTCTCGATCCCCGTCGCCTTCGGCGACACCGAGCTCCAGATGCTCTTCGACACGGGGGCCTCGGTCACCACCCTGAACCGGGCCACCTTGCGGCAGCTCGGGGTCCCCGTCCCCGCCGACGCCCCCGAGATCACGCTGCGCACCGCCAACGGCGAGCGCACCGCCCGGCTGGTCCTCATCCCGAAGCTCTGGGTCGGGGGCCTCCCGGTGGAAGGGGTGACGGTGGGCATCTGCGAGGAGTGCGCCGACGACCACACCTCCGGCCTCCTCGGCCTCAACGTCTCGGGCCAGTTCCTCGTCACCCTGGACACGGCGCGACGGGAGGTGGTGTTCCAGGTGCGCCCAGGCGACCCCGAGCGGCTCACCGACGTGGCTCCCTGGCTCGAGGTCCGCGCCACCGCCACCCTGTTCCCCGATGACCGGGTGGAGGTGGAGGTGGAGGGGGTGAACCGGGCGCCCCGGCCGATCCGGTCGGCCCGGGTGGGGATCCGCTGCGGGGACGAGGTGTTCCAGGTGAAGCTCTCGGACGTCCCCGCGCGCGGCGTGGGCACCGGCCGCGCGGCGCTCCCCCGGGGGGTGGACTGCGCGTCCTACACGGTCACGCTCGACTCCGCGCGGTGGTGATCACCGGCGACGGCGGGCCAGGAGCGCCAGGCCGAGGAGCAGGCCCGCCGGGGCGGCCGCGGCGCCCGAGCTGGCGCAGCCGCACCCCGCCGGATCCTCGGGCTTCTCCGCCGGGGGTGGGTCCTCCCCGGGGGCGCTGTCCTCGCCGGTGGTGGGCTCGGAGTCGGTGAGGGCGGTGTCGCCGGGGGCGGTGTCGCCGGTGTCTCCGGTGTCGGGCGGCGGTGGGAGGGGAACGCCCCCCTGGTCGAGGTTCTCGCCCTCCACCACGTCGGTCACGAAGTCGCCGTTCGCCGCGAACACGGCGTACCAGGCGGTCTCGCCTTCCACGGGCCCCGGATCGACGACCTCCATCGCCGTGCCCGCCACGGGGGCGAGGTCCTGGTACAGCACCTCCCCGTCCGTCGGCCCGGTGGGGGGGGCATCCCAGCGGCGCACCAGGACCGTCTCGGTGAGGGGCTCGATCCACGGTTGGGTCCAGCGCACCGTCACCGTCTCGGCGTCGTCGGACGCCTCCAGGTCGCGCACCCGGTAGTGGCCCGGGACGTCGTCGAGGTCCACGAGGCACACCTCGTCCACCGCCCAGCCGCCGAACTCGAGGCCGGGGTCGCTGCGCAGGGAGTAGCCCACCTGGAGGTGGCCCTTGGCGTCGAGGAGCGTCTCGGCGGCGATGTCCTGGCGGGTCCACCCGAGGTCCAGCGTGTGGGACACGCCGCCTTCGCTGACCACGTTGGAGTACACCACCGTGTCGTTCACGTACATCTGGGCCTGGTCGTAGATGCCGTCCTCGACGGTGAGCCAGCGCGCCTGGGTGAGGAGCAGCATGGGGCCGTGGCCCGTGGCGTCCACTTCGGGGCCCATGGCCCACTGGCGGTTGTTGGCCCCGTAGTCGCCGTCGATCACGGTGGCGAGCACGCCGGTGCCTTCCCAGGGCGCGTCCGCGTCCCAGTCGCCCCCTCCGGTGGGGGTCCCGACCTGCCACTCGTCGGTGAACTGCGGGGGCGGGTCGGTGTTGCCGTAGCCGCCGGCGCTCGTGACCCAGTCGGGCGCGCCGCTCTCGAAGTCCTCGCACCAGATCACCCGGCGGTCGCCGACCCAGAACTCCCACGCGAGCGCGTCCTCGCCCGTGTGCGTCGAGACGATCTGCGTGCCGTCGGTGGAGGCGGCCTCCATGAAGTACCGGACGCGGCTGCCGGCGAGCTGGCGGGGGATCTCGCCGGTCCAGGTTCTGTCCGAGCGGGTCAGGGGGAGGGAGGTCCAGGCCGAGTAGTCGGTGACCACCTCGGAGGTGCCGCCGCCGGTGTCGCCCGAGTCCGCGGCGGTGTCGGCCCCCGTGTCGACCTCGGGCACGGTCACGACCGTCCCGGGCACCGGGTTGTCGCCCACCGTGTACCAGAGCTTCACGCTGTCCCGGTCGAGCCCCGAGCAGTCGGGGGTGAGGTCGTAGAGGTCGAACTCGACGGGGTAGGACTCGGCCCAGCTGGACTGGGGACCGAGCGCGGTGTGGTCGAACTGGACGACGCCGATCGGGCCCGTCCCGAGCCCGTGGTAGTCCAGCAGGTCCTTGAGCTCGCAGGCGTGCGGGGTGCCGTTGGACCAGTCGCCGTCGTCCTCGTCGGCCACCAGCACCGCCTCGGCGAGGTCGGTGAGGGTGGGGCCCTGTTCGAGGGTGGCCAGGAAGAGGATGTCGGTCAGCTCCGCCCCGGCCTCGTCCCCGTAGGCCGCCATCCACTGCGCCCGCAGGTTCCAGAGGAACGAGCCCCAGATGAGCCCATCGTTGTGCACCTCGCCGTTCACGTCGGTCGGGTAGAAGCGGTCGGTGTCGAGCTCGCGGATGTAGGAGCCCTCTCCCCACGCGTCGGGGGCGAGCACGGGGTCGTTCAGGATGGTGGCGGACACGAAGTCGGCCGACCCCTCCGACACGTCGCCGGCGAAGGTCCCCATGGCCAGGATGTAGTCGTGCACGCCGTGGCCGTACTCGTGGTAGACCACGTCCGCGATGCGCCCCAGGTCCTCGCAGTAGCCGGGGTACTCGCCGTAGAAGGTGAGCGTGCCGCCGGTGTAGTAGGCGTTGCAGTAGCCGCTGGCGCGCACCGTGGCGCGGACCTGGTCGCCGAGCCAGCTGTGGGTGGGCCAGCGGCTGCCCAGCCAGTCGCGGACCACCCAGAAGTGGTGGAGCACGTTCGCGGCGGCGTAGGGCACGTCGGTGTCGGCGTCGATGGTGAGGTCGGCGTCCCCGCTCAGGCTGAGCTCGGCGCCGTTGTCGAGGACGCGGAGCTCGGTCCCCTCCAGCTCCACCGTGACCGTGCCGGAGAGCGCGTGGTACCCGGTGCTGTCCGTCTCGGCGGTCGCCCCCGAGGCGTCGGTGACGGTGACGCCGCGGGCGGCCCCGGTGAGGATCGGGTCCCCGACGGTGCGCTCCTCCCAGGTCTGGGAGACGGTGGCGAACCGGCGCGGGTCCCAGGCCACGAGCTCGACCCCGTCGCGGCCCACCCAGGACACCCGCTCGGCCGTCCGGACCTCGCGCGCGAGGGCGGGCAGGCCCCGGCCGGGGAGGGCGATGACGTGTTCGCCGGGCAGCGGCGACTCCCGCAGGCCCCCGAGCGGGGTCAGGCGCACCCAGACCCCCACGATCCGATCGCGGACCGAGACGAGGCCGATCTCGTCGCCCTCCACCGGGACGCCCTGCCACGTGCGCCGGTAGCGCCAGAGCTCCCGGTCTCCGTTCACGCGGACCCGGTCGAACACCAGGTCGGCCTCGTCCACCCGGGCGAGCTCGGCCACGTCGGCCACCAGCGCCTCCGCGTACCGCATCGGCACGCCCGGGGCGTACAGGAAGCGGGGGCTCGCGTTGCGGGGGTCCCAGACCGCGTACCACTCGCCGCCCCAGCGCCCGCGGAACGCCGCCCAGTCGGGCCTGAGGCCGAGGCGGAGCTGGACCGCGGCGTCGCGATCCAGGTGCAGCGGGTCGGGGGAGGGCGAGAGCTCGGGGTCGACGGGGAGGAAGCCCATGAACGCGAGCAGGAGCATGTCGCAGGGTACCACGCGGCCGGGGCGGGGACCGGCGCCCCGGGTGTAGCCTTGCCTGCCGGGGCGGGTGTCGATATCTGTACATATGCTCAGGTCCGTGGCGAACCCGACCAGCCGCTTCCTCGCCACCGAGGTGGAGTGGGACATCCCCCCGCCGCCCGCCCACCTGCAGGTGTTCGAGGACGATTCGCGGGGGATCCTGTCGCGCAACGACAGCCCCGATCTCTACCACCGCTGGAGCGTGAACCCGTACCGTGGCTGCACCCACGCCTGCACCTACTGCTACGCCCGCCCCTCCCACGAGTACCTGGCCTTCGGCTCCGGCACCGACTTCGAGTCCAGGATCGTGGTGAAGCCCCGCGCCGCCGAGCTCCTGGAGGAGGCCTTCGAGGCGCGCTCCTGGGAGGGGGAGTCCATCCTCTACTCCGGGAACGTGGACTGCTACCAGCCCCTGGAGCACCGGTACCGGCTCACCCGCGCCTGCCTCGCGGTGTGCGTGCGCTACCGCAACCCGGTCGCGCTGATCACCAAGTCCACCCTCATCGAACGCGACCTGGATCTGCTGCAGCAGCTCCACGAGGTGGCCCGGGTCCGGGTGCTGTTGTCCATCCCGTTCTGGGATCCCGCCACCTCGAGGGCGATCGAGCCCGGTGCGCCGCTCCCGGCGCGGCGGCTGCGGACCGTCGCCGCGCTCGCCCGCGCGGGGATCTCCGTCGGCGTGAACGTCGCTCCCGTGATCCCGGGCCTGAACGACCGCGACATCCCCCGCGTCCTCGAGGCCGCTCGCGACGCCGGCGCCACCCGCGCCGGGATGATCCTGGTCCGGCTCCCGCCCACGGTGGCGCCCTACTTCGAGTCCACCCTGCGCGACCGGCTGCCCACGCGCGCCGACGGGGTGCTCGCCCGGGTGCGCCGCATGCACCGGGGGGCGCTCTACTCCCCGCGATTCGGGGAGCGCATGAAGGGCAGCGGCCCGGAGTGGGAGGCCATCGAGCAGCTCTTCCAGCTCACCACGACGCGCCTGGGCCTGGCGCGGCGCCCGGCGGACGCGGGCGAGGTGCAGCCCGAGCCGTCCACCACCTTCCGCCGCCCGTCGGACGGCCGGCA
>Ga0172372_10010037_pt1 | contig 12208 bp, 8 predicted proteins | sample LakKiv5m_2_FD_114544 | JGI IMG/M metagenome (GOLD analysis project Ga0172372, IMG submission 114544) | Freshwater microbial communities from Kabuno Bay, South-Kivu, Congo - kab_092012_9.5m | ecosystem: Environmental > Aquatic > Freshwater > Lake | place: Democratic Republic of the Congo...
GACGAAATCCGGTACCTTGCAGCAGCCGATCGCTTCGCACAGCTTCTTCTGGTAATTAGGCACCATATTTTCCTTGAAGTCGTTCTTGGGCGACGGACAGCCGGTGTTAGTCGTCGCCTCGACCGAACCGTCCTTTTTCTTGCAGCAGCCGAAGACCGTCTTATCTATGTATTTTGTCACTATCGGCCGCAACTCCAATAAGTCCGGATTTATTGTATGTAAAATTATCCAGGAGCTGAATAAAATAACGGTTCCGATGAGACTGCCACTAATTAATTCTTTGGCTTGGCCGACTTTGCCGGAATCGCCGCCGGAGGTCAGCCACAGAACCCCGCCGCCCATCAGGACGATAGCCGCCAGGATACCGCAGATCATCATCCCATAATCATAAATCGCTTTAATATATTTAGCTAAAAGATAGCTCGTCATTACGCCTTTAGTCGTGTCATAACTACCAACCGGAGTTGAGTCTTTATTAAGATCAGAGTCGGTTACGGGGATTTTTATTTGCGGAGTGTAATTTAAAGGGCTATAATCATCGGCCGCTTCCGCCGCCAAAGGAAGGACGGTTAAAAGAGCGCCGCCGCTTAATTCCAGAGTAAAAAATAGTAGGCAAATAAGTTTGAAAATTTTTAGAGTTTTCATATTTTTCCGATAAATTTTAAATAAGCGTTATTTTTCGAAGCGTCTTTAATAATTTGCTTAATCATTTTTACCGTGACGTCGCGACCGCCTAAACCGACGATATAATTTTTTAGGTTGATCTTTTTAGCGGCGGCGCTCGCCGCGATATCGGCGTAGAGCGGTCCGGTCGCGCCTAAACCGACAGCTTTTTCAATAACGGCTACATTTTTTGCCGCTTTTATTAATTTTATTATTTCTGTGGCCGGGAAAGGGCGATAAACCTTGATCTGTAAGAGTCCTATTTTTTTATAGTCCTTCAGCGCTTCTCGGATAGTGCCGGCGACAGAACCTAAAGTAATCAGAATAGTTTCCGGTTTTTTTGGCCCGTAATATTCGATCAGGCCGTTATCGGTCCGCCCGGTCTTTAGAGAAAAGGCTCGCGTTAATTTTTTATATTCTTTTTTAATAGGATCTAAACTGGCTATCAGATCACCATGTAAATTTTCTCTGGTTTCCATATAATACTGCGGCGAGAAAAAAGCCCCGAGCGTTACGGGGTTGTCAGGGTTTAAATAGGATCCGCTCTCTGGCCGATAAGGCGGCAAATATTTTTTTATGGCCGCGACGTCGGGAATTAAAACCGGTTCATAAGAATGAGTCAAGATAAATCCGTCGACATTAACCATAACCGGTATTTTTAAAGTTTCCGCGAGTTTATAGGCGAGGATATGCTGATAGACCGCCTCTTGATGACTAGCGGCAAATAATTGAATCCAGCCGGCATCACGGATACTCATCACGTCGCTCTGATCGTTCCAGATATTGATCGGCGCGGAAATTGACCGGTTAGCGCAGGTCATAACGAGCGGCAAGCGCATACCGGAGATATTATAAATAACTTCCGTCATGAGCAGTAGCCCTTGCGAACTAGTTGCACTATAAGTTCTGACGCCGGTGGCGCTAGCGCCCAGGACGATCGAGGCGGCGGCAAATTCGCTTTCGGCTCGGACATATTCGAAATCCGCCTCGCCGTTAGCTTTCATTTGCGCCAGGTCCTCGACGATATGAGTCTGAGGCGTAATCGGGTAAGCCGAGACAACCGCCGGACCGATATTTTTTATGGTTAAAGCGATAGCGCGGGATCCTTCTAAAATTTGTTTTTGCTTACTCATATTTTAATAATCATTTTCCATTTTTATCGCCTTGACTGGGCATTCCTCGGCACATAAGGCGCAGCCTTTGCAGTAATCGTAATTTGTTACTGGTTTTAATTTAGAACTATCAGAGCGTAGGATCATTTCGATGCAGGCGTCCGGACAGACTTTGGCGCAGACAGAACAGCCGATGCAGATATTGTTATCGGTCACCGGTTTTTGCGTGCGCCAAAAGCCGGTTTTATTGTTTAAACTGGAGTTGGCTTTAACGGTTAATTTAATTTTTGGCGTTTTCATAGTCTCGAGTTACGGCTAAGATATTTTTGGCGATTATTGCTTCGCCCTTATCTTTAAATTTTTCGCGAATAGCGTATTGTAGGGCGGCTAAACTGACGAGTTTTGTATATTTAGCAAAAGCGCCTAAAATCACGGTATTAACGATATTTTTGCCAAAAATTTCTAAGGCGATTTCTGTCGCCGGCGTCAGATATAAATTTTTGAAACGTTTTTTTAGTTCCGGCCAGTCGCGGCGCGAAGAATTTATTATGACCACGGTATCTTTAGTCGTGCCGGCAAAGACGGGAGCGGTGTCGACCAAAGTTTGGTCTTGGATTATTAAGATTGTTGGTTGATAAATCTGTTCGCGGGTAATGATTTTTTGATCGTCCAGGCGAGCAAAGGCACTAATCGGGGCACCGGTCCTTTCGACGCCGAAATTAGGGAAGGCCTGGGCTTCTTTCCCTTCATAAAAAGCGGCGATAGCAATTAATTCGGCCGCCGTGACGACGCCTTGGCCGCCGCGGCCATGAATACGGATCTGGTCCATTTATTTGATTATTCCGCCGATCAGCTCTCGGAATTTTTGTTCCGACAGTGCGCCGTGGAAAGCATAACCCCCGACAAACCAACTGGGTGTGCCGACTATTTTTAAGTTATTACCGTCTTGATAATCTTTTTGGATTTGCGCCAAGTATTTGCGCTCGGTCAGACAGGTCGTAAATTTCGTGGTGTCTAATTGCAGGGTTGCCGCCAAAGCGACTAATTTTCCGACTCGCCCTGCGTCGGCGGTAGTTAAATTATCTTGGTTATCGAATAAGAGATCGTGCATCGGCCAAAATTTTCCTTGTTCGCCGGCGCAACGTCCGGCTAGAGCCAGATCGATAGAATCGCTATTGCGCAGGTAATCGCGCCAGACTATTTTTAGCTTATCACGATGTTCTTCCGTCAATTTTTTAATGATCGGCGCCGATTCTTTAGAATAAGGACAGGCAAAATCGCCGAATTCGATAATGGTTGCTTGCGGCGAGAGACTGCCTAAGGCATAATTTCCACCGTCACCGTTTACCATATTAAAATATTCTTGCTGTTGTTGTTCGGTTAGCGCCAGATTCTGACCATTTAGTATTTCTTGCGTTTTGCTTATAACGTAAAGGCCGGCGGCGACTAAGAGTATAAAAAATAGAGCGGCGACGGCTAGGATAATCACCCCCCACCACCGTTTATACCAGGGCAGTAAGATATTTTTATGGCGAGCCTTCATCGCGGCGTATTTTAGCCGCTCGTCGAGCCTTTCGTTCAAATTCATAAAATTGAAAAATCGCTTAGTTTAAACTATAATTATATTATATCATAAGATATGAAAATAATCTCCTGGAATATTAATGGAATAAGAGCTGTCGCGAAGAAAGGTTTTAAGGAATTTTTAAATTCCGAAAATCCGGATATTCTTTGTTTGCAAGAAGTAAAGATTTCCTCGGCGGATCGGGCGGAAATCGAATTTGACTTCGCCAGTTACGAAGAATATTGGAACTCGGCGCAGCGGCCCGGTTATAGCGGCACGGCCATCTTGGTCCGTTCCGGTCTGCGCGGCATCGAGGCGGTCACTAACGGTTTTGGTCTAGAGGAATTCGACACGGAGGGCAGAGTCCAGACTCTAGAAATAAATAATTTTTATCTACTTAATGTTTATTTCCCTAATGCTAATCGTGAGCTATCACGTCTGCCTTATCGCTTAGAATTCAACGAGTCTTTGCTAAAATATATTAAAAAATTGGAAAAAGATAAGCCGGTCGTAGTTACCGGCGATTTTAACGTCGCTCACGAAGAAATAGATCTCGCCCGGCCGAAAGAAAACGAGGGTAGCGCCGGCTTTACTGAAGAGGAACGGGCCTGGTTTAAAAAGTTTTTACGGTCGGGATTTATTGATACCTTTCGTGAACTTAATGGTCAAAAGGTCCAGTATTCCTGGTGGACTTGGCGGGCGGCGGCGCGAGCCAGAAATATTGGTTGGCGGATTGACTATTTCTGTGCCTCCGCTAAACTTAAAAAGACCTTGAAAAAAGCCTATATTTTAGATAAAATAATGGGTTCAGATCACGCCCCTGTCGGGCTAGAATTATAATAGTATGTATGATCATCAGGCGCTAGAAAAAAAATGGCAAGAACGCTGGGAAAATAGCCATTTGTACCGAACCGGTGAAGATCCAAAAAAGCCGAAATATTATATTTTGGACATGTTTCCGTATCCGTCCGGCGTCGGTTTGCATGTCGGCCATCCGAAGGGCTATATCGCCACCGATATTTTTGCGCGTCTGCGCCTGATGCAAGGCTATAATGTTTTACATCCAATGGGCTGGGACGCGTTCGGTCTGCCGGCGGAAAATTACGCGCTAACCAATAAGATCCATCCGAGCGTCGCGACTAAAAATAATGTCGCTACCTTTAAGAGGCAATTAGGCATTTTAGGTCTTTCTTACGACTGGGAGCGCGAGGTTAATACCACCGATCCCCGCTATTATAAATGGACGCAATGGATTTTTTTACAGATGTGGAAGAGGGGACTCGCTTACGAGTCGCATGAGCCGATTAATTGGTGCCCGTCTTGCAAGACCGGCTTGGCTAATGAGGATTTGGAAGAAGGAAAATGCGAACGTTGCGGCAGCATCGTCGAGCAAAAGCCGATGCGCCAATGGGTTTTGAAAATTACCGCTTACGCACAGCGTTTGCTTGACGATTTGGAAAAATTACCGGACTGGGAAGAAGCAATTAAAGAAATGCAGCGCAATTGGATCGGTCGTAGCCAAGGAGCGGAAATAATTTTTAAGATTGACGGCGCGGCCGAAATAATTAAAGTATTTACGACCAGGGTAGATACTATTTTTGGCTGCACCTATGTCGTCTTGGCGCCGGAAAATCCGCTAGTCGCTCAATTAAAAGAGAAGATAAATAATTGGCCGGCCGTCGAAATTTATTTACAGGAAGTAAAAAATAAAACCGATTTGCAGCGGACTGACCTTAATAAGGAAAAAACCGGGGTTATCTTAGACGGGCTAAAAGCGGTTAACCCTTTTAACGGCGAGGCGGTTCCGATCTTTATCGCCGATTATGTTTTAAATTCCTATGGCACCGGCGCGGTCATGGCGGTTCCGGCTCATGATGAAAGAGATTTTGAGTTTGCCCGGAAGTATGGTTGTCGGATTAAGCGGTCCGTTGTCTCTTGGGAAATTCCTCAAATAAAAAACGCGGAGAGCTGTTATACCGAAGATGGAAAGTTAGTCGACTCCGGCGAATTCTCTAATTTAACTTCAGCCGCCGCGCGTCAAAAAATGACCGACTGGTTAGAAAAAAATAAATTAGGAGCCGGACAGATAAATTATAAGATCAAGGACTGGGTTTATTCGCGCCAACGATATTGGGGCGAGCCGATTCCGCTTATTCATTGCGCCAAATGCGGCGTTGTGCCGGTGCCGGAAGAAGAACTGCCGCTAGTTTTACCAGAAGTAGAAAGTTATGAGCCGACCGGTACCGGCGAGTCGCCTCTGGCGTCCATGACCGACTGGGTTAACGTTAAGTGTCCGAAGTGTGGCGGCGCGGCCAAGCGGGAAACCAATACTATGCCGCAATGGGGCGGCTCTTGCTGGTATTATTTAAGATATATTGATCCTAATAATAATGAAGTTTTGGTCGATAAGAAAAAAGAGGCTTATTGGTCGCCGGTCGATTTCTATGTCGGCGGCGCCGAACACGCGACCCGTCATCTTATTTACGCGCGGTTCTGGCATAAATTTTTATATGATATCGGAGCGGTCAGCTATGACGAGCCGTTTACGAAATTAAAACATGTCGGCCTGATTATGGGCGAAGACGGCCGTAAGATGAGTAAGCGCTGGGGTAATGTTATTAATCCGGATGAGATGGTCGCTAAATTCGGAGCGGATGCCTTGCGGGTTTATGAAATGTTTATGGGTCCGTTTGAACAAGCGGCCAATTGGAATACTAACGGTTTAGTCGGGACACGTAAATTTCTAGAAAAAGTAGAGCAACTATTTGCGAGCGGACAGTTATCCGTCCAAGAAGATAAAAAAATCTTATCTTTATTACATAAGACTATTAAGAAAGTCGGATTTGACATTGAAAATTTTCGTTTAAATACGGCCGTCTCCGCTTTAATGATCCTAGTCAACGAAATTTCCAATTATAAAAATAAAAATCAAGCCTGGCCGTTTGGGGTTAGAGAATTTAATTATCTTTTACAGATTCTCGCGCCGCTTGCCCCGCATTTAAGCGAAGAGCTCTGGGAGAAATTAGGAAATAAAGATAGTATCTTTAAGTCGGCTTGGCCGCAGTATGACCCGGAACTTATTAAAGACGATAATTTTAATCTGGCGGTTTCCGTGAACGGAAAGTTACGCGCCACGATTTTGGTAGAGGCCGGTATTACCGAGGCGGAGGCAGTGAAACTAGGGCAAAGTAATGAAATTATAAAAAAATGGTTGGACGGGAAGGAAATAGTAAAAATAGTATTCGTGTCGGGCAGATTATTAAATATTGTCGTTAAATAAAAACAATCTGGCGGAAAAGTTAAAGCGCTTAAATATGAACGATCTTTTGGCTAAAACTCGCGAGCTTTGTCGCCTCTTTGAAATAAAACCGGCCCGCTCTAAGGGTCAGAATTTTTTAATTAATGAAAAGATTTACGACGACTTAGTAAAGGCCGCCGAGCTTAAACTCGAAGATACAGTTTTAGAAATCGGTCCGGGTTTAGGCTTTTTAACAGCTAAACTCGCTAAGAAAGTAAAGAAAGTGATTGCCGTAGAGCTAGACGATAAATTAGCCGATTATTTACAGACCGGGATAGACGCGCAAGGACTTGAGAACGTTGAGATAATTAACGAGGATATTTTGCGAGTTAATTTAGATTCCCATCTCGATAAAAATTATAAAATAGTTGCTAATCTTCCTTATAATATTAGTTCGCTTTTTTTGCGCCTTTTTTTAAGCGCGCGGCATAAACCGGAGCTTTTAGTTTTAATGCTACAGAAAGAAGTCGCCGAAAGGATTATTGCCACGCCGCCGGAAATGAGCATCCTGGCCGTTTCGGTCCAGTATTACGGCGCGCCGGAAATTATTCGTCTCGTGAAAGCCGGAAATTTTTGGCCGGAGCCAAAAGTCGATAGCGCAATTATTAAGATTAAGATCAAGACGGAAGAAACCGGACTAGATGATAAAAAATTTTTTCAGATCGTCCGTATCGGTTTTAGCGCCAAGCGAAAAATGTTAAAGAATAACTTGGCGGCCGGGCTGAAATTCGACCAGAAAAAGATGGCAAATATCCTCGTCGAGCAAGGGTTTGATTTAAAGATCAGAGCGGAGGATATAAGCCTGGCCGATTGGCAAAAATTATTTGCGGCTTTGAAGGAGTTTGTGTTATAATAAAATTAATTAAAATAGAGCCGATGAATGATTATAGTTTAAGTTTAGGGAAGTTACCTAAACCGCAAAAAGTAGCGGTCTTTGTTTTGTCCGTCTTGGCAGTTTTTATAATTGTCTTCTGGGTTTGGCAAATGCAGGCACAAATTAATCGTCCTTTTGCCGACCGGACGGCGGATAATACCCCCTTAATTGCGACCTCGACCGATATTAATGTTATTTTGAAAGCTCGCGATACCGATAGCGACGGTTTATCCGATTATGACGAGATTTATACCTATAAGACTTCGCCTTATTTAGAAGATACTGATAGCGACGGTATTTTCGATCGGATTGAAGTCGAACAGGGGACTGACCCTAATTGTCCGCAAGGTCAGAATTGTAGCGCGGCTGCTCCGGCGGCAACTGTCGACCAAAATACTCCGACTCTAAATCAGATCAGTACCGGTACGGAAAGCGGTATTGATAATGCAGCTCTGCAAAACGCCGTTAACGGCCAGATTGACGCGACGACTCTACGTAAACTATTGCTGAGCGGCGGAGCTAGTAAAGATGAATTGGATAAAATAAGCGATGCGGACCTGATGAAGAGTTATCAAGATACTTTAAATAAACAGAGTCAAACTCAATAGCATGTCTTCTTTTTTCACGTCGAAAAGGAAAAACACTAAGAATGCCGGTCAAAAATTGGTAGTTTTTTTAATTAGTTTTTGTTTGGTTTTTACCTTTATTCTTCCGCTTAAACCGGCTCGAGCGCAATTAGGAGGTGTAGTGACCGATATCGGCAATACATTAGTGAATGGTGCTGCCTGGGTTTGGGATAAGGTTAGCACTGTCGTTTGGGAGGCTTTGAAAAAGGCCGGCTCGATTGCTTTCCAGAGAACGTTAAGCACCGCTTTAAATAAGATCGCTTATGATACGGCTACTTGGATCGGTTCCGGCAAGGAGGGCCAGAAGCCGCTTTTTATCACCGAAGGCTGGGGATCTTATTTAACAAAAATAGGCGACGAGGCGGCCGGGCAGTTTATCGAAAGTTTCGTGACTAATCTAAATAATCCACCGGAAAAAAATTGCCAGACTGAATTAAAAAAATGCCAACTGGAATGCTATAATAAGGACACGGCCGCGGACAGTGGTGGAAATCAAGGATCAACATTTGATCCAAAAAAATGCGCTGATGATTGCGAAAAAAATGTCTCTGGTTGTGTAGTAAATTCTTATAATGGGGGCACGACGCCGTCTTTTAATGTCTGCAGCCCCTCGTCTTTAGAAGCAAAAATAAGAATCGGTTTAGGTCTGGTTGAACAGAATCGTCCGCAAGGGCCGAACTGTTCCGCCTCCCAGATGATTAAAAGTTGGGAGACGGATATTAATCAGAAATTGAAGGATTTTCGTCGCAATGATTATTTAAATACTTTTGTTACTCTTTTCGATCCGGCCTCTAACGACCTAGGCATCTCCGTTTTAGCGAGAAGCGATTTGTCCAGTAAGGCTTTAGTCGACACGGAAGCCGCCAAGACGGGACTAATAGCGCATAAGGGTTGGCTGGATGTGCGTAATATCGCCGGTATGACCGATGCGCCTCCCGGCTCGCCCGAGCGGACTACCGAAATGGCGCAAGCCGTCCAGGAACAAAATCTGGGTAAGATCACCGGCGATGTTTTTGTCGATGCTAGTAGCGTCTTTTTAAATCAGCTATCCTTGACCGCTTTTAATACTTTGCTACGCAGCTTGGCGAAGAAACATAATAACTCAGCATCCTCAGCATCAAGACTCGCGCTTAATCCGGAGGCAGACCCCGGCGGCGGGTCGGGGACGGCCGCGGTCCAGCAAGTGACGACAAAATTACTGAAACCTAATTTTTCCGTCCGGACTGATTACGATATTTTGTCGTCTTTGGCGATTTGCCCCGACTCTAAAAAACCGGGTCCGGATAATTGCGTTATCGATGATAAATTCATGCAGGCGATTACCGAACAGAAGACGGTCGCGGAAGCGCTCGCCGAAGGATATTTACATAGCGACTGGCAGGTAACGGTCGAAAGCTCCGGAAATAGTTACAACGGTTCTTACGCTCTGCGCAATATTTCGATTTTGCGCAAATATCGAATAGTGCCGGTCGGCTGGGAGGAAGCCGCCAGGCTGCTTACTAGCGATCCGCAGAATCCTCGAAAGGCAACGTTGGGTGATCTGGTGTCCTGTTTTGATAAGAATGATGAATATAATTCTTTCAGTGCGGATTTCGTTCCGGATTACGGCTGGTGCGAGAGTTTGGTTGATCCTAATTGGGTTCTGAAGGCGCCTCTAAACTATTGTAAAAAGGAGGGAATCGGCGCTCAAATATTATCGACCACGATAATCCCGGGAATGGAAGGTCAAACGGCGGCCTATGATGTTCCTAGCACTTTAAATATCTCTCGCTCCGAAGGCTATTGCGCCGATAACCAGACCTGCATTAAGGAAAAGAACGATGGCAGTTGTGAAGCCTATGGTTACTGCAGTGAAGAGAAGAGAACCTGGAATTTCGGGGAGGACTCCTGCTCCCCGATTAATAATACCTGCCAATCTTTCTCCGACTCAGCCGGCCGGAAATTTTCTTATCTAGAAAATACTCTGAATTACGGACAATGCAATCCGGAAAATTCCGGTTGCCGGCGTTATTCTTTAAGCGGAAATTATGCGTCTTCGACTAAGACGGTTTCCTGGAGCGGCAATCAAAATTTATATTTAAATAAAAACTTGAGTACGTGTAATAATAGTGACGAAGGTTGTACGGGTCTACTGCGCGTTAAACCGACTTGGGGCACTAATTTAGTCATGAATGCTGATTTTTCTGGCGATATTATCGACGAATCTTCAGTCGGCGCGAAATTGAATAATTGGCCGCTGATTGGCGGTGAAGCAATAATTGTTGATGCTAACGAGGAGCCTGGCGGCGCCGGCGGTAAAGCACTTAAATTAAGCGCTTCCGGGCAAGCAGCCGGTATTTATTCTGATAATGATGCCTCGCTTTTACCGGATAACTTTCAGATTATTCCCGGTCAATCCTATACTCTAAGCGCCGATATTTATATTGAAGAGGGGCTTGGTGTTAGTCTGATAATCGGTGAGCCGACTGAAAATTTCATTACCACTGAAACGGAAAGAAAGACCTGGCTGCATGTTAGTGTTACGCGTCCGGCCAATAGTTCTTATAATGAGCCAAATTTTAGAGTGGTTGGTATTGAAGACGTGGCTGTTCCGGATATAGTTTTTTATCTGAAGAATTTAAAATTTGAAATGAGCGGCTGGGACACCGGGTTTAGCTCTTATGGCGTTTCTAAATTTTATGAAAAATTATTGCCGCCGTACTTGGAACAATCTTGTTATGTCGACGCCACGAGCGGTAGCAAGAATTATAGTTTGAAACCGGACGCGCCCGCCGCTTGCTCTAATTACGCGCGGCGCTGTAATAAAGACGAGGTTGGTTGCGAGTCCTTTACCGCGGCTAAAGACGGGTTTGTTATCGGCGCTAAAGTGACCGACAGTGATTATTGTCCGCAAGAATGTGTTGGTTATGACGTCTACATTGCTAAAGATTCTTATTTTAATTCTGCATTGGCGGAAAATATGATTCCGTCTCAGGTGGCTAGTTGTGCCGCCGAAGCGGTCGGTTGCAATGAATTTACCAATCTTGACGTGCTCGGCCAAGGCGGAGAGCGAAAGGAGTATTATACTAGACTAAAACAATGTATTAAGCCCAGTAGCGTCAGCTGCTCAAACTTCTATGCCTGGGAAGGAACGACGGGCGGTTATCAGCTCAAGTCTTATAACTTAAAGAATGATGCAAATAATTTGCCAGCGGTAACGGCCGACGATAGCGCCATATGTAACGCGGAGATCTTTAATTTACCGATCAGCGACCCGGACTATAACCCGGATTGCCGGGAATTTTATAATGCCACCGGGCAGATCTCTTATCATCTGAGTTCCTTAACCATAACTTGTTCTGATAATTGCCATGCTTATCGGATGAGCGAGAAAAATATTGATCAGACTTTGAGTGCCGCTACTTGTACCGGAATGAGTAGACATTGGGACGCGACCAGCGGTACTTGTATTTCTTGTTTGAATGGCGGCTCTTGGGATGATACCTCAGGCGCTTGCGTCTACCAGGCAATCCCGGGCGAAGGCGAAACTTGTCGCGCGAGCGATAACGGCTGTCGTGAGTATAACGGTAATAACGGGAGCAATGTCCGTTTGATTTCTTATTATGATTTTGAAAAAGGAGCGAGCGGTTGGTCGGCGATACCGGCGACCGGGGTCCAGGTTAGCGCTATCGCCAATAACAATAACGAGCATTCCTTGCAGGTAGCTTCCGGCGCGGCGGCGCAATTGACGGTTGGCAATTTAGTCCGTCAGAACTCCGCTTATAGTCTAAAATTTTTAGCTCGAGCCGAAGCTAATGATGATTTGCAAATCTACTTTGTTGATCCGGCGACCGACGCCAGATCTGATTTTAGCGCGGTGCAAGTTCGAGGCGGTAATGAATGGAATCTTTATCAGGTTAATTTAGCCGAATTAAATCATATCGTCGGTCAGCCGGCGACCGGTCAGACCGGCGAGCTCCTGGTAATTAGCGGGACGGGCGAATTCTATTTTGACGACTTTATTTTGTCGGAAATTACCGATCGGTATTATTTAATCCATAATTCCAGCCAGGTGCCGGATTCCTGTTATTA
>Ga0172372_10010040_pt1 | contig 12205 bp, 7 predicted proteins | sample LakKiv5m_2_FD_114544 | JGI IMG/M metagenome (GOLD analysis project Ga0172372, IMG submission 114544) | Freshwater microbial communities from Kabuno Bay, South-Kivu, Congo - kab_092012_9.5m | ecosystem: Environmental > Aquatic > Freshwater > Lake | place: Democratic Republic of the Congo...
ATCGGCCCCGAGGGTAGATCGTCGAAACTCGAAGACTTCGGTCGCTCGCCTTGTGGATCCTTCCGAGCACTCATGCCTGGCACCTCCAACTACCGCGGGGCAACCCCCGCTAGGCGGCGCACACTAAGACCTGAGGGAGATTCGCGCAAGCCCCTACTTGTTAGGCAGCCCAGTCTTTACAGAGAACCTCAGCCTGCTGCAGCACAGTCTGCACAGCTTCGTCTTGCAGATCTGGCGGATAACCGTACTGCTTAAGAATCCTCTTAACGATCACGCGGATTTTAGCGCGCGCATTCTCGCGCAGCGTCCAGTCGATCGTTACGCTCTTGCGAACGGAGCTGACAAGCTCTGTAGCAATGACCTGGAGCTCCTTGTTGCCCATGGTTTGGACTGCGCTCTCGTTTGCGGCGAGGGCGTCATAGAAGGCGAGTTCCTCTTCTGAGAGATTGAGGATCTGCCCGCGGCGCTTTGCCTGGTCAATCTCGCGGGCAAGCTTGATGAGTTCCTCAATGACTTCCTGCGTAGCGATCGCGCGGTTGTGATACGCGTTGATGGTCTTCTTCAACATCTCGCTGAAGGCGCGGCTCTGTACGACATTCCGTGAGGAACCTGCTTTGATTTCGCCTGCGAGGAGCTTGGCTAGAATTTCAGCGGCGAGATTCTTGTGTTTCATGCCTGCAACCTCTTTGAGAAATTCTTCGGAGAGAATCGAGATGTCAGGGCGCTTAAGGCCCGCTGCTGCGAAAACATCAATGACTTCGCCTGGCGCGGCTAGAGCACCAGAGACAAGCTGCTGGATGGCGTGATCCAGATCTGCATCCGAACCACTCCCAATGGCGGTCTTCTTGAGCGCTGCGGCCACGGCCTGATAGAAGCTGATGTCGTCCCGCAACCTGATCGCCTCTGGCCGCGTGGCGCAGAGCGCGAAGGCGCGCGAGATCTCGGTTGCTGTAGTGGTGAAACGCTTCTTCCCCTCATCCTGTGCAAGCAAGTGCTCCTGGGCTGAAGGTAAAAGCTTTAGGCGATCCAGCCCGCCCGCGGTGCGCCACGAAGTCCAGTCGAGGCCGTGGAGCATCGCAGCAGCGACTTCGCACTTCTCGGTGAGCACACGCACTGCGGTCTCTGTGGTTTCAGTAGTGTTTCCGCGCCCGCCACCAGCGGTGTAGGTGGCGAGGGCCGACTTCAATTGATCAGCGAGGCCCAGATAGTCCACTACTAGTCCGCCTGGCTTGTCCTTGAACACGCGGTTCACACGCGCAATTGCTTGCATCAGGCTATGGCCGCGCATTGGCTTGTCGATGTACATCGTGCTCAAGCACGGCGCGTCGAATCCAGTGAGCCACATGTCGCGCACGATCACGATTGAGAATGGATCGCTTGGGTCCTTGAAACGCAACGCCAACTCTCCGCGTCGCTGCTTGTTGCGAATGTGTGGCTGCCACGAGAGCTCATCCGTGGCCGAGCCCGTCATCACCACCTTCACCACATGCTTCTTACCGGACTCTTGCGCTTCGTTGTCGCCTTCTGCGCTCGCCCAATCTGGACGAAGTTTCAAGATTGCGTTCAGCAGATCAATGCAGATCCGTCGGCTCATGCAGACCACCATCGCCTTGCCACGAATCGCTTCGTCGCGGCGCTCATAGTGCTCAACCAAATCTTTGGCAATTACCGCAATACGCTTAGGATCGCCCACAAGTTTTTCAAGTGCTGCCCACTTGGTTTTCAGCTTCTCTCGTTGTTCATCTTCAATACCTTCAGCTAGGTCTTCAAAATCTTCATCGATATCGGGTAGCTTGTCTTCAAGAAGACTCAGCTTTGCGATGCGGCTCTCGTAGTAGATCGGAACCGTCGCTCCGTCAGCAACTGCCTGCTGAATGTCATATACGTCGATGTAGTCGCCGAAGATCGCACGCGTATTTGCATCGGTAGTTTCAATTGGCGTTCCGGTGAAGCCGATGTACGAGGCATTAGGCAGCGCATCGTGCATGTGTCGGGCGAGGCCATCAATGAGGTCGTATTGGCTGCGGTGGGCCTCGTCGGCGATCACCACAATGTTGCGGCGCTCAGATAGGCACGGCATGCGGTCGCCTCGATCTTCGGGCATGAACTTCTGGATCGTCGTAAACACAACGCCGCCGCTAGCCACCTTGAGCATCTCGCGGAGCTCTGAACGGTTTAGCGCCTGTTTTGGCTTTTGGCCCACCACATCTGAGGCGCGTTGAAACTGACCGAATAGTTGATCGTCGAGATCGTTTCGGTCGGTGAGCAGCACAATCGTAGGGTTCTCCATGGCAGGCTCGCGCACGGCACGCCCAGCGAGATACAGCATGGAGAGGCTCTTGCCTGACCCTTGGGTGTGCCAGACCACGCCAACACGTCGATCGCCGCTTGCCTTGCTGGCGCGAACCATCTGCTCGACGGCTTTGTTTACGGCGTGAAACTGGTGATAGCCAGCAATGAGCTTCGTGGTTCGCCCCTTGGCGTCGTTCTCGAATGCGATGAAGTTGCGCATCATACTCAAGAGTCGCGTTGGCTCAAACAGCCCGCGAAGCATGACCTCAAGCTCGAGGCTGGTTGCAGGCGCCTCTGACTCACCCTCAACCGTGCGCCACACCTTGAACCACTCCATGCTCGCTGTGAGTGAACCCATACGTGCCTGCAGACCGTCCGAGATCACCAAAAACTGGTTGTATTTGAATAGAGACGGGATCTGTTCTTTATAAGTTTGGAGTTGATTGAATGCGCCGTGGATGGTTGCCCCTTCGCTTGCCGCATTCTTGAGCTCAAGCACGGCAATCGGCAGACCATTCACAAACACCACCAGGTCGGGCCGACGTTCGTACTGGCCCTCCTTTACGGTGAACTGGTTCATGACCAACAAGTCGTTATCCGTAGGGTTCTCGAAATCAGCAAGACGAATATGATCGCCACCGATTCGCCCACTCTCTAGGCGAGCCTCAACCGGAACGCCCGCTGAAAGCATGCGGTGGAAGTTCTGGTTTGCCGTAACGAGTGATGGCCCTTCAACGCGCAGAACTTTACGGAGGGCCTCTTCGCGCGCCTCACTTGAAGCGGCTGGGTTGAGTCGCGCAATCGCATCTTCAAGCCTGCGAACAAGCACTACTTCAGAGAAATCAGTGCGCTCAGCTTCTCGCTCGCCTGGAGCAACTGCACGCGCATCAAGATACGAGAAGCCCAGCTCATCAAGAATCCTGATAGACGCCTTCTCCAGCAGTTCTTCGTTCAGGAATGTCATGCTGCGACATCTCCGGCACGTAGTTCGCCGCTTAGCAACATTGGGAGCAGGGCATCGCGAACTGAGACGAGAACACTGTTCTCGTTGCCTAGTGAGAGTATCTTGGAGCGCTGTAACTCCCAAAACCGATTGTAGGCATGGACTACTTCTATAGACGGAATCACAATCTGAATGCTTTTGAAATCACTTGGCTTCAAACTCTGCCTGACTGAACCCGAGCTAAGCACCTTGATCTGATCTTGAACAAGTGATAACCTCAGGCTCTTCTCGACAAACCAATGCAAAGAGCGTGAAGGGGTAAGTACTTCGTAAACTGGACTCACTGCTCCAATGACATCTTCTTCAAGTAGCCCGATTGACCCTATGTTGATTCGAGAAGGGTTGTATGCAAAATCCCATTGTCGCACGACGAGGTAATTGGTAATACTCGCACTGAACACCTGCTTATTGAAGTATTCGGTAGAATTGATCAATTTCCCGGTGGTGACCGCTGAAAGCACTTGTGCGTCTTCACTGCCGACTTTTTCCCGTCGTGATTTCGTCACATTGCCCATGTTCCCCGCACTCCAGCCCTTCGGGATTGGTCCCAGCACGGAGTCCTCAAAGCTGTCGGGGAATAGGGCAGCGGTCTCGGCATCCATGCCGACGGGCTGCCGGCCTTCTGCCTTCGCATGGACTGGATCAAAGTCTACGAACCAGCTCTGGAAGAGCGCCCGGGCCATTGCCTCAAGCGTATAGCTCATCCGGCGATTGAGCTCAATCTTGTCGTCGAACGCGCCGAGGATACTTGCAATTTCGCGCTGTACGGAAAGGGGTGGGAGATTTATTCGAAGCCCAGCGAGTGCTGAGCGCACGTCGAGATTAGGCATCGCCGTGCCAGTGATATACGAGGCAATCTCTTCGCTCTCATAGGCCTGCTTAAGGCGATAGCCAAGGTATGAAGGATTTACCCTGCCATTTGGAACCAACCTACGGCTGAAGTTGGAAAAACTAATGGGTATTGGGTTATCTAATAGATCAACTTCCCGTACAACATACGATCGCCCGCACACACCAGAGGCTTCCAGCACCACATCCCCGACTTGGAGGGCACGGTCTGCCAGTTGCTTCGGGCTAACCCATCGCATTGGGAGACTTACCATCTCGCGTTGCGACATTTTGTGAGCGTCAACGCCGCGTATCACGCGGACAGGAGTGTTCTCATTATCAGTAGGTGTTTCGCTGCCCCACAAGCCCCCGACAGCGACTTCGACTAGTTCACCAAGGCTCACCTCTGGCCAGTCACCCACCTAAGCCCAGCCCCTTCAGGTTCTTTCTGATCTGCTTCTCAATTTCCTCTGATTCCTTGAACTGGGCTTCTAGCTCCGCGACGAGCCTCGGCATCTTGACCTCAAATGGCTCGCCGTCATCCTCAACTGCACCGGCCCCAACGAATCGGCCGGGTGTAAGTACGTAGCCCTGTGTGGCAATCTCTTCGATGGTCGCGGACTTACAAAATCCTGGAACGTCGGCGTAGGTTCCACCTTCACCACGCCATGCGTGGTAGGTAGATGAGATCAGCCTAATGTCATCATCCGTCAGCTCTTTGTGTGTGCGATCCACCATCGTGCCCATGTTCCGTGCATCGATGAAGAGCGTCTCCTTTCGGCGGTCTCGCTGCTTCTCAGCGTTCTTGCTCCGTGAGAGGAACCAGATGCAGACTGGAATCTGCACGCTGTAGAAGAGTTGACCTGGCATCGCAATCATGCAGTCAACAAGATCGGCATCAATGATTGCCTTACGAATCTCTCCTTCTCCTGAGGTGTTTGACGACATGCTGCCGTTTGCAAGTACGAAGCCCGCCATGCCGGTAGGAGCAAGGTGATGAATCATGTGCTGCACCCAAGCGAAGTTCGCGTTCCCTTTCGGTGGCACTCCGTACTTCCAGCGCACATCGCTCTCATCGCGTGACCAGTCGCTGATGTTGAATGGAGGGTTAGCAAGAATGAAATCAGCCTTGAGGTCCTTGTGCAGATCGCGTTTGAAAGTGTCCGCGGGCTCAGGGCCAATATCGGCCTCAATGCCACGAATTGCAAGGTTCATGATCGCGAGCCGGCGGGTGGTGTGATTCATCTCCTGCCCGTAGACCGAGATGTCGCCAATCTTGCCGCCGTGGCTCTCTACGAACTTCTCGCTTTGCACGAACATGCCGCCAGAGCCGCAGCACGGGTCGTAGATGCGGCCTTTATACGGAGCCAAGATCTCAACAATCGTTCGGACTACACAGGAAGGCGTATAGAACTCGCCGCCGAGCTTCCCTTCAGCACTCGCAAAACGCGAGAGGAAGTACTCATAGACGCGCCCGAGCATGTCCTTCCCACGGTGGCCCTCGTCGCTCATCCCGATAGAAGCAAGTAAATCGATAAGCTCACCAAGCCGCTGCTTGTCGATGCTCGGCTTCGCGTAATCTTTTGGTAGAACGCCCTTCAGTCGTGGGTTGTCCTTCTCGATGGCATCCATTGCATCGTCAACCAGCTTGCCAATCTGTGGCTGCTTGGCCTGCGCCTGCAGAGTTGCCCAACGTGCCGACTTCGGCACCCAGAAGACGTTGAGGGCGAGATACTCGTCCCGATCCTCAGGATCAGCGCCGGCATATTGGCCTTCATTGGAGGAAAACTTCTTATACGTCTCGTCGAACGTATCCGAGATGTACTTGAGGAACAGCAGCCCAAGCACAACATGCTTGTACTCGCTCGCATCCATCGTGCCACGGAGTTTGTCTGCGGCCTGCCAGAGAGTGGCCTCAAAGCCTAGATTGGCTCCGCTTGCGCTCTTTTTCTTTTCAGATTTTGCTTTCGGCATGCAACGTTTTCTCCTCGCCTATTTAGGCGTCCTTGCAACCTGATTTCTACTCTTCTTCAACCTCGTCACTAGTGATGATCCAGACAGGCTTCAGAGGCAATTCTGCACGGAGGTCGGGAGAAAGTTTGTCGTAATGCTCAAATAGCGCGTTGAGTAGATCTGTGCGATCCCAGAGCCGCACACGAAAAAATGATTGGGACAATTCTGATTGGACGTTGTTCTTGTAACCGTTCCACGAGATAAACAAGCCTTCAGTCGCACCGAATTTACTCACGGCTCCAAGCAGTTTGTCTACAGTTTCTCGACCTACGACTGCTCCAGTTTTCACCTCTACCGCTAAGCGGGGGGATCCAAAACCAAGCGCACCGAAGCCCGCTAGGATGTCTCTTCCGCCGTCTGGGCCCGCAGGGCTCCGATATGTTATGTAACCTTGCGCTTGAAGTATTCCTTCTACTAGTCGCTCCATCCCGTGGCCTGAGAATCGCGCTTGAATGAACTGCGCAACCTGATCTTCCGCGAGGGTCTGAAGGTCGGTAACCAATTGTGCGTCCTGGTCTGTCGCTGTTGTGGCCACCGCGCTTTGCCCAGTTTCTGCTGCCCAGTTATTGCTCTTCATGTTTGCGATACGGGTCTCCGCGTTGTTCCTTTGAATTCTGCAGATGGTCATAAATGCACCAAAAGAGTAGAGCAGGTCTTGATTAAAGCTTGAACGAGGGACAGGCTCTCTTCTCCACTCAACGGTTCGCGAGTGGAAGTAGGGTGCGTTCTTTTCCCCTTCGAACCGATAATCTCCAGTGACGGTTCCCACCATAATCCCCGCTTGCCTCTTGAGCGGCGTAATCACAGTGTCGCCAGCCTTTATTTCAGCTATGAAAGGCCAAATCTGACTTGCCCAATTCCGAACGGTTCTAACACCGCGCTCTGGGTAGAGTTCTTGGAATTTTGCGGCGAAAGATTGCCTGTCCGATAGTCTTGAGAGATCAATCGAAAGTTGCGACCAAGCAATGTATGCCTTGCCGTCGGCAAGGAACTTAGTTTCGTGCTCACCATCTTTGCCTGCGCGAATAAGCCAGACTGCCATGTACTCCTCCTATGCCTCAGCGTTGAGATGCATCGTACGCGCTGAGGCTCCCTCAGAAGCGTGCCAGATCCTTGGCACGCGGCTCTGGCAGGATGGCCCTGATGGAGCTCCGTGTGGCCACCTGGAACTTGAATGCTCGGACCTTCGCGCGGCCGGTCCCAGGCTGGGTAGGTCAGGAGCTAGTCAGCCTTCAGGCGGACCTGCTCGTACTTACTGAGCACGTACCGGGAGGCGAGGTGCCATCACTCGCTCAGGTACTCCAAGCGGGGGGTACCGCTTCGGTGAGCGTTTCGGAGGATTGAGGGGCCGGGGATAATCGGATCCTGATCGCCACCAGAGAGCCCCACACGCCCGGGCCAATCGCGCAGCCGGAACTGGACCTAGTCAGCGCACACGCCAACTTCCTCTGCGTCACGCTCGCCTCTGGGGTGATCGGCGTGGGGTTCCGCATGCCCGATTACGGCAAGACTCCGGGCGGATACGCACTGCTCTGGGACTGGATCTTTGCCGCGCTCGCGCCGTATCGCGGGCAAGATCTCATTCTTGCCGGCGACTTGAACGCAGACTTTGTGCGTCCGCTCGATCGCAAGCTGCGACTGGCGGAGCGCTTTTCGGAAGTTGGGCTGCAGTTGGTTCCAGTCGCAGATGGCGTCAGCTTCCGCGGTAGAAGTGGACCTGGCACTCGCATTGATCACGTCTTTGCCGGGGGATCGTTGCGTGGCGTGTCAGGCTCGTACGGCTGGGAAGCTATTGATCGCGAGCATCCTCGATGCCGCGGGTGTTCGCATGGAGTGCCGGATCATGCGCTGACGGCAACCCAGATCTCTTGTGTGAATCTGTAAATTGAGCCACTAACGCTGCCATTTCCCCTGCGGAAGATTCCCCCCGCTGCAGATCCATGAGGCCAATGCGACTTATAAACGGAATGATGTCCGATTGAAAAGCATTAACAAGCGCCTTACATAGCGCGCTATAGCCCGTTTGCTGAGGGATTTGAACCTCTCCAACGCTTCCTGAGACCAGCCTCCAGCGTGGCCGCGTAGCAAGCGTGTATGTCTTTTTTACAGAGCCCTCGCCGCCATCTCCAGTCATGTCCATAAGCGTTCCAAACTCAAATCCTTTCAGCGTGTACGAATCTGCAAGGATGATGTTGCTTGGTCCATTCTGCTTCAGTAAAATTGCTTCATTTGCAACCCTGAAAAGGACCTTTTTATACGCATAGCTGCTTGAGCCCCTTTTGTTGCTCTTCATCACGAGAAACTCTAGGCGGCCACACTCCGTCAACTGGAGGCTAAAGTCGTCTCCGCGAACTCCTGTGGCGTCTGTGGTGATTGCAGCCTTACGGAGTATCGTTGACGCCGACCCTATAGCCAAATGGGGTGTGCGGGCTTTTAGAAGGCCGGCCGCAAGTAGCCTCAAAGTGAGATCGCCTAGAAACCACTGCCCAGATGTTTGCTTCGCCCACGCGTCAGGCAAAGCCACTGCCAACTGTAAGGTGCCGTCCTGCTTGGATTGACGATCCTGGCGCTCAATTGATCTAACTAGATCTTCTAGATCACTCGGAATAAAGACGTTGATTGGGTCTTCTACGCGATCTGCCTTACTCGACAAGCCAAGCCCACCCCAGATTCCGTCATAAAGCCACGGATGAGATAGCTCAAACGTTTGGATTACTTGCGAAGCATGATCTGCAAGTGCAGCAGTTTGGCGCACGACCTGTTTTACGCGAACCCATTTTGATTCCATGCCTTCGCCGAATCGGGCATCAATTGCTGATGCTAAAGCGACTGCCTCACGGAAGGAAAGCGCATAGACTTTCAGCTTTTCCCGCTTCGTCTCAACTTTAATGCCACCATTCTCTCGGAGCTGGATTATAAGTGGGTCTAATATTGACGAGCGTTCAAGAATGTTCTGTCGCTCGTCAAACGCAATGAGTAGTTTTGCATTCTTCGCGATTTCCACTTGTAAATCTTCTTTTGTGGAAGAAGCATTACCAGCCAAGAGAGAAAGGGCTAGAAGCCAATGTTGGGGGTAGAGGTCTTGTGCTTCGTCAATGACGATTGTTTCAAACTCGGATCGCCCCATCCCAACATTGATCTTAATTTGGTGGGCAGCAATAAGAAATGACCGTTTCGCCCCAAGGAGCCCTGCTTGCAACGCCGGCTCTAGCGTCGATTCCCCGCTCAATCCAAGGCCACCGCCTGGTTGGTACATCCCTGCACTAGCCGACCGAGATGCAGCGGTGCGATTCAGGTCGTTGATATCTCCTAAAGTGACCGCGTCGGCGGAGAGAATAGGAAAATGTTTTCGGAAGCTTCCAGAGCCTGGAATACGTCGCTGCAATCTGCGTAAGCGATTTTTTAGGGATACGCTGCAAACTATGAACGCAACTTTGCGTCCCTCGGCCGCTTCGGCCGCAGCAATGTGCATGAGCCGCGTTGTTTTACCAGAACCGCCTGGGCCATCAATAACAACGAGACTGTTCTTGCTTCGCGAATCCATCAATGCGTCAAGATTTGAAGTAATGGAATCCAGAGTTAATGGGTCCTCCACTTCTAGAAAGCCATGAGACGCAGTTGTGACAAGAAATCTTTCAATGAGGTTGTTTATGCTGGGGTGCGAAGACGGGAGTGAGAATTGTGCGAAACCTATACGGTGCGCCCCCACCCCGGCAGTAGAGGCCGCTTCGGGGGCGTTTATGTCACTCTCTATTTCTATATCAATATCAAACAAGTAGTCTTCAAAACTGCTAACAATCTCTAGTGCAGTTTGGATTGCGGCATCCGGTTGAAACAAAAAACTGAACTGCTCCAGCCGTTCTAGCGGGTTGGCTTCTGCGATGCGCTGGTGGCCCAGCTTGGCGTTAAGAGATAAAGCTTGCACTTCCGCTGCCTGGATCCAAGGCAGTGCTGTCCATAGTCTGATCCGATCAATGATTGGCTTCCGTGCATCTAAATCAAACCATCTCCTTTCGCCGTCGCGTCGATGGTTGGTTTCGTCTCTCATTTCATCGTAGAGCTGACCAAGTAGTCCTGATTCGCTGTACTTCCCAGGGGGCCCGCCAACGTGGCCAGTGTTTATCCAGTCCTCCATCACTGCGTCTGGAGCAGGGGGGCTCGGCGCATCTGCTGGCTCAACAGAACTCACGTCTGTTAATTCCTTAATCACTACGAAAGGCGGTTGTTTTTTAGCATACGCGAGAGATACACATTGACCGTTGGCTCCAAAGGCAACAACTGTTGCCATATTCATCGCGTTGGTAATCACAGCTTTTGCACCTACTCCGAGTCGCTGTACCGCACGTAGCGCCGTCTGCCTAAGGAGCTCTTCTTCAACTCCATTTGTTTCTACCGCAAATCGTGCCGGTGATACCCATGCAACATGAAGGTCGCTTACAAGTGATATCTGATCTGCTTGAACCGAAACAGGCTTTCCAGATTCTACAATTGGACCAGGTGCCCGTGGAGCAGCGAATGCCTTGCCCTTAACTGTTTTTCCAGTTTGTTTCTCCACGAGAATGAGCCGACCGTCGGACAGCAACGCTACATCTCCGCTTGTCACATTTGTGATGGACATTTTCAATCGCCTTTAGCTCGCCGGCGCGGCAGCGACTCCACGCGTGGTCCGCAGAGCGCCACCAACGCTTTCGGAACCTCGGGCGGCATGCCGCCACCCATGTTGCGAGCGAGCACCTCCCAGAGTTCGCCTGGGTGCTTGAAGGACATTCCCCAGCCGTCGAGTGCACCGTTCGGTCCATAGATGTCTGCGGGGCGTGCTCTGCGATCCAGGAAGCGGCTGTACGGGCCTGCGAACTTCTTCCAGGCGGCGGTCTTCTCCAGATCGTCGAGTGCGCGCTGCGTGATCTTCCATTCACCGCGCCAGAGCATCTGGTCAAGGACGAGGCGTGAGACGCCCATCGCTTCGGCGACCGCCTCTGCGTATCGCGTCACCTCGATCACATCCGTCGCATTCTTGAACGTTGCGCCATGCTCTTCCAGAACGCGCGCAACCCAGACGTCGGCCTTGATCGCGTCGGCACCGGCGCGCATGCGCAGGTACGCAAAGAGCGCAGGGCCGATCTTCTTGACCGCGCCAACGTACGGTTCGCTCTTGGTGTCAAATCGGAACGGCTCGGCGTACTTCGCCCACGCCTTCACGATCTTCTCGTCATCGTTGAGCGTGGCGGGGCGTTTCTCCTTGGCGAATCGCAGCAACCCTGCGGCCGCCGCCTGCATCGCTGCCGCCTCGCCACCGCGCAGACCAGTGATGTTCGGGATCTCCTTGGCGAGCGACTTCAGGTTTGGCGTGCGCACGCTTTTCTCGAACGCCGGAACGATGTGGTTCTCGACGCGGTCGTAGTTGCGCCACGCACTCGCCGCCACGTCCACCACCATCGAACCGCGCCGCTGTGCGTAGCGGCCGTAGTACTGCTTGGCGAGCTTCGTGGCGAGCTCTACGGATACGGCGGGATACGTGAGGAGGGATTCGGCGACTCTCTTAACCTGATTGCGATTCACGTGGCTCATCTTAGGGGGGCGGAAGCCGTCTGCGTCAGTTTGTCGCAGCAGATACCAGCCCGAGCAAGAAGATGATGAGGTTGATCTTTGCCATGTGAACTATGTCGTTCAACAAAGTTATCCCTGCGAACCCACGCCCAAGATGAAGATGATGATCGCGAAGGTGATCAGATCTTCAATGACGCGCCTCATCGCTTTCGCCGCGTTCGCTTCGGCGTAAGCCCTGCTGGGGCGCGGGTAGAGGTGCCGTTCAGTCGGTTAGCCGCGTACTCGATGAGTTTGAGGATGAACGCCCCCGTCCAGAGGAGCAGCTGAAATCCAAACACGATCACCGCCCAGATCAGCTTGAATACGGCCAGGGTGGTCCAGAAGAGGGCGGCGACTAGAATCCCGATCCAGCCGAACAGCGCTCCGAAGATTGCCCCGATCCAAAGCATGTGCTCATTGTTGCGCGTGGGGGTGCCAGCAGGGTGGCACGAGTGCGGTGGCTGCGCGTCGCGACACGCCAAC